>Ga0065704_10071029_pt1 | contig 13630 bp, 10 predicted proteins | sample SwiRhicommuniRL2_FD_59091 | JGI IMG/M metagenome (GOLD analysis project Ga0065704, IMG submission 59091) | Switchgrass rhizosphere bacterial communities from Rose Lake, Michigan, USA - RL2 v2 (version 2) | ecosystem: Host-associated > Plants > Roots > Rhizosphere > Soil | place: East Lansing, MI
GTTATCGGCGTCTTGGGGTAAAAGTTTACGGCCTTGAAAAAAAAATGATCTATTAATAAGCCATCACTGAATAGGGTATATAGAAGGATTGCGCCAGGTAGCGTAGAACACCCTAAAAAGAAAAACGGTGGTTGAAAGAGTGAAAAAAGATGATTGAGTTTGCGTTAGGAGTGGTTTATTTAGAAAGGTTTAATGTTATTTCCTTAATAAAAATCATTAATTATCAGTAATTTAATTTTTTTTTAAAATTGATTCTAAAGTCTTTTGGCGACCCGTCGATAACCTTGTTGACGGTGAGAGACGCTGAGAGTGTTAGGCACCGGCCCTAAAACCAATTTTGAAGGAATGAAAATTATGGCAGTTATCAATACTAACCTGTTGTCCCTGACTACTCAGAACAACCTGAACAAATCTCAGTCTTCACTGGGCACTGCTATCGAGCGTCTGTCCTCTGGTCTGCGTATCAACAGTGCTAAAGACGATGCTGCGGGTCAGGCAATTTCTAACCGCTTCACCTCTAACATCAAGGGTCTGACTCAGGCTTCACGTAATGCTAACGACGGTATCTCCATCGCGCAGACAGCTGAAGGTTCTCTGAACGAAATCAACAACAACCTGCAGCGTATTCGTGAGCTGGCAGTTCAGGCGCAGAATGGTACTAACTCTGGTTCAGATATTGACTCTATCCAGTCTGAAGTTAACCAACGTCTGGACGAGATTAACCGTGTTGCCAGCCAGAGCCAGTTTAACGGTATTAAAATCCTGGCAGCATCTAACACCTCCACTACGATTTCTATCCAGGTGGGTGCTAACGATACTCAGAAAATTGATATCTCCATCACCGGCAACAGTGGCTGGAACAAATTCAATTCAACTGGCACTACTGGCGTTACCACTGGTCTGGCATCTGGCGAGACCCGTAGCATCACTACTAAAGGTTTTGACGTGCTGGCAACTAACGTGCTGTCCTCTATCGATACCGCACTGAAAGCTGTTGATACTCAGCGTTCCGATCTGGGTGCGATTCAGAACCGCTTCGAATCCACTATTTCTAACCTGAGCAACACCATTACTAACCTGTCCGCTGCTCAGTCACGTATTCAGGATGCTGACTACGCGACCGAAGTTTCAAACATGAGCCGTGCGCAGATTCTGCAGCAGGCTGGAACTTCTGTACTGTCTCAGGCGAACCAAGTACCACAGGGCGTTCTGTCCCTGCTGCGTTAATATCGCCTCTAGTTTAACAAAGGTCAGCCTACCGGCTGGCCTTTTTTTATCCCTGAATTAATATCACCTTATGGGGAGGCGGTCATCATCAGGTTGGCTCTGTCAATGATGTTACTCTTGGAAGAATCCGAAGCCGTTCTCCCCATAATTGATAAGGATGTCAAGTGAATAGCTCGGGATAGAAGTAGTAGAGCTGAATGTGCGGCTGGAATAAATACATTTGCTGGTAAAAGTCCCGCCGCAACTTTCGATTTCACATGTAATAGGCCATTTAAAAGGTTAAGCAACCCTTCTCCTGTTTAGTAAGTTCGCTTACTTGAAAAGAACAAGATATGGGGAAATAATTTTTTAGCACGAGCTACTGCGTAGATACCGTAGCTATAAACGAAGAAATGGTTGGAAAGTATCTGAAATATAAGAAAAAGTATGAGTAGAAAGAAAAGCAGTTTCATCTAAAAGAGATGTAAAAAAGCTCTCTGAGTCTGATCTTAGTACACTCCTATGAAGCGCAATCAAGGCCATTTGCTATGCAGATGGTTTTTTACTCATGAACGGATAACTCGAATAAAGCAAAAATTAACTCTCTTCTTACGCCATTAAAGTTAGCCCTATCCTGTACTGTAAATCTGGTCATCTTTCTGAAAAATTCACAGGCGGGAGCGTTAATTTTGGGATTGCCTACAAATACAGACATGAGCTATAACGTATGTCTCTCTACCCCAAGTCATATCAGGGCTGTCAGCCATTTATATGGCGTCGCCACGCCCGCTCCAGATGTTGCTCGAGTCCTTGAGTTAGGTGCCAAAGCGGGTGACACGTTGTATGCGCAGGCATTGATGTATCCCAATGCGTATTTCACCGGCGTTGAGCTTGTGAGTGAGAACTTCTTTACATCGCAACAAGCGCAATTAGCTAACGCACCAGCTAATCTCGCTCTTTATTGTGTTTCACTTGATAATTTTCTAGATCAAGATATTGGTTTATACGATTACATTATTATTCAGGGAAGTTTCAATTGGCTTAATAATGATATGCGAGATCGGTTGCTTGCCTTCTGCCAGCAGCATTTAAGTTCTCAGGGATGTATTGCAATTGAATGGGAATGCCATCCCGGAGCCAAAATAAATGAAATTGTACGTGACGCAGTTCAAATCCATAGCAGTCTGGCGAACGATATCGAAACGCAAATTGCTAGTTCCCGGGCAATGCTGAGCTGGTTAAAACTTAGCGGGATTGCGAACGAGACAGCCTTTCTAAAAGACGTTGATGCGTTATCTGATGAACTTATTGGTCATAGCTTGCTTCAAACGCCAAACGAATACCGATACTTACTGGAGTTTGACGGGGTTGTTGAGGCTTTGGGTTTAGCTTATGTTGGCGACCTACGCCCTTGGACAGAGCTGGCGGGGCATTATGATGAAAAAGTCCAGCAACTCCATAATGCTATTATTCCGCTTAATAACAAAATTTTGATCCAACAGTATCTTGATTTTGCGGTAAATCGTGGAGTCCGTTTTAGCCTGTTAACCCAGAATGCAAATGCGACGGAGGTATCAATTCTTCCCGATCTGGATAAATTAAAGGAATTGCGCTGGGCGGGCAGTTTTCGTCGCCATGTCAAGAACTCGTATATCCTAAATACTTTAAACGCTAATAGCGGTACACCGGTGATGACGGACGATGTTACAACTTTAGCGGTTCTGGATGCGCTCGGTGAAGGCTGGCCTTCCAGCCTAAGTTTCGAACAGTTGATTTATAACGTTCAGCAGCCAGACTTTGCGGATAAAGCGTGGCGAAAAGAAATTAGCGAGTCGCTCTCGGCGCTGTTTTTGAAAGGATTGCCAGACTTACACTTTATATTGGGTAAAAGCGTTTACGAGGCGTGCGAAGCTAGGTCAGTCCAGTGGATTACGACCGTAAAAGAAAAATATGCTGTTAACTACTGGCTGGAGACAGTTGAGCTAAACGATAAAGAGCTTGCCGCAATGTCTGAGCCAGTACCCCTAATCACCGCGTTCAATGCACCAACGCTTTTTGAACTGGTTAAAAAAGGGATGATAACCGCCACGCCGGTCGCTTGGCGTTCCTTCCTGCAAAAACTTATCGGCCACTTTCCAGCTGAAGAAGCATGGCCTCTTATTTTTTCGTTAATTCCTTATTCCAGCACAGAATCTAATGGCGGTTTTTTACCTGATGCTACGAGCAGACCGGTCAATAAAAAACGTACTTCTCAGGCGCTGGCACCTGTGGATAAGGCATTTCATCAGCATATTGAGAAACTCATACAGGAAGGGCGTTTTCAACAGGCGCGAGATGCAATCGAGACCTTGGTCGCGCAACGGCCTGATAATATTCATGCGCACTACATTCTGGCGAATTTTTATCTGCGAACCGCAGATTATGACGCAGGACTGAAGGCGAGCATTGCCTTGCTTTCATTACAGTCCAGCAGTTGGCGTATTTTTTACGAACTCTCCGCTCTTTACTATCGTAAAAACTGGAACTGGCAAGCGGGACGTCTTGCCAGGGCTATATTGCGGGCAGAGCCTAAATATGCATCAGCTTGGGATCTTTTAAGCTCTTTGCATCGTGAAACAATGGAGTATGCCCAATCTGAAATATGCTCACGTAAGGCGGTAGCGTTGGAGCCATATTCTGTAGGTATTCTTGAGAATCTTGGAACTATCTTAAGTGATCAATCAAAAACGAGCGAGGCGATTGATTATTTACGCCGCGTGGTCGAGCTAGATCCGAATAACTTTGACGCCTTTACAAGCTTGCTTTTTGGACTGACACACAGTTCAGAGCTGACCGCGCAGGATCTCCTGGAGGAGCATAAACGGTTCGGCCGGGCGACGGAAAGTTGGGCACGTCGACAATGTTTCACTGCTGACTACACGCGTGAAAAAAAATCCCGTTTGCGTATTGGGTTTGTCTCCGGCGATTTTGGTCGCCATCCTGTCACGAATTTCTTGGCTCCGGTTTGGTACTCAATGGATCGCAGTCGTTACGAGATTTACGGCTACCAGAATTCCAACCTGCAGGACGACGTGACTGCACAACTGATGAGTAGTGCTAGCAGATGGACTAAAGTAATGCACCTTAGCCATTTAGAATTTGTCGAGCAAGTGAAAAGGGACCAGATTGATATCCTTGTCGATCTTTCTGGCCACACTGGTTATAACCGCCTTCCAGCCTTTGCCTTAAAACCAGCACCTTTACAGCTTTCCTGGATCGGTTACCCCGGTACGACAGGAATGGAAGCAATAGACTACTACCTTATTGATAGCCGTTACGCGCAACCTGGTGTACTGGATCACTCCTTCGTTGAGAAATTGATTTACCTTCCAGCGATCCAACAGTTCCAGCCTCAAAAGGAGAGTCCCGACATTGGCCCGTTGCCAGCCTTAAAGAACGGCTACGTCACCTTTGCCAGTTTCAATCGCCCGAAAAAAATTAATGATGATGTGGTCCGCGTTTGGAGTGAAATTTTACATCGCGTAGTCGACGCCAGATTGCTCATTGGCTATATGTCCGACAGTCACATGATTAGTCATTTCATTGGGTTATTTCAGAAACAGGGCATTAATAAAGATCGACTTATGTTCAGGCGGAAAATGCCACTGAATGAATATCTTACACTTCACAATGAAATTGACATCTTGCTGGACACCTTCCCCTATACGGGGGGAACGACAACTTACCATGCGATCTGGATGGGCGTTCCTACATTAACAATTGCAGGCGACACCATTGCTTCCAGACAGTGTAGCGCAGGGCTAAACTTCTGCGGTTTGCAGGATTTCGTCGCTGACGACGAAGAACAGTACATCACGAAAGCTGTATTGCTCGCTGCGCAACCAGCAGCTCTGGACAAGCTACGTCAGTCGCTTCGTACTCGTTTGCAAGATAAAAGTATTGCGCAGGTGCGCGAAGCAATTTATTTCGAACAGGCGATGGAAATCATCTGGCAGCGACATTGCCAGGGACTAGCGCCTGAGCCTGTAGTGATTAATAGCGAAGCGTAAGGGTAATTGTTCAGGTAACGATGGGCAATGCATTGATGAGGCAGAGAAATCGGGTAACAGAATGAGTACTTTACAGGCTGACGCTATTGGCGGGTATTTCCCCTTCGAAACGGGGTTAACGAAACAGACGCTTTATTCTGATGCGCAGCATTTCAGTTCTGCCCGCTCGGCATTTTACGCTCTATTGAAAAAAGGACGCCCTTCAGCGATCTGGATGCCGCGTTGGATCTGTAATGCCATGCTTTCACCCGCTCAGGCTCTTGGGATCCCCGTAAAATTTTATTCGTTTACTAATGCAGCAGAACTTACGAATGATTTCCAACCTCAGTATGGCGAGTGGTTGCTTGCAGTTAACTATTTTGGGCTTGGCGACAGCATGGTACCGCACTTGTTGGCTCGATTCAGCCCACAACAGATCGTATGGGATCATTCCCAGGCTTTTTTTTCATCGCCACAACCGTGTCTCGCCACGATCTATTCCCCAAGAAAATTTTTTGGTGTTCCTGATGGCGGGATACTAATTGGGTCAATTAAGGTAGATGTACCTGAGGAAGATGCCAACAGCTCACTTCAACGTACTAGCCATCTTTTACTTCGCCTGTCACAGAATGCTGAGGCGGGATATGAAGCCTATCAGCAGGCCGAAAGTACGCTGGAGAAGTTGCCTGGGACAGGCATGTCCACGTTGACCCATCGAATACTAGCCGGGATTGATTATCAGAGTTGCGAGCAGCGTCGCCTCGAAAATTATCATTATCTGTATCAGCGTCTGGCTGGATTTAATCAGTTAAATTTGCCTGCCCGGCCAGCGAGCGGCCCGCTTTGCTATCCGCTACTAATTAATGATGAAAGCTTGCGAGAGAAGCTTCGTCAGCGCCGTATTTTTGTGCCTGTTTATTGGCAGGATGCTTTGCAAAGAGCAATAGCCGGCACGGTTGAACACAGTTTGATCAAATATCTATTGCCGTTACCGGTTGACCACCGTTATGGATTGAATGAAATGAAAGTCATTGCAGACAACGTGTTTGCGCACCTCTCGCCTGTTGGGAAAAGGTGAAATGAAAAAAATTAATGTACTTATTTTCCCATGCGGTTCGGAGAATGCTGGTGAGATTTATAGTGCGCTACGCTATTCCGTTCACATTGGGCTGTTGCTGGGGGCATCAAGCATCAGCGATCACGGAGAATTTCGTTTCCCTGAATACGCGGACAAGATGCCTAACATTTACGACGACGCTTTCGAAGCGCAGTTCCTGCGTCTGGTGAAGGAGAAGCAAATTGATGTTGTTTTCTCTACGCATGATTCCGTGGCATTAAAACTCGCTCAGCTCAATGAACATCAGCAGCACTATTTTCTGGTCAACGGCGACCGGCGGGTGACCGAAACGCTGCGTTATAAAAGCGCAACCTATGCCCTCTTTGAAGATTGCCGTTGGGTACCTCATCGCTATCATGATCTCGCAGCTATCTGCGACTGGCCGAAAATTGTCAAACCTGATTGCGGACAGGGAGGCAATGGCGTACACCTTGTGAATAACAAAGCTTCGCTAGAACAGGCAATTGAATCCGTTGAGCAGGCGATTGTGGTGGAATATCTGCCCGGGGAGGAGATCACGGTAGACTGTTTTACAGACCGAAATCATCGTTTGGTCTGGGCCGGTCCTCGAACGCGCGAACGCGTTCGCGCGGGCATCAGTATGCGTTCACGCGAGGTTGAGTTAGACGATGAAATAGGCGAAATCGTTGCAACAATTAACGCGCGTATGCCGCTGCGCGGCCCTTGGTTTGTTCAATTAAAACGTGACTCTGGAGGGCACTGGAAACTTCTGGAAGTGGCTTGCCGGATTGCTGGTGCCATGGTTTTCCAGCGCGCCAGAGGGGTTAATCTACCGTTGATGGCTATTCATGATTTCATGGGGCGTGATGTGATCGCTCAGGCGGAAAAGAGCGTCAGCATTATCGACCGAGCCATTCTCACGCGTACGCGAAGCGAGGTAAATTATCAGCATATATATGTCGATCTTGATGACACTCTGATTATTAATGGTTTTGCGGTACCTGCCGTGATGGCATTTTTATATCAGAGTAGGGCAAATGGAAAAGCGATTACGTTGATTACCCGCCATGCGCAAAAGCCAGAAGATACGCTTGCACGAGCAGGGATTGCGGTAAATCTTTTTGATGAAATTATTCACCTCACAGCTGGCGAACGAAAATCTGAATCTATTCAACCCTACAGTGTGTTTATCGATAACTATTTTCCTGAGCGGATGGATGTCAGAACATTGAAAGATGTGCTCGTTCTGGACGTAGATGCCGTTGAGTTTTATTTGTGCTAAGAGAGCCTGTTATGTTAACTGACGAGCAAATATCCCTTTTTTGCCACGCATTTATTGAGAAAGTTTCGCCGCGTTATATCTTTGGGCTGACGAGTTATGGCCTCGAAATGGCAAAGGTATTTAGCGTCGATGGCATTATTGATGATAGAACGACGCGTACTCACGTCGAAGGTTTCCCGATCCTATCTTTAAGTCAAGTGCCCTCGGATGCCTTAATCGTGTCTTCGATTATGGATGGCCGTCCGGTCTCCGCTTGGCGGACGATATTAGCTGCAGGCAATAAACAGATTGACTACTTCAGTTTTTATCGCTATTTCAGCCACCTGTTAAGCAAGCCGACCTGGTATCATCAGGCAGAATTCGTGCGCGATTATGCGCTCAATCGTGAAACGTATGACCGTGTTCGCTCACGACTCGCGGATGAAGAGTCAATACGTACATTCGATAACATTATCAACTTTAGGCTTACCAATCAGTTGCAATTTCTTGAACAGCACAATATTTGTCTTAATGACCAGTATTTCGATTTGCCTTTTATAAGCGACTATGCGGAGCATTTTATTGACTGTGGTAGCTTCGATGGCGCAACATCTTTTGAATTTATGCGTCGTTTTCCCGACTACAAAACTGTGCATATTTTTGAACCGGAACCGCGCCAGGCGAAAAATATTGAACTGGCGATGCAGGGCCGGGAAAATATCCATGTCTATCCCTATGGTGTATCGCATAGCCATCAAAAATTGAATTTCTCCTCGTCCGGTTCGACCTCGCATGCGAGCGACGAAGGGGGGGTTGAAGTTGACATGGTGGCTCTTGACGACACGATAGAAGGCCGTGTCACATTCATTAAGATGGATATCGAGGGTTTCGAGTCGCAGGCACTGGCAGGGGCAAAAGATATTATTATTCAGCAGTTTCCGCTGCTAGCAGTATGCTGCTATCACAAGCCAGATGATTTAAGAACATTGCCTGAGCAAATTCTGAGTTATCGTGATGATTACGATATTTATCTACGTCATTACACAGAAGGTTTGCTGGAAACTGTTTATTACTTTGTCCCCGGGAATGGTGCATAATGAAAATTGGCATTATGCAGCCCTATATTTTTCCCTATCTTGGATATTTTCAGCTGATTAATGCTGTTGATCAGTTTGTCATTTATGATGACGTGAATTATATTCGTCAAGGCTACATAAATCGTAATACAATTTTAATGGGCGATACCCCACAGCGTTTTACAATTGCTGTACCTGGTGCCTCGTCTTTTAAGAAAATAAGTGATTTAAGTTTTGATGACAATGTCGATAAGGTGCTGAAAACGTTACGTCAAGCGTATCTTAAAAAAACCTATTTTGAACCTATATATAACCTTGTTGAAAGGGTGCTCACCAATGATGAACGCCAAATTCCATTGATTTGTCGACGGGCAATTAACGAAATATTTTCTTGGATTGGTGTCGATAAATCGCTATGTCTGGCGAGTGAATTGGATTACGTACGCACTGAAACCGCGAGCGGAAAAGTAATCAATATGTGCCACATCCTTGGGGGTGATCATTATATCAATAGCATAGGTGGACAGCATCTATACAATCCTGATGATTTTGCTGCTCATGGATTAAAAATGTCTTTTATTAAGATGGGCGAGATTACTTATTGCCAGGGCGGGAGAGGTTTTCATTCCGGATTATCAATAATTGATGTGTTAATGAATTGTTCTCCAGCTGAAGTGAAAACTTTGCTCGAACAGTATGAATTAATTTAATGCATAACGATGTGCTTTTTTACCGTGCAGGTGGAGAATTTATGGATAAGAATGTTTTTGTTACCAGTCCCTTGTTACCCCCCCTTGAGGAGTTTATCCCTTATCTGGAGAAAATATGGCAAAACAAGCATTTAACCAATGCGGGACCTTTTCATCAGCAGCTCGAGGAGGCATTGGCCTCCTATCTTGGCGTAGAACATTTATGTCTGTTCTCTAATGGTACGCTTGCATTACTGACGGCTTTTCAGGCGTTACGTATTACAGGTGAAGTAATCACGACACCTTATTCATTTGTTGCTACGTCACATTCACTGCTGTGGAATGGTTTAAAGCCGGTTTTCGTTGATATCGACCCTGTCACCTGTAATATGGATCCGAGAAAAATAGAACAGGCTATCACACCGCAAACCTCAGCTATACTTCCTGTTCACTGTTATGGGGTTCCCTGCGACACGGCGCAGATACAGCAAATTGCTGATATTTATGGGCTGAAAGTGATTTACGATGCCGCGCACGCTTTCGGGGTAAAGTGTGATGGGGAAACTATCTTGCGTGAAGGCGATTTATCCATTCTAAGTTTTCATGCCACTAAAGTTTTCAATACGATAGAAGGCGGCGCAATTATTTGCCGCGATAAGAAGATGAAACAGCGGATAGATTATTTGAAGAACTTTGGTTTCGCAGACGAGACGACCGTCGTGGCACCAGGTATTAATGGCAAAATGAATGAAGTCCAGTCAGCCTATGGCCTGCTGCAATTACGCCATATTGATAAAGCATTGGCGGATCGTGCTGCGCTGTTTGATAATTATAAAATTCTGTTGAGTGATATCCCCGGGGTCGTGATGCACACTGTACCGGATAATATTACTTGGAATTACGCATATTGTCCGATTATGATCTCAGACGAATTTCCGTTATCACGGGATGAAGTCTACGAATTATTGAAAAGACATAACATTATGCCGCGTCGTTATTTTTATCCATTAATTAGCAGTTTCCCGATGTATCGCGCTCTGGAGAGTGCTAGCCCCGATAATCTTAAAATGGCTCAACGGCGTGCAAATGAGGTTTTATGTTTGCCGCTCTATCCAGGCCTTGAAAAAGAGGCGCAGACAGAAATTGCTTCGTTATTGAAAAACGCTGTTAAAAATGACAATAAGAAAACGCTAAGTAAAATAAATGAAAAGAGTTTTGCTTAACGTATAGTCAGATTTGTAGTCTTTACAAGACGCACAGGGGGTTATAGCTCATGATAACCTTCAAATAACCCCCCATTTCCCCCCCTTTTCACCCGATTAAAAACCCTCCAGAAACGGATAATCATGCCGATAACTCAACTAACGCAGGGCTGTTTATCGTGAATTCACTCTATACCGCTGATGGTGTAATGGATAAACACTCGCTGTGGCAGCGTTATGTTCCGCTGGTGCGACATGAAGCATTGCGGCTTCAGGTGCGGCTTCCGGCGAGTGTGGAACTGGACGATCTGCTACAAGCGGGCGGTATCGGGTTATTGAATGCAGTTGACCGGTACGACGCTCTGCAAGGAACGGCATTTACGACTTACGCAGTACAACGTATTCGTGGTGCGATGCTCGACGAACTGCGCAGCCGGGATTGGGTGCCGCGCAGCGTTCGACGCAATGCACGCGAAGTAGCGCAAGCAATGGGGCAGCTGGAGCAAGAGCTCGGACGTAACGCGACGGAAACCGAAGTTTCGGAGCGTCTGGGGATCACGACGGCTGACTATCGCCAGATGTTGCTCGATACCAATAATAGCCAACTCTTCTCCTATGACGAGTGGCGCGAAGAGCATGGCGATAGCATCGAACTGGTGACGGACGATCATCAGCAGGAAAACCCGTTGCATCAGTTAATGGAAGGCAATGTTCGCCAGCGCGTGATGGAAGCCATCGAAGCTTTACCGGAACGCGAGCAGCTGGTGCTGACCCTCTATTACCAGGAGGAGCTCAATCTCAAGGAGATTGGCGCCGTGCTGGAAGTAGGGGAGTCGCGGGTTAGCCAGTTGCACAGCCAGGCCATTAAACGCTTACGTACCAAGCTGGGTAAGTTATAGGTGATCCATATCACCCGTTAAGTGCCGCACAACGTATTGACAACCAGGAGTTATCATGACGGTGCAGCAATCTAAAAGACGGCCATTAAGCCGCTACCTGAAAGACTTTAAACACAGCCAGACGCATTGCGCCCATTGCCATAAATTGCTCGACCGTATCACGCTGGTTCGTCGCGGTGAAATCGTCAACAAGATTGCGATTTCCCGTCTCGATACTTTGCTGGATGAAGCCGGATGGCTGGAAGAGCAGAAGGAGTGGGTGGCGTTGTGTCGTTTTTGTGGCGATCTGCACTGTAAAGAGCAGAGCGACTTTTTCGATATCATCGGCTTTAAGCAATTTCTGTTTGAACAAACAGAGATGAGCCATGGCACGGTGCGCGAATATGTCGTGCGTCTGCGTCGTCTGGGACAGCATCTGACCACGCAGCGTATCTCCCGTGATTTACTGACCAGCGGTTATCTGGATGAAAATCTGGAGCCGTGGCTGCCTGCGACCAGCACCAATAACTACCGGATCGCGCTGCGCAAGTATGCGCAATTTAAAACGCAAATGCCGGTGACGCCGAAGCAGAAAGTCCACCGCGAAACAACTTCTGATATATATTAAAAATGAATAACATGTAGCGGAGTCGTGTTTGACCTTGCGGCCGAACGCCCTACACTACAGTCAAAATTCCAATGATATCGGGGTACGTATGAAATTTGCACTTTTGGGTCGTCAGGCGCTGATGGGTGTAATGGCCGTTGCGCTGGTAGCCGGTATGAGCGTGAAAACGTTCGCGGCAGAAGGTCTGTTAAATAAAGTGAAAGAGCGTGGCACGCTGCTGGTTGGGCTGGAAGGCACTTATCCTCCGTTCAGCTTCCAGGGTGACGACGGTAAACTGACCGGGTTCGAGGTTGAGTTTGCCGAAGAGCTGGCAAAACACCTTGGTGTGAAAGCGTCGCTGAAGCCGACCAAATGGGACGGCATGCTGGCCTCGCTGGACTCCAAACGTATTGATGTGGTGATTAACCAGGTCACCATCTCTGACGAGCGTAAGAAAAAGTATGACTTCTCCACCCCGTATACCGTCTCCGGTATCCAGGCGCTGGTGAAAAAAGGCAATGAAGGCACGATCAAATCTGCCGCTGACCTGAAAGGTAAAAAAGTTGGTGTCGGTCTGGGGACCAACTACGAAGAGTGGCTGCGTCAGAACGTGCAGGGCGTCGATATTCGTACCTATGATGATGACCCGACCAAATACCAGGATCTGCGTGTAGGCCGTATCGACGCCATTCTGGTTGACCGTCTGGCGGCGCTGGATCTGGTTAAGAAGACTAAAGACACCCTGGCCGTTGCCGGTGATGCCTTCTCCCGTCAGGAAGCCGGTGTTGCCATCCGCAAAGACAACGACGATCTAATGAAAGCCATCGACGGTGCGATTGCTGAGATGCAGAAAGACGGCAGCCTGAAGGCGCTCTCCGAGAAATGGTTCGGGGCGGATGTCACAAAGTAAGCAGTTGAATGCAAAAAAAGGCGCTTTGGTAAGCGCCTTTTTTATTTCCTCGCCAGCAACGTGCATAATAAAAAAAGACAGACTTAGACAGGGTTACGGAGGTTTTCATGTCATTACAGAATCTAACGCGTTTTCCGCGCCTCGAATTTATTGGCGCCCCGACGCCACTGGAGTATTTGCCGCGCTTATCGGACTACCTCGGGCGCGACATCCTTATCAAACGTGATGACGTGACGCCGATGGCGATGGGCGGCAACAAACTGCGCAAGCTGGAGTTCCTCGCGGCGGATGCCCTGCGTGAAGGGGCCGATACGCTGATTACCGCCGGAGCGATTCAGTCTAACCACGTGCGTCAGACCGCCGCCGTGGCGGCAAAGCTGGGCCTGCACTGTATCGCCTTACTGGAAAACCCGATTGGCACCCAGGCAGAAAACTATCTCAGCAACGGCAACCGACTGCTGCTGGATCTGTTCAACGTGCAGATTGAAATGTGCGATGCGCTGACCGATCCTGTGGCGCAGCTCAACGAACTCGCTACCCGCGTCGAAGCCCAGGGCTTCCGTCCGTATGTGATCCCGGTAGGCGGCTCGAACGCGCTGGGCGCGCTGGGCTACGTCGAAAGCGCGCTGGAGATTGCCCAGCAGTGCGAAGGGGCCGTGGGGATCTCCTCGGTGGTGGTCGCCTCTGGTAGCGCC
>Ga0065704_10071030_pt1 | contig 13629 bp, 15 predicted proteins | sample SwiRhicommuniRL2_FD_59091 | JGI IMG/M metagenome (GOLD analysis project Ga0065704, IMG submission 59091) | Switchgrass rhizosphere bacterial communities from Rose Lake, Michigan, USA - RL2 v2 (version 2) | ecosystem: Host-associated > Plants > Roots > Rhizosphere > Soil | place: East Lansing, MI
CGCAAGTATTACCAGAACGGCGCGCACGCGGGTTACATCATGTACGTGACCGACGCAGCGCAAAGCAGCACCGACGTCGAATCGCTGCGTGATGCGATGCGTAATTCAAAAGGACTCGGGAATTTTAAGAATCTATTTTTCTACGCGCCCAACGGAAAGCCGGACGGCATTAAGATCGTGCCGCTGAGTGAGGTCGCCACGAAGGACGATTTTTTCAATATCAAAAAGGTGAGCGCCGCTGACCTGCTCGATGCGCACCGCGTGCCGTTCCAGCTGATGGGTGGCAAGCCTGAGAATATCGGCTCAATGGGGGATGTCGAGAAGGTGGCCAGGGTGTTTGTGCGTAACGAGCTGACGCCGCTGCAAGAGCGATTTAAAGAGATTAACGACTGGCTCGGGATGGAGGTGATCCGCTTTAAAGATTATAGTTTAGACACTAAATAATTTAGTTAAAAGAAATGCACTATCTTTTTACAGCCTTAATTATACAATAGGTTTAAGTTATTAAATTAAAAACATAAAATCCATCTGTTTAATAAAGAATCCCACGGCATACTAAAAACCTTGGGTTCTTTGACTCGACTGCTAGTTTTTAACTTCCACGTATGAAGAAGAAAACCATATAGATTTTTTACCATTTATAACCTTCGAAATTGGCTCACCACGCTCATTCATAGCCTGAGCACTAAATGTAACATAGTACATTCCAACTTTATCAGTTGAAACAAGATAGTTTAATGTTCTTTCAGCTGAGATAGGGACTGAAATATCATACATTGGAATATTGTTTAATTTTTCACCTTCTTTATCTTTAGCGCCCAAAAGCACTAACTCTTCATAATAATTGGGATTAAATATTTCAGTAGCTACTTGCTGGTCACCATGGGACACAAGATGACTAACAGTAAGCGATTTTTTGTTTAATTTTACATAAATTCTCTCATTGCTACTATTTTTAATTGTAACAACAGGCTTTATGTAAAACACTCCATCAATATTGACAACTTTAACGTCAATATTAAAAAAAGTCGACTCTGTATTTTTTATTCTATTTCTCAATTCTAATAAATCCGCTTCTGCCTTGTCCCTCTGATGTAAAGCATCAAATGTATAACCGCCCCACAAGATAGTAAATATAGCACATAAAGAAATAACTATATTATTGAATTGATCATGCGTCCTGTAAATATCTTTAAATTTGATAATAAAGAATATGCATGCCAACAAAAGCACGACAATCAATACCCAGTGATTAACCAAAAATTCAATAAGCATTGTTATTCCCCCGAATGCCTTGCCTCTCCATCTTCAGGGAAGTCTATACCTGAATTACGCTCACGGCTTGTTGGATTTGCATTAACAAAAGTCCTATTCTGTCTTTTTACATGTAATTCAAGGGTTTGTGTAACCCTTTCAAAATTCAATCCGCTTTTTGCAACTTCAGCTTTACCTGAAACAAGAGGTAATACTTCCTGCATGAGTTGCACATCATCATCTGAAGCGAATGCTACATTTTGATTAAAAATCGCCCCCATAATCATAATAAAAGCGATACCCGCTTTTCTATTGGCAGTTCTAAACTGAAACCAAACATCACCTGGAGACATTAACATCTGTTGCGCTGTTAACGTTAGTTGACCATCCTCATAAAACCTATCCATTTGTGACTGTACAAAATCATTTGAAAAATCACCGTCAAAATCTTCACCAATCAGTAATGATATGACTTGAACACGGTCTACGAGCTCAGATAATTGTTTTAATGTGTGGTGTTTAATAGCTTCATGTTGTTCAATTCTTAAACTAGTGCAAAATGTATCATCTGTTATAAAAAATGACATTAGCCAGTGAAGAACTTCGTCTGACCTATCTCCAAGCGAAAATACAGCTTGGTAAGCATTAAATGATTTTTGAATCGCTAATGGTACATCCCTTCTGCGGATAGGATCACCCCATGTAACATCGCGCCTTACATGAAATCCATTGTTATCTGGGTCTTCTGATAAACGTTCTCTCTCAAAGTAGGGCAATGAAGTTATTACCCCCGGAACGACTAAATCACCTGACAGCGTGAAAACTACATCGCCAATACGCATATCAGAGATGAAGCTTTCTATTTGAGTATGGATGTTTCTTGAAGCAATACGCTCAAGACCATTGATTCTTTGGGTTATCTCTTCTCTAGAGATTTCACTGGTGAAATCGATATTTCCTGGAGAGAGTCCATCCAAATGAGCAGTTGCAATAACATCGTTTTCAATAAAATATGAAAAATACCTGTATCTAACACCAGGTCTAACCACCCAACATTTGGCCGTTAAATCAACCTGTTGCACGGAAATCGTAGCTCTTTCTTCTTGTAATGCATTATTAGGCATGTGAGAGTCTTCACGTTTCAATTTTCATTGCATTTTACATTCTTTTATCTAGAACTCTATATCCTTTATCACAATCGCCAAAACTCTCTAGCATGGAGTTCACAGTGTATTGCTGTACGAGTTTTAATGGACTGTGAACCACCTTCTCTGGCATCGATTTTTACAATAACAAGCTACTGCAAACACATTGGTTCGTGCACCTTTTTGGTCAAATCAATTCACGTTGTCGCATGGTGCGTAACGAGTTAACACCGCTGCAGTAGCGCTTCAAAGAGGTTAATGATTGGCTCAAGATGGAGGTGAACTACTTTAAGGATTACAGCTACAAATCAGAATAAAACCCGCCAAAAATGCCGTCTCCGGCGACATCGCCACCAAACGCCTCAGACGCCCCACATCACGCCCCCTTGTAACCACTCAGCACAATGACAGCGCCGTCACGATGCTCACAGGCACGTAAAATTAAATGCTGTCACCGGTGCTGGCGCGCAATGCTTTCCCCGCCACGCCTGCCCGCTTCATGGGGCGGTTTTAATGCAGGTGCGTGACAACTCCGGATCCGTGCCAGCTCTGGCGGTGCGTGGTCAGAACAGGCAACTCCGACGCATGCAAAACCATGCACCAGATGCATGCATAGCTAAAAAAAAGGGGGATTGAGAAAAGGGCATAAAAAACCGGCATCCAAGATGACGGTTCAGGAGGCTTGGGAAAATTGATTTCTATAGTCGACGCGGAGGGGGATTCGGCATTTTTGACGCTTTAATTACGCCTGTTTTCTGATTGTCGATACTGCAGAATCTGTCGTAGTTATCTTTAACAATCTCAGCACACCCGACCAACTCCTCAGGGCTAAGGTTCTCATTGAGCATTATCTGCTGCAGCCGATTAACCACAGCCATGAGTTTTATGCTGTGGGTTCTATGCTTTGGAATATCATTTAGAACGTGATGCATCTTGCCCCCTAGAGTCCACGAATTAACAAAAACTCGATTTAACGCATTGATAAAGATCCTTTTATTTTTGCATTCTTATGTGATTCAGTAGCTCTTTGACGACCTGACCGAGTTCAGCATTACTGGCCTGCTCGACCAACCTGTCGGTATAGATGTTGACCTCGCGTGAACTCAGATCGTAATTCCGCGCCAGACATGTCATGTGACTTGCCCAGCGCTTGACCCATACATCATCAGAAGAAATGGAATTTTGCATGTCTAAAAACCTCGAGTTGTTTAACCAGCAAGCAGCTGAAATCTTTGCGACCCTATGGGAAAACTTTCCTGTCCCGCAGGTAATTACCTACAAAAAATTTAATGCAGAGCTCACTGACGATTACTTTTTTGACTCTAACTCACTCGAGATGAAATCAATAGACAACCTGCGAAGTGTGATTGCTGGCACATTTACATTTTTGCAAGAAAACGGATACATCCTGTATGCAACGGATCATGACAGAGGATTTTTTGACGTTAGGCTTACCGAAAAAGCGCTTTCTGTGCTTAATAAAAATCTTGAGGTGCTCGGCGGCAATGAAACGATGGGAGATAAAATTATAAGTGCGGTAAAAGATGGTACTCCCGGCGTAATTGCTGGCGCAGTTACAAATCTTCTAACCCTTGGCCTCAACACTCTAACCGCTTAAAATACAAGCAGAAACAGTTTGCTTACTACTAAGGTACATCATGAAAATAGAAGCTAATGATAAAGAAATTCAAGACATATTTTCTTCCGGTTACTTCAAAATACCCAGATTTCAAAGGCCATACTCTTGGGAAAAAGACGAGGTTGAAAATTTCTGGGAAGATATAACTAAAAATAAAGATGAAAACTACTTCATTGGGTCAATGGTTGTATTTCAATCAGCAAAACCATATTTTGGTATAGTGGATGGTCAGCAAAGACTAACCACAATAACTATAATTTTATCAGTTATCAGAGACTCCTTCATAAAGCTTAAGCAAGAAAACTTAGCGAAGGGCATACACATGTACATTGAGAAAGCAAATGTTGATAATGAAAATGAATTTATTCTCAATGCAGAAACATCATTTCCTTTCCTTCATGGTGTAATCCAATCCTTTAAAAAAGAAAGTATCACTGATGACATTGGCATTGAGGAAAAAAACCTAGAAAATGCGTACAACCTTATTCATGATAAAATAACAAAGTTAATACCTGAAATACACTCAGAAACAACAAATCAAATTGAGCTCTTTCATGATGTTATTAACAGTCCTATTCAAAAACTCAAAGATATAAGAGACAAAATACTTGCACTAAAACTTGTCTTTATTCAACTTGACAACGAAGATGATGCCTATTTGATTTTTGAAACACTAAATGCTCGTGGGCGTGATTTAAAAACATCAGATCTAGTTAAAAACTTGTTCTTAAAAAAACTACGTTCTAATAATACTAGATATGATTCAGCCAAAACCTCTTGGAATAGCCTAGTTTCAAAGTTTGATATCGATGCCGGAGAAAATGTATTAGACAACTACCTTCTTCACTATTGGTTGTCAGAGCATCAATACACTACTGATAAAAAGCTTTTCTCTGAGATCAAAGAATACTTGGGCGAAGATAATTCAAAAGCAGAATTACTTCTTAAAACCATAATTAATTGCGCTGATTACTACAAGATGATTAACACCCCTGACAGTGTGCAGTGGAGCAAACAAGAATTAAAAATCAAAGATATATTCGAGAATCTAAACTCTTTTAAAGTTAAACAGCAATCATCGATGACCCTAGCCCTCACAAGGGCTTGGAAAGAAGGCAAGTTATCATTAAAAATGCTCAAGCAATCTCTTGATAAAATTGAATATTTTCACTTTATATTTAATTCAATAACTTCTCAGCGTTCATCAGGTTCAATTGCAACAACATATTCTGAACATGCGATAAAGCTCACAAATGCGATTTCACATGATGATGTACAGGCAATATTAAGATCTTTATTTACCACTTTATCAATGAAGCTTCCTCGCTATGAAGAATTTAACGTGAATTTCATTGAGCTGAGCTATTTATCTAACAAAACACGAAGTAAAAACGCGATAAAATATATCTTATCCAAACAGCTTGGCGATGCTATTTCTTGTTTGAACATAAACCATAAACTTCTAACTATAGAGCATTACATTCCAGAATCAGCTATAAAATCTGGAACTCCCGCAGATGTAGTTGGTTGCATTGGGAATTTATTACTCATTGACGAGTCTACCAACAATAACATTTTAAAAGATACCAGCACGGAGGCTAAATATAAAACTTTAGTTGAGAAAGGATACCCACTGAAGCAAACATTCATATCAAGTTCAGAATGGGGCCACAATGAAATAAAGGAAAGAACTCAATCAATAGCCCATCAGTTGTACCATAGCATATCCCTAATTTAATTTTAAAACTCCCCCACATAATACCATGGGGGAGTAAAATTTTTTAGCGCCAGCTTTCGTCTTCCCACACTTCTTGAAGAATGCTATCCAACGCTTCACGGTCTGAATCTTTATTGAATCCCATCAACTCAACTCCCGTCACGGATCCCTTTTTCACCGTAACGCGCGTAGATGGGAAAACAGATTGTATTCGCCTAGTCAGTTCACATTGAAAGGCATCAATAACTGGCTGACCTATCTTCTGATCTTTATCTAAAGTGATATTCACTTTCACATTGCTTTCCCTTGCACATATTTCATCCACAGGCGGCGCGGAAAAAACAACAGAAAAATTATTATTTTTCATTAGATTGCCTCTTGCTATCTCCGCAATTAAATTCAATGCGATTTCGCGGTCCCTTTCCTGACAAGTACTCTCGGTAGTCAGACGAGCAATCATTTCGACTCGCTCAATCATGACGTGCTTACTTAACTCTCTATCCACACAACCTCCACAACAAAATACTGTATAAACATACAGTAGCACGTAACGATAAAAAGTGTGAAGAAAAAGATCATGAAGAAATACACTGTATGTACATGATATGGATAGTTATTAGTGGTTATCAATTTGCAGCCTTGCTGACTAAGTCTTCAACGCGATTGAGGATTTTCCTAGCCGTGGCCTGTTGCGAGGAGATGCAGAAAATATTTCTCCCTTGGCCGTTCCCCTCACCCAATTACCATTAAAGCAGCTCTTACCCCCAGCCATTAGATGCAGAGCTTCGCCTCGACCTATAGTGAAACCAGTTATCAGATGGATCTCGTCGATAGTCTTCTCTATTACTGGGCTTTGCTCATCCGTTCCGTGAATGAATTTTCGCCGTGTTGTTGGTTTTTGCTTTCTAAGCCGCTTTGCTAACTCCCTTTTTTCATGTCGATTTAAGGATTTCGATAAATCGAGCTCCGGTGGCTCGCTTTCGCTTCCCGTACAGTTATTGACAGAACTCCGAGAGGGCGCGGTTGCGCCCTTAACGTCAACGACCAATTCAACGGCACGCTTCGGCACAATTTTCCACTGTGTCAGGCGGGTTAAAATAGGGGTGCCAGCACCGACCTCAGAATCGTAAACACCACGGATGCAAACCATTTCCTCTCCATACTGGTTAAACTCATCACGCGCTTCGTACAGCGTGCGCACCTGCAGATCGTCACGGCGAACAAACGGGCCACCCTGTGCGTTTACATAACCAGCCCAATCACCAGCATCGGCGGCATCATGTACAGCGGCAAATTCCACGCTCAACCCGTGGGCGGTCTCAGTATCAGCCAGGCGACGCAGTTCACGGTAAACCGTCACCGGCGCACCACCGATAAACTGAAACTGACGGATATGCCAGCGAGCCGCCCACGCAGAAACAGCGGGTGCAGTCTCTTTGAGTAACTCACCGCTCTCGTCATCGGTCTCGCCATCAAGAGCGTAACCGTCGATATTTTTTGAGATGTATTTAGCGACATAGCCGGTGGCACTGCCTTTCTCCGGGTCAATTGCTTCGGCGTGAAAGCGTGCTTTTTTGGCTTTGTCGCTTTTCAGCTCATAACTATCTTCCTGCCACGCATAATCACGAATGATGCGCCGAACACGTTCGACATCCTCCGGCAACATAAACATAAGCATGTGCCAGTGAGGGGTCGCGTCGTGATGCGGTTCGGCGACACGGATGCCGAAAATGCGGATTTCTTCCCGATGCAGTTTCGCCCTGATGCGCGCCCAAAGACTGGTGAGATAACCCTGCGTATCTGACGGGCTGGCACCTTTCCATTTGCTGTTACGGTATCCCGCTTTGGTTGTGGCGTGATATTTGGATGGCGCAGTGAGGGTGTAAAATTCGCCGACATAGCCGAGGTCATTGCAGATGTTTTCGAAACCCCGAATACGCGTCATGAGCTCGCAACGACGGATCGCAGGGTTAGCGACCGAGCCGTCATATTTTTCAATCAGGCTAATCCGGTTGCCTTCTTCATCCTCAAGCTCAAGCCCCTTGAGGAACTCCCGCGTCCGACGCTTTTGCTCGCGCCAGTCTGTTACGCAGTTCTTACTCGCATAGACATGTTTTTTCTTGCTGACATTACCGACAGCAATTTGCAGATGTTCGCGCCACGCAGACGCCACACGACGCAAACGGCCGCGCCACCATGTTTCAGTAAACATACGGATCACTGCGGGGCCAATATCATTTTTGTCGAAGTATTTCTTTGTAACGCGCTCCCAATGAGGAGGGGTGACATTGAATTGTCGAGAGATTAAACCGGCGTGCATGTACCAGGTGTAAAGCGTTTTGAGTTCACCAAACCCGCCGTCGTCAATATGTGCCAACTCCGAGCGGATGAAATTAGCAATGTCACCAGCCAGCAGATCGATATCGGCGCGCGACATATCCGAGAGTCGGTTAAATCTGGCAATCATATTTACCATACGTGACGCCAGATATTGCATTAACTCAGTATCAAAATGACCACCGAAAACAGCAGCAGAAACGTCGCTTTTAATTCCGGTACATTCATATTTTTTTGCGACCAGTTCGAGACGCGGCAATGCCTTTTTGCAAAAGCTGATTAAAAAGGCATTAGCTCGTTCACTGCCCTGCGTTTGCTCCAGTACGGTAGCCGTGCGGTTAACCTCAAATCGCACGCACTCTGGCTGATGTCCTAGCGCCTTTCGCGCATGCAGCAAAGCCGCGAACATACGGTCGCGGCGGTGCTGTTGCTCATAGGTGAGATATGGGCTGGCTAATGCAGACCCTGGAGTGTTCCACGGGTAAGCAAACTGAATAGCCAATTCATACCCCCCGATAGTGCTTTAATTTAAGCTCTGTGATTTGCTGGCAGGTAACGCAAAAGATCACACCCGATATCGCTACACGTCGCGCCTCCGGGATAGGTGCGTCGCATTCTTCGCACAGCAAGCGAGACGGTGCAGCGTTACGGCTGCGTGCGTTGCTGATATGGCGTTCGCGGTCTTCCTGCTCGCGCTGTTGTGCTAAATCCATTGCGTCGGCCATTAGTGCAACTCCTGTGATTCATTCTCAAAGCGGCAGGCTTCACGGCGCAGTAATTCGGCAGCTTCTGTGCCGTTCATGCCCTCTTTGGTGATATAGATAGCCAGCGCCTCAAGGCGGAATGAAATTGCGAGGGCGCGGTCTTTGCGTTCTTCTTTTCTGGCATCTGTCAGCAATACGGCCAGCGCATCGCTGTCAGTTTTAAAACTACGGGATTGGGTATTACGCATAAATAACTCTCCTGATTTCGGGCAATAAAATGCCCGGCGGGTTTACGCCATTAATTTTTCTATCTGGATTAATTCGGCATGGTTAGCCGTTTTGGAAATAAGCTCACTACTGCGCGAAAATGATTCATCGCGGTAATAAGCGCTTTTTTCTCCTCAGTAGTTAGCTCACTTAATTTGAGCTCATGGCGAGCATTCGTGATTTTTGCCAGATAGAAAATGGCGGACAAAGCACGGCTATTTTCTTCAAACAGCGGATCGCGCTTATCACGCATATCAGCAACAAAGCGCTCAAGCTCTTTACCGCTATCACCCCAGTGTTTCGCTCGCAGCTCTGCAACGTAGTTGAGACCGACCAGGCGCTCACCAGCCATTAACGGCGCAGCTTGCGGCACAGCTTCGATAGCCATGAATCCCCCTTACAGCTGGAAGATAAACCAGCCATTAAATCGGCCTGTGATCGGCTCGGGTGCCAGCGCTTGCCATCCTTTCCCATGATCCAGCCGTGACCGCAGTGCATGGCCGGGCTTTGCTTAATGAGAAGAGAGGCGAATGAAGGTTCATTTTTCAACATAGCCACCTCACATAAGACCGAATGACGCGCCAATACCACTCATGGTATCAACCGCACTTGCCATTGCAGGATTAGCCTGGAGGCGAGCCTGTAGAGCGAGGGCTGAAAGCGACAACATACGAATACCGGCATTAACGCTCTCAATCATGGTGCTCTTACGAGCTGGGGTCAGACGTTCTGTTGAAACTGCGCCTCTTGCCAGTTCGCCGAGTTCACTCATGGCGCGCATGACGTAGGACTGCAATTTGTCTTTCGCCAGTTCGTTAACCGGCACACAAGGCAGACAATGGATCTGAGCCAGAAAACCATCGACGAGTGTTGAGTCTTCGGTCAGGTCAGTCAGCAGCCATAACTCTGGCGGAGTGAACTGATGAGGCTGCTCCGGGTTCAACTTGTTACGTAGCGTTTGAACATTCATCCCCGCACGCTCAGAGAGCTTCGCCATGTTGTGACGCTGCGCGAAAACCCGACACGCTTCGTCATAGTGGGGATGTTTGGAAACCTGAAAATCAAACATGATTTGCCTTTAGCTAATCTCTAGGATGATTTACGCATTAAGCGAAATATCACATTCGCTTAATGCCTGGATGGTAAGCGCGGCCATGTTCACTTCAATCAAGCCCTTTGTCTGTTTACCTTTCGGTTTGATTGGTAATTTTCCATATTCAATCAGGTTTTTAGCTGTTCCATAGGCTGTACCTGTACGTCGGCAATACTCATCTAATGGCAGGTATGGCTCGGGGATCACAATTGTAATGTTAGGGCGCATGGGGCAAACTCCAGTTTGAGGCCGATAAGGCAATATCGGTCAATATGAGGCAATATCTAACTACGAGGCTAGATTAATTAGATAAAATCTAAGTGTCAATAGCATTTAGATAAAACCTAATTATCTTGAAGAGAATGGCACGATTCCGAATTGATCCCAATACCGACAGCGCACCAGTGCTTGATAGAGTCATGGAGGCGTATGGCTTCACGCAAAAGATGCAACTTGCTGAACTTATGAACATCGCAGCAAGCTCCCTATCCTCACGCTATAAACGCGGCGGACTTCCGGCAGACATCATGATCAAATGTATGGCTGAAACTGGCGTAAACTTGGAATGGTTAGCAACAGGTCAAGGTCGGAAATTTGACAATGAAGAATTAGATATTTTGAAAATCCCGCGCCAGAAAATTGTTGATGGGCAGTTATACGATGCGGGTATAGTTATGCTCGACAAAACGATTTTCCCGCAAGGCAAGCCGATCCCTGAAAATCCAGTTTGTGTTCTGGATGTCATCACTCAATACGTTGTAGAGAAGAATTTCAGCGAAGTTTACGATGACGAATGGCTGGTAGAAGTTGAAGGAAAAACAAGTGTGCGAACGCTGACTAGAATCCCAGTCAAAAAAGTACGTGTCAGTGGTGTTGGTATGGCATTCGATTGTTCAATTGACGATATAAAAATTATCGGAAGGGTAGTATTAAAGATTAAGTAAAATATGGACGTTTACATGATTGATTTCAAAACAACATCCTATTCCTTCTTAGAAACAACGAACTCATTAAGGAAAACTTATGCCTGTTCGTAAGCTTCCAGATGGCCGTTGGGTTGCAGACTTTTACACTGTTGATCGCAGTAGTGGGAAAGACGGTAAACGCATGCGCAAAAAGTTCTCAACGAAGAGCGAGGCATTGGCGTTCGAGAACTACACTCTTCAAAAAATTGATGATTCCCCTTGGCTAGGAGAAGGTAAAGATACTCGCAAACTTTCCGACTTGGTTCAGTTGTGGTTTGATCGCCACGGTATAACGCTGAATGACGGGGAAAAGCGCAGAAAATCTATGCTATGGGCATCTGAATGCATGGGTTCACCTTTAGCTACAGAGTTTAATGCCCAGCTTTTTACTATCTATCGTGCTAAACGCTTAGACGGGCATTTTGCAAGGACAACGCGAGTTTTAAAAGTATCCCCTCGCACCATGAATCTGGAGCATGCGTATTTCCTAGCAGTATTCAACGAGCTGAAAAGACTTGGCGAATGGAAAGCACCAAATCCTTTGGAAAACGTTCGGCAGTTTCGAACTGATGAAACTGAAATGGCTTATCTAACTGGCGAACAGATTGAACGACTGTTAGTAGAGTGCCGAAATAGCTCAGCTAAAGATTTGGAAGTGATCGCTAAGATTTGCCTGTCTACAGGTGCACGATGGGGAGAGGCCGAAAAATTAAGGCGTTCTCAGATTTCAGCGGGAAAAGTGACTTTCGTTAAGACAAAAGGCAAACGTAATCGATCAATACCTATTGACCCTACTTTAGTTGCTGAGTTGCCTAATAAAGCAGGCAATCTCTTTACGCCGTGCTATTACGCATTTAGAAATGCCTTAGAAAGAGCAAAAATAGAACTCCCTTCAGGCCAGCTCACACACGTACTACGCCATACATTTGCTAGCCATTTTATGATGAATGGTGGCAATATCCTTGTTTTACAAAAAGTGCTTGGGCATACGGATATCAAAATGACCATGCGTTACGCTCACTTTGCTCCTGATCATCTCGAAGACGTCCTACGAATGAACCCATTGGTGACTAAAGAATGAAATTTTTGACCTTGCGAAATTCTATACTCACGGTGATCGCATTGATTTCATTAATCCCCTTAGCATTATATTTTTTCATGTTTCATGGTGCATTATCGAAAGACGCTCAAGCATGGAGTACCTTTGGGACATATATCGGAGGGGTATATGGACCAATCGCAACTCTAATCAGCGTTATTGTATTAATCATAACACTTAAAGAAATCCAAACTAGCAATACAAGAATGTATGAGTATCAAAATAAACAAAAAGTCATTGATAATATACGCTGGTTATCAGAGTTGTTAAAGAAAACGCTTGATAACAACTCAGAATATACGCATGGGAGACGGCAGTTTTACGATTATCTTAAAACACTTATGAAAACTGCACTTTCAAATCATTATCAACCAGATAAAGTTGCTTTGAAATCAGAAGCTATCGAATTGATGAGGAAGAATAAAACATTGTTTGCAAATGAAATCGTCATTTTTGAAGAATTATTTCATCGCGTAACGCATATAACCAGTGAGGAAGAATACGTTTTATCCGTAATGGTAATCTTAGGCCTTTTGACCTCGGAGGAAAGATTCTGGTTGATGCAATACGCAAAAGCACATTCTTCAAGCGCAGCAAAATGGCTCAAAAAATGGCCAGGTTTTGATGACATACCTTTAACAATGGAATCTTTGATACAAGCAAAATAGTGTCGCAAAAGTGTCGCTGAAGATTAGTTATATTGGGCTATATTAGGTCATATTGAATTCACAAGACATTGTTTTATAACTAACTATATGTTTTTTATGTGTCCTGCATGGTTCTCATAATCGCTTGGTCGCTGGTTCAAGTCCAGCAGGGGCCACCAGATACAGCAAGGGCTGGAGAGAAATCTCCGGCCCTTTTGCTTTTCTCAGGGATATGTTGAAACGGAAGCCATAGGGATTCAGGGTTGATTTATGACCGTTTATATCATCTCATCACAATAAAAATGCATATAGACGCAGAAAAAACGTTAGTTCAGTTGGTTCACGAGTCTCTAAGCCACGCCAGCCCTGGATTTTTGCAAACCAACAAACAGTAAAATGAGGTTGGTTCAGTCAGATAAATTGTTGGTTCATTACCCCCTACCCCTCAATATAGGTGCTTTAGCACTTCAATCCCCCGGCCATACTTCAGATCCCGCAACCGGTCCAGATTGCAAAGACATGTTTCCTTTCTCATTCCCTTTGGCCGTTTAAAGCAGGTGGTGGTACACATGAGTATACATATCACCCGCGATAGCCATACGCTTACCGGCTATTGAATCGCTCAGTTTTCAAAGAAAGGCGTATTTCCGCTGCGGAATAATTCTGAGAAAAACACTCACAGGCCGCAACCCAACAGCGTTTCAGCTGTGGGATTAAAAAGGGTGGAAAAATACGTAATTAATGACTCTGGTGAGAACTCGA
>Ga0065704_10071033_pt1 | contig 13613 bp, 11 predicted proteins | sample SwiRhicommuniRL2_FD_59091 | JGI IMG/M metagenome (GOLD analysis project Ga0065704, IMG submission 59091) | Switchgrass rhizosphere bacterial communities from Rose Lake, Michigan, USA - RL2 v2 (version 2) | ecosystem: Host-associated > Plants > Roots > Rhizosphere > Soil | place: East Lansing, MI
GCCGGCCCGCAAGGGCGCGCCCGGCCACGAAAGTTTTTTTGGAGATCCCATGGGCAGAGACGCCAAGGACACCGTGTACTGCAGCATTCAAATGCCCATCGCCCAGGGTCGAGAGCTCCTGGAGCTGATAGCCAAGCTCCGCGCCTCTGGCGCTCACCCATCTCTGGAATCGGTCTTCAAGGAAGCCGAGGGCGAGCTGCAGATGTCCATCGAGTTTGTTGAAGGCATGCTCGAAGGTGAGGGCCGGCTAGATCACCGGATTCACTAGGGAACCACGATGGCCAGTGATGACGATCTGTACCTTCGCAAAACCGCACGTCGCTAAGCGCTGTGGGCGCTAGGTCTGGAGTTGGCCGTTAGGTAGGGTAGAGATACTGCCAACGGTGAGGGGCTCAAAAGAGTAAGTCCTTCACATCTGATGCAGGCCAGTCAAAGTACGTTATCGGCGACGACGATGCGAAGGATCCACGAAGTCTCGATAGGCCTCGCGACTTTTTAGGATCTGATCACGGATCTCCTCCGGATCGATTGACATCTTTCCTTCAGGTGTAGCTGTCAAGGTTTCGAGCTGGTTGATAGCCTCGATGAAATGCTTTTCCTTCTCTTTTTCCCTGTCAGACCTGTTGTCTGAAAATACAAAGCTCCAAAGCCTAGTTAATATGTTTTTCACATGGCACCTCTTGGCATTGAAGTAAAAACTACAGTGATGGAGTGTAGAGTAGATGAACCCACTGGAGCGTGCTCATGTCATCTCTAACGATCAATTTTGGTTACCTCGTGCACCTGCACCACAAGGTGGAAGTTTCTTTCTTGGAGGTCTTTGTTAGCGAGCTGAAGTTGCTCGATGGTCAAGATGAGATCTTTCTGGCTAGTGATCAGGTTTTTTTCGATTGCCGATGTGAAAGCTTCGCTGAGCCTAACATTCTTGAGCCGTTCTATCTCGAGGAGCGCTAGTCTTAGTTGCTCTTGAATCGTAGCCTTGTTAGGCGACTTGCCCGGGATATACCTGCTTTTTTGAATTGAATCCCATAATGCCTGGAGCTCCATGTTGTAGTCAGAGATCAGAGAAAGCACGTCGGGCTGACGGCGTTTGGTGATCAGGCTGGGATCGACAGAGTTGGCGAGTGCTACACGCCGTGGGACGATCTTAGGTGCAGAGGTCGCCTGCTGTGACATGATTTGCGCCTTAAGGGAATTGAACTCTTCGGTGACATGTTTAAACAGCTTGCGGGTAGTCTCGTTTTTAACCCAGGCAGGCTCAGTGGTTTCTGGTTTCTTGGAATAATCTTCAAGCTCAAACATGCCGTATTCTCTACTTTTCCAGAATTCTTCGTTCAATGAGCTTGACTGCACTGGCGCTGAGGTCAGCAATTGCTTTCAAAGAATGGCTCTTGGCGATTGCGTTGTGGGATATACCTGCCCGGATAAGTGTCTCTTTTTGAATTTCATTACTCATGCTATGTGGGCATCCCAGGCAAACTTCGAGACAGCTATGATGATCCACGTTGGGTACTCCAGTTTTTCTGTCATGACATTTTGCCAAATGTTCTTCGCCTTTGGGCAAGGCACAAAACCCCCATTCAAAGGCAACAAACCTAGAATAGTTCCCGGCCATTGCCTCTAAAATATCATTGAACTCCTCATCGGTAACAGCAACCACGTTAGCTAGTTCATTTTCAATTCTCCTTGCAGCAGGCCCATATAATTTCTCGTCCAGGCGATTTTCAGCGATCCTCCCGATCATCTCCCGCAGATACTCCTGCTCCTGAGCTTCATGAACGGATTCGCTAAGTTTGTACTGTGTATACCTTTTCGTATGAGCAGATCCATATTGATGTCTGAAGTGCTCTCGGATCTTCTCCTTGATTCTCCCATCGAACCTGCGAAGGGCAAACTCGGCAAATGTATGGCGGGCTTGGTGAGGGGAGACATGGCTATGGATTAAAGCGGCCTCTGGGTGTTTTTCTAAGACAAAGTCCTTGTAGAAATCTCTGAACCAATTTCTCAGTGTTGGTAAACTAAAGCTGCTGTCGGCCAACCATTCTTCTTTTGTTTGCTTTCCCCAACCAAGCGCGACATTAAATGCTCCGCTGCGGAAGCCACAGTGGAAGAGAGGCAGGTCTGTGTCCGAAGGGTCTAAAGCTGAAAGGTTAGTTATCAAGTTGGCGGCCTGTGCAACCAACCCATGAAGCGACCTCGGGCTTTGGAATCCGTTTTCTGTTTTGGTGTTTTCGCTTTTAAACCACCAGCTTCCATCGTTATGTCTTTCATAGCCGTCTGTGCTTATGCTTCTGGTCTCACTAATGCGGAACCCGCTGAGGATTGTTATGATCGAAAGCGCCGCCTTCAGTAAAGTAATGCAGAAGTCACTAAGCTCTCCTAGGGTGTTCCAGGGCATCTTTTTGAACGCTTTTGTGGTTGCAGTATCGATACTTGATCCTAAGCTTCTGGCGGAGTGTTCCCATTTGATGATCCTGCTAGAATTATGATTGACTTGAGAGGATTGAATGTGCCTATAGAGAGCCAAGCGATCATTCTCTCCGAACCAAAGCTTTGGCGCTTCTTTGAATTCTCGCCAGCATTCGAAAAATTTTGAAGCAATCATTGCCTCATCGGATTCGATGAGTATGATTGCTTCAGCTAAAGTTAGCGAGGCACACACCATAGGTATTGATCCATACGTGCCACCTTCTTTCCATTCGGCATATGTCAATCCGTGACTGGCAAGAAGTTCAGCTACCGCTGACTTTCTGAATGAGTCAGTGATGTGGTATGAGAAACCGTCCGGGAGTGCTCCATGGATATACAGGTTGTTGGTTCTGTCAATCAACCTGCTCATCATCTGAATCGTGGAAAACCCTAAAAGCTCGTCGCTTCCAATTAGTAAGCTGGATTTTTTAACCGAAAATTTCCTGAGTAAATTTGCCAGTTCCGCCCGATTCAATGTGTGCAACGACCTGTCCGGATATTCTTGTTCCCAGTATTCGCAAATTTCGCGAATGTATGCTGTTTCTTGTCTTGCAGAAGAGATGCTGCTTACAAGTATCCGATTATTCTCGTCTGCATAGCCGCGTCCAATACTGCCCTTAAGAAATAACATCTGGCCGTAGATCCTTTTCGCCTGTGAGCAATCCCAATCGAAGCGGACGTTGTATATGTCTCCAGTGTTTGGGCATTGAACACTCCAGACATCATCTCCTAACTGATTGTTATGAGATTGGCCTGAGGTGGCCAGACTGAACGAAGCATTTTCTGATTTCATTATTCTCACCTGACTACTGGCCTCGGAAATGAAGATCTGTCCAGGACGCCCTGTCCAAGCGAAATGGTCTTGCGATCAAATTTTTCCAGACATGCTTCGATGTAAGCTGTCTGCATGACAAGAGATGTGGCACGAGCCTCCTCACTAATGGGAGTATTTCTAAGTAGCTCTACACAGGCCTGCTTATAGTCCAAAAGCAACGCGGCGGAGACAGGGTTAGTAATGATATAGGTAGTACCACCCCGTTTCAGCTGAGCTGTAGGAGTTATTTCATATCCTGCGTCCCGAGCAGAAAGCAAAAGCTGATCAAATTCGGCGACAGAGTCTTCACCTTCTATATCTGTCGACCATCCCAGCATGACCTTGAACTCTTTCATACCCATAAATACATTCCCAGCCATGGAGTCGATGACTTTCCTGGCATCATCAACCATGGCACTGCCCACAGTGGCTGCAAAAGCCGCACGCTTCCCTAGCCTATATTTCGTGGTGCTCGCATAGATGTATTTGATTCTTTTGACCTGGGGCGAGTGTGCAGTTGCACTGGCGTCAACGACCTCTTGGCCATACTTCTCATAGGGAATATTGTCGAGGTCACTTTCGTCCAAATCCAATATTGCTCGGCTTTGGGCGATGTTGGTCACTGAGATGGTTTGCCTATAAATATCGTCTTTCGCCTTTCGGTTGTTTTTATGAAAAATCCTGTTATTGGCTGCAACGCATCGGACGATGTTGGCGAATATTTTAATGCCAGGCTCTTTCAACTGGAGATCGTTATAAGTGCTGGTGTGCTCGTGGCAAGCCATAATCAGTGGAGAGTAGGGCTCGCTGTTCAAACACTGTAAGGTGCTAGTGGTAGGTATTTCTATTAGTTTGTTTCCATGGCTAGGGAAAAGACTAAAGAAGCTCTCTTTTAGCTTTTTGAAGGATACATAAGCTTGATACTGCAGGGACTTGGAAGAATGCATGGGGACTTCTCGGATTTTCTCCGCGCTTCGGCCTTTTTCGAAAATCGGAGAAGCTGAGCTCATTGTTATTCTTAAGTCATCAATGCTCATCTTCAGGAGTCCAGCTAGCTGAACTCGGTCAGTTGCTAGTAACCACGCGAAGCAAATTTCTTCCGCTGGTGTGTGCTTGATTAGGGAAAGATAATCGATGTTTTTGAAGTATAGAATTCTATTGGTATCGTCTGGCTGAATATCCAGAGCGCCAGTGATTCTGAGACCGTCTCGGATTTTTTGGTCAGCTGCGGTTTTTGAAAGCTCAAGATTTCCATCGATGGTCTCATACGCCCATTGTACTTGGTTCCAAAGCAAGCGCTCCTTCAAGCTCAGGTCGTCGCTGTCCAAAATGTAGGCCGCTAGCGGTTTGTAGACTGTGCTTCGCTTACTGTCATGGCTACTCCATTTAAGACGGAGATAGTCTCCCTCGCAGCTCTGGATGAGCTCTTGTAGCTTCTGAGAAACCCCAGGGTCGCTTAGTAGTGCAGTACGCTGTTCCTGCATTTTTTCTAGGAAGGCGCAGCAGAATCTAATAGTTGACTGGACGATTTTGAGCTCGTCATCAATTGGCTGTTCAGTGATCTGGCTAAGGCTTGCTTGTGTCCGTTCTGATTTATTGGGCAGAGAGGGGATATACGACCTCGCTGCCCTAAGGCTGTTGATGATTTCTGCGCGGCTCGGATCTGCGTGGTGTTGTTCAATGTACCAGTCAATAGGGGTTCGATAGGATGACATGTAGGCGCACGCGCTGCTCTCTTGTACTCCCTTATTTTTGAGGTGGAGACAGTAGTCTCCAAATATCCCGGTGGGAAATTTCGAAGCCCCTGCATACTCTACCGATGCCCATTCAAAGATTGCCCTAGTTCGAGTCAGCTTTGCATATGCGTCATGACGGCTCTTTGTTTTTAGGGTGTCACTATTCAGATAGCTGATTAAGCACCTGGCGATAGGACATTTTTCAAACCATGTTGGAATACTAATGGTTTGCAGTGACGGCTCTGTCCGCATAGAACTGATGACCAGTACAGTTGCTGATGTATCAGACCCAGATGTAGGCGAGATTTCTGGTGCAAGATCGGACAGGCTCAGATCCAGCATCATCTGTGTTTTTGGTGCGTCAATCTTTGATTTCATTATTCAATGCCTGCCTGATTTTTTCGCGTCTGCCTAGCTCTCCGTCAAAAACAACATATGTTTTTGTTGTTTCTACATCGCTATGTCCTAACTGGTCTGGTAGATATTGCCAAGGGTCTAGACCGTGCTTGTAGCAAAAATCGACTAGGTTAGTTGCGTAAGTGTGTCGAAGTGAATGAAAAACCAGGTTAGAAAATGATTCTTTCGATATGAAGTGATAGTTAGGATTCAACTCATGAATCCTCGCGATGTTCTTTTCGATTATGCCGATTGAAGCGTTCTTCGCCCGCCTAAAAATATTTGTACAGTGGCTTCCGATCAAAGGTTCTCCTCGGCGTGAGCAAATCAATGGCCCGTCAGGTAGTTTGCTTCTTCGACCCTCAAGAAATTGCTTGATCTTTCTCACTGCATAAGGGGGAATATCTACTTTTCGGATTTTGCTTCCCTTGCCGATTAGCGTGATTGTAATAGTTCTAGAACCGATTTTTTCTGCAGCTGAAATCAGATTTTTCAATTCTTCGGTTTTAAGATTTTCACTGTTGGTTACTTCGCTAGTCCGTAATCCACAATGAAATCCAATAATAAGCGCTAGCTCGTCACGCTCTTTTTCAAATGCTCTTTTCGAGGCTATATTTGCTAAAATTTCATTGAAAAGATCTTTGTGTAAATAGTTGTTGTATAAGTCGAAATCAATTTTTTTCTTTGATTTTTTGTTTTCTTTGCTTTCGTCTTGTATGTACAGATAGCTGAATTTTGCGGGAGCTGAAATAATTCCTGCATCGTAGGCGAACGCATAAAGGCCTTTGATGGAAGAAATATGTCTCTCCATCGACTGTTTTTTCAGGCCATGGAATTTATGAAGATGGCCATATAAATATCCGGACATGTCGGTGTCAGAAAGAGAGTCCCACTCTAGTCCATATCGCTCAAGCGTTTGAAAAAAAGACAAAAGGTCAGAGCCAGTGGCTCTAATTGAGTTATCAGCTTTTTCCATTTGTGCGAGCGAAATAAGGTATAGCGATGGGATCGGAACTATGCTGTCAGTGAAAACATTTTCACCCCGCAAGATCGCATAGGTTTTAATCGTTCCTCCTGACCATTCGACGTTAGTAACTTTCTTAAGTTTCATTAGTGGTTCGCTTGGTCGGCGGGGTGGGCGCTTCAGTCTTTTGGTCGCAGACTATGTTCTTAGTCTTCTAAATGTTCGTTACGGTGGTGGATCCTAGGGGGTCAAGAGTTCGGGTGCAATCGTCCTGCTAGTTCATTTAATTATCTATTTTTATCTTTTTATTATGTTTAGTTATAGCTTAATTTTCAATTTATCGATATTTCTAAGTATTCTTCCATGGCGTGTTAGGTGTTTTTTCTTTTGATCATGCAACTGCTAATATTTTTGTTTAAGTCAATTTGTCAATAATGTTTAGAGTTGTTCTGTTTTTTGGGGTAGCTTTCTAGGGCGCGGGCTGAGCCCAGGCCCCGTCAGCAGTGAGCTTCTTGGGCGGTTCGTTGGGTTTACAAGGTCTGTGTGTGTGGCTTGCTTAGTTAAAGTATATAGTTGGGTTTTCTGTCAATATGCCTGTATTTTGTTTTTTGCAAACTGCAAATGGTTTGCATTTTTTAATGGTTGCAAACGAGTTGAAAATAGGCGTTAAAGACATAAAAGTTTTTATCTTGATATAATCGATTTATAGAGAATTTTAATTTCTATATCCGAAATTTCCCCTGCGGTCTCAAGAGGGAGCAACGGGGCGCTGCTGACGGGATGAATTTCAACCGTGGTTGGCACCAACGCGCCGGCTTGGGCTGCACACGAAATTCAGGTCGGCGTGTTGACCTTGGCAAGGTTCGGTTTTGACCTGCGCAAGGCCAGGTAAAGGAGGGCTTTGCTAGACGCGCTGAGGTGGTATGGAGAAATGTGTAACGGAGTCCAGGCTCTATCAGTTCACCGTGCTTTTCCGATTGGGCACTGGAGCTTTATGGATGAGTCGGCAAATGCTCCCAGCACGGACTTCACAATGAGAGGGGCTGGATTGAGCCATGCCCCTCCTTGAAGCCCATCAGTTGCAGAATGCAGAGTCGGGAGGCTGGAGGCGATATCGATGTGAAGGCGTGCTAGGGAAGAGGGACTATACCGATCACCCAGCTTGTCAACATTTCACGAGAAACGAAGCGCTTTCAGATAAACCTCACCGATACTGGGCACCAGGTTGTGCAGGTCGGCCTCGGCGCGTTTGTACACCTCATCGTGCTGCGAGCACTGTTTGCGCCCACCGTTCTGCCAACACTGGCGCTGGTGGCCGATCTGCCAGGCCGGCACGATGTGCTCCCATTCGATGCGCGAAGCCCGTTGGGCGTTCTTGCGCGGTGTATAGCCGCAAGAGGCCAGGTTAACCTTGTTGCCTTTGTACTTGCAGCCGCAATAAAACTCCGTCGATTGTGGCGCGTACAGCTTCCAGGCGACCTTCTTGGCCTCCTGGAACGTGCGTGGGGCATCGGCATGGGCGAACGGGGTGGACAACAGCAGGCAGGCTGCAGCGAAAAGCGAAACTCTCATGCGCAGTCAGTCTTCCTTGGGCACGGTCCAAAAAATCTGCACGCCGCCATCGTCGCGATGGGCGAGGGTGACGTTGTCGTTCTCGGCGATTTCTTCGAGCAGGGTCTCCCAGTCATCCGGGGACTCTTGTTCCAGGCGGAAGATCAGCGCTGCACGGCTGCGTTGGGCGGTGGGGCTGTTGATGATCTTCTGGATACGTACGCCCAGTTGTTCATAGCTGCTCGGTGTTGCTGAGGAGGTGCTGGCCACAGGCATTTCCTTGTTTTTGCTGTATGTGCGTACAGTATTTCACCGTAAGTAAATTCGCAACTGCCTGTGAGGCAAAAGTGTGTGTGGCCGAGGTGAAGGATTGGTACCATCTGTGCCATCACCTCTCCGCTATCATTCGCGCGCTCTGTGCCTGGACACAGCAGTGACGCCTTGGGCATGACGCGAAATCGGTCAGGCCCAAGCTTCAGGAAGCTTCACATGTACCCATTCCGTTTGCATCGACCTGCCCCCTTGCACACAGGCCTGACCCTGTTGCTGACCGGCAGCATCAGCCCGTCGATCCATGCCAGCACCGAGGCAGTCGATGTGCTGATCACCGACCCGGTGGTGGTCACTGGCGCCTACGCGCCAACCGGCAGTTTCGACCTGCCTTTTTCGATCGATACCGTGGACCTTTCCCACGGGACCGACGGCCAGTTGGGCGTCAATCTTTCAGAAGTGCTGACCAAGGTGCCCGGCCTGGTGGTGCAAAACCGGCAGAACTATGCGCAAGACCTGCAAGTGTCATCGCGGGGTTACGGCGCACGTTCGGCCTTTGGTATTCGCGGCCTCAAGCTGCTGAGCGATGGTATCCCGGCCAGTACGCCAGACGGCCAGGGGCAGGCCGCCTCGCTCAACCGGGATGTGGCCGATCGCATCGAGGTGTTGCGCGGCCCCGCAGCGACCCTGTACGGGAGCAACGCCGGCGGCGTTATCCAGATGTTCAGCCGGGACGGGCAGGGGCCTGCAAGGGTAGGGGCCGAAACCACCTTTGGCAGCGACGGTTTCAACAAGAATCACCTGTCGGCCGAGGGTGGCAACGAAACCGCCGGCTTCGTGCTCGATGCATCGCGCATGGACACCGACGGTTACCGTGACCACAGCGCCGCCCGCCGCGACCAGACCTTCGCCAAGGTGCACGTAAGGCCCGACGCTGACTCGCGCCTGGCGCTGATCTACAGCAGCCTCGAACAGAACAACACGCAAGACCCGCTGGGGCAAACCTGGGACGCCTATAAACATGACCCTCGCTCCACCGCAGCGGTGGCGGACCTCTACAACACCCGCAAGAGCATCGACCATCAGCAGTTGGGCATGAACTACGAGCGCTATTTCGGCGATGCCACGTTGCAGTTCAACCTCTACGCGGGGCAGCGTAGCGTCGTGCAGTACCTGTCCATTCCGAAGACAGTGGCCTCCAACAGCCAGCGTGGCGGTGGGGTAGTGGACTTCGACCGTGCGTTTCACGGCGGCACCTTGCGCTGGATACAGCCGGTTGTAGCCGCCCCCGGTAACCTTACGGTCACGTTTGGCGCCGACTATGACCAGAGCAAGGACGACCGCCGCGGCTACCAGAATTTCAGCGGCGACACGCTGGGCGTCAAAGGTGAGCTGCGGCGTGACGAGCAAGACACCGCCACCAGCCTGGACCCCTACATCCAGGCGCATTGGGAACTTGGCAACTGGACCACTGACCTTGGCCTGCGCCACAGCTCGATGCAAATGCGCGTCGATGACCACTACCTGGCCAATGGCGATTCCAGTGGCAAGAAGACGTACCAGCAGAACACGCCGTCGCTGTCGGTGATGTATGCGTTCACGCCGGATGTGCGTGGTTATGTGAGTGTCGGCAAGGGTTTCGAGACCCCGACCCAGGCTGAAATGGCGTACGCCCCTGGCCAGGTTGAACGCTTTAACTTCGGGCTCAAGCCAGCCTCCAGCACTCAGTATGAAGTGGGCGTCAAATACCGGCTCGGCGAACGTACCCGGCTCAACGCCGCGGTTTACGAAATCCATACGGAAGACGAAATCGTGGTGGCCAGCGCCACCGACGGCCGTACCAGTTACCGAAACGCCGGGAAGACCTTGCGCCGCGGGTTTGAGGCGAGCCTGCAAAGTGACCTCAGCGATCAGTGGCAGACGACCGTAGTGTACACCCGCACCGATGCCCGCTACGCCGAAGACTTTGCCCAAGGCACGCAGATCATCGAGGATGGCAACCGCCTGCCGGGCGTGCCGCTCGACAACCTGTTCGGCGAGCTCGTGTGGAAGCCAGCGACGTTTGTCAGCATGGGGGTTGAAGGGCAGTACCGCAGCAAGGTGTATGTGGAGGACAGCAATACCGCAAAACCGGCGCCGGCCTATACCGTCTTCAACTGGCGGACGCGCTTCGAACAGCACGCTGGGCCGTGGACGTTCCACCAGCTGATCCGCTTGGACAACCTGTTTGATCGGCAGTATGTGGGGTCGGTGATCGTGGGTGACGGCAACGCACGCTACTACGAAGCCGCGCCGGGGCGTTCGTGGTACGCGGGCGCCGGGTTGGAGTATCAGTTCCGCTGAAGCACGGCTATGCAAACCGCTCGAACCGATAGGGGCTCGGGTCGATCAACGTGGGGGACTGCGAAACCAGGTCTGCCGCCAATTGGCCCGCTGCCGGCGAGGTGCCGAAGCCATGCCCGGAAAATCCGGTCGCCAAGGTCAGGCCGGGAATGGCCGGCACCGGGCCGATCACGGGGTTTGAGTCAGGGGTGACGTCAATCGTGCCTGCCCAGGCTGAGGCGATCCTGGCCTGCTCGAACACTGGCCAGGCTGCCTTCAGGTTACGCAAGGCTTCATCGTTCAATGCCGTGTTGGCCTGCGGGTCCTGAACCCTGACGCGCTCGAAGGGCGTCACCTGCGACGGCTCCCAGCGCCGGGCCAGGGCCAGGTCCTTGAAGAAGTACTTGCCGAAGCTGATGCGCAAAAAGTCACGCTGTGCCCGCAGTTGCGGCAGGTAACGCCTGCCCAGCAGCAGGTGATCCAGGGTCAGGAACGCATCGAGCGCCCCGCGCTGGGTAATGATGTAGCCGCCATCCTTGTGCTTGCGGAAGGAAAAGTCCGGTGCGCCCACGGCAATGTCGGTCGGGCCGTCCAGCGGGTGGGTGCGCAGTACTGAACAGGTCAGCGGCAGGGTGGGCAGGTCGATATCGAGGTTGCCGAGAAACTTGCGAGACCACAAGCCGCCGGCCAGCAATACCTGGTCGCAGCGAATCTCGCCTTGCTCGGTGACAACGCCGCTGACCCTGCCAGCGGCGGTGACCAGCGTGCGCACCGCGCAGTTTTCTACGAGCACTGCGCCTTTGGCGATCGCTGCACGGGCGATGGCGCTGGCGGCCAGGGTCGGCTCGGCGCGCGCGTCCGAGGCGGTATAGATGCCCCCGGCCCAGTCGGCACGGCCGCCGGGCACCTTGTTGGCAATCTCCTTGTTGCTGAGCAGCCGAGAGTCCAGGCCAAGGTGCTCGACGCTCTTGAGCCAGCTTTCGTGCATGCCCATCTGCGTGTCGTTGCGGCCGATGAACATGATGCCTGCTTGCCGGTAGCCGACATCGCTGCCGACCCGTTCCGGCATTTTCGCCCACAGTTGGTCGGCCGCCAGGGCCAACGGAATATCGTGCGCATGGCGGTTGGTCTTGCGCACCCAGCCCAGGTTGCGCGACGACTGCTCACCCGCAAGGCGTCCCTTCTCCAGCAGCACCACAGGGATGTTGCGTTCGGCCAGGGTAAGGGCCGCAGTCAGGCCAATGATGCCTCCCCCGATGATCACCACGCTCGTGGCCTGAGGGTGGGTGGTAGGGGTGTGCACAGGGTCGATGACGGGGGACATGGCTTCACTCGGCGGCAGTGTGAACGGAATGTTGCGGTTCAAGGCTGGCGGCGCATCACTCGCCCAGGCGGATCAGCGTGACCTGCGCGCGCGAAGCCCCCCGGTACGCCGTCACTTCCAGCTCGACTTTGTAGACGGTCGAGCCCAGGGGCGGGCAGGTGACGGTGGTGGCCGGGTCGATGCCTCGGAATTTTTCGCCGATCACTTCCATGACCGTTGGCACGTCGGCCGGGTCCTGGATGAACACACGCGAGCTGATCACATCGCCCAGCCCTGAATCGACTGCCGCCAGGGCGGTTTCGATGTTGGCGAATACCTGGTGGGTCTGTTCGATCACGTCTTCAGGGATGACCTGGGTCTGCGGGTTGCGCCCAGCGGTGTTGGAGACGTGGACCCAGTTGTCCACCGCCACCAGGCGGGAATAGCTGGCCAAGTCTTCGAATTTCGAGCCGGTTTTCAGTTTGGTGATCTGCGTCATGGGGGAGCCTTTTTTGAGTGGTTGAGGAGTCAGCTAAGGACAGGTTTTTCCCAGAGATTGAGCTTCACGCCGATGCCTTTCTCGAGCGCGTTGCGGTACACGACGGTGCCCCAGGCAACGTCTTCCACAGGCATGCCACCCACCGACATGAGGATGATCTCTTCGTCGTTCAGACGGCCTGGCGCATCACCCCTGATGATCTTGCCGATGTCCTCGACCTGCGCGGCATCCAGCTTGCCTTCGGCGATCATGTCCATGAAGCGCACGCCTACCAGCGGCACATGGTTGTGCGCAGGCTTGGGCAGTTCTTCGAACCAGGCTTGGTACAGCCCTGTGTTGTCTACTACCTTGCGCACGTCCGCACGCTCCATGCCGTCATCGATGCTGCACGGGGCAGGCATGGCCAGGAACGCACCGGGCTTGACCCACTCGCGCCGCACCAGCGGGTAAGTGCTGGGGTCGCCGACTTCCCCCGAGCTGCAGTAGCTGACCAGGTCGGCGTCACGTACCACCTCTTCCAGGGTCTGCACGACCTGGATGTGGGTGATTTGCGGGAAGGTCGCCTGGACCCAGGCAACGAAGTCATCCAGGTTCTTCTGGCCTCGGCCCTTGATCTTGATCGTGTCGATCAGCGGGCACACCGCCATGAACGCGGCAACCGTGGTCTTGCCCATCACGCCCGGCCCAGCCAGGCCGATGACCTTGGCGTCCTTGCGGGCCAGGTGGCGCGCGCCAACCCCGGGGATGGCGCCGGTGCGGTACGCCGACAGCAGGTTGGCCGACATGTGTGCCAGTGGGGCGCCGGTGTCGGCGTCGTTGAGGGTGAACATCAGGATCGAGCGTGGCAGGCCCTTTTCGCGGTTGGCGATGTTGGAGCCGTACCATTTGGCGCCCGCGGTGCGGAAGTTGCCGCCCAGGTACGCTGGCATGGCCATCATGCGACGGTCTGCGGTCGGCTTTGGCATGTGCGGAAACGGCGATTGCTCGGGGAAGGTGATCATCGCGCCGTGGGAGTCGTTGTTCGGGCCGGCCATGCGGTAGTCGCCCTGGTAGAGCAGGTCGAACATTTCTTCCATGGTATCGACACAGGCGGGCATGTCGGTCACGCCGGCGCGGATCATGTCCTGTTCGGACAGGTAGATGAAGTCAATGCGGGTATCGAGGGTCATGGCGGGTCTCGCAAGGCGGCCGTTGTCAGGTTTTGTTCTTGTGGGCGGGGGCTGTCATTCGTGGTGTCAGTTTCGCTAACGAGCGGCAGGCCGTCTTGCGTCAGCGTGCCAGGCGACTTG
>Ga0065704_10000973_pt1 | contig 13605 bp, 14 predicted proteins | sample SwiRhicommuniRL2_FD_59091 | JGI IMG/M metagenome (GOLD analysis project Ga0065704, IMG submission 59091) | Switchgrass rhizosphere bacterial communities from Rose Lake, Michigan, USA - RL2 v2 (version 2) | ecosystem: Host-associated > Plants > Roots > Rhizosphere > Soil | place: East Lansing, MI
AGTACATTTAATATTCAATTTTTTTCCGTGTTTCAATAAATTGTAAAGTCTTTTAATCTGAAATTTCTTATCACTACACAATTTACTGTCAGAACAGTATCCGGCAAAATTTGAGTTGGGCGATTTATTGGGTTTAAATATCGACCTAATAATCAATCCTAAAAGAGGTAACAGCCCGCTCCTGCCACCGTATGCCACATTAGGAGTTATCATCCAGAACATTTCAGTTTCATTGTAATTGGGTGGAAATACTATTTTCCTTAATTTTTCACCTTCTTTTGAATAATGTCCTATGCAGTTTATTTGGCCTCTAGAATACTTGAATGCATACTTTGCAAATATTGTACAGGATGAACATCTATCATCATAAATTAGAACAGGCCGGTTTGTAATTGAAATCAAGACTAATTACTGTTATTAAGTGATGCAATTCAATGTAAATCTTTTGGATTCTATTATACAAAATAAGGGTTCTATAATAATAAAAAAAATAAATTTTAATAAATTATATTTAGATCAACAAAACTGCTGCACTAACCACCGTGGTCCACAGACCGTCCTTGTGACCTTCAGCGGATTGCGTAAAATTTTGAGTTTTGTATATTTTACCGGACAATCTCCACTGTTCTTGTCTCTCATCCCATGTGAGGGAAGCATCATTTGGCAAACCCATTGTAGTTGCTAACATTTCCATGGCCATATCTTCTGCATAGTCCCCGGCTTTTTGAGCGGTTTCACCTGTAGAATGATGCTCTGAGAGATAACCATACTGACCATCGTCAGCTGGAGCAGCAAGACCCACCGAGGAAGCTATAAGTCTGTTGGGTTCGTTAGTGGATTGCCTTGCGATTATAGCAAATACAACTTGTCCTGGTACAAGATAATTTCTGCCTTCCTGTAAATTGATAATCTTACATTTTGGAGGCTTTATGCTTGAAACAGATACAATATTTAGATCAGATATTTTAGCATCACGTAGAGCTAATTCAAAGCTTGTAAGATGATCCTTATGAACTCCTTTACCTTTTGTAAAAAACATAGCTTTTGGAACATACATCATTGGATTTGTGAATGGTTGAACGTTGATTATTTTTTCAGGCATTCAACATGGATCTAAACTAATAAAATATTAAGATTACTTTCTAATTTCATGCAATTGCAAAATAGTATTTGTGAGTTAAACGTTGTAAGTCATTATATCAAGTCAATGCAGTTTAATTTTATTTAAACGGAGAGCCAAAAATTTCATTTTCTTATAGTACTACTGTTTACTGCTTGCTACTTTGCAATCTTTTCACAATTGGCCAAACTAATATCTCCTTCTGATATATTCAAGTTAGCTATCGTATCAGTACTAGTTCCACAGTCAAAATAATCTGCGCCCTTTCCGCCGTCAAGATAATCTGCACCGGGACCTCCAAAGAGATCATCATTTCCGTCTGCTCCTGAAATATTATCATTGCCTATTCCACCGAAAATAACGTTGTTTCCAACTCCCCCTGCAAGTTTGTCACCACCATCTCCTCCATCTATTTCATCGTTACCTTGGTTACCTGTTATGTTATCAAAACCTGCTCCACCAAAAATAAAATCATCGCCTGGAGTTCCAACCAGATTATCTGGTTGTGATGTTCCAGTTATGTCGCTAGACTGTGATGCGCCAGTTAGGTTGCCAGATGCGCCAGTTAGGTTGCCAGATGCGCCAGTTAGGTTGCCAGATTGTGATGCGCCAGTTAGGTTGCCAGATGCACCACTTAGGTTGCCAGATGCGCCAGTTACGTTGCCAGATGCACCAGTTATGTTGCCAGATGCACCACTTAGGTTGCCAGATGCACCACTTAGGTTGCCAGATGCACCACTTAGGTTGCCAGACTCTACCGTACCATTTAACATCAGAGATGATTGTCCGCTAGCCAAAGCGAAAGAGGCTAGGCTAGAGAAAATAACGAATAAGACGATGAACAGATGAATCTTCATTCGATTTCAAAAGGTTAAATAAAAATCGGGTATTTAATTTTACCATTCATTTACTATACATATAATACAAAAAACTTATAATAATAAACCCCTTCGATAACTCCTAATTGTTAACAAGTATTTCAATAACAAATTATTAAAGCAAAGCATTTTTGATACTATTGTTAGGAATTTATCTTCTCTAAATATGGCAAATTTTACTTTCTTTGGATTAAATAAAGTCTATCTGGATAAAAAGGAAAGTTTTGGAGAAATTCTTTAAATTTTGAAATTGGGACTATGGGAATCTTTTCAAAAAAATTGCAACTGTATTCGTGCAAAGTCAATATTATTGGAATAGCCGCATCAAATTCTTTTCTCTTGTCCAAGAAGACGCTTGCCCTTCTAATCTGGTTCAAAGAGAATTTTGCTATGTTAAAGTCATAAATTTTCATCCAATGCTTACAGTCAATTAATAAGGCGGTTTTTTGGTAGAATCCAATTACATCTATTTGAACTCTAGGCCTACTGAACACTACATTTCGTTCAAATGTATATCCAAAAGATTCTATGAGTATCGAGGCAAAAATTTCGAAATCTTGCCANTGTAGTTTNTTTGACAATTCGTGCGGATCGCNGCCTTTTCTCATGGCCAAAATAATCGTATCCAATTTGTCACTTTGCGAAAAAGTAACAGAATCNCCCGATAGTTTGCCTATTCCTGAATTTAGCAGATAACTTAGTAACTCTTTTGCTGTTGTCCTACTTGTAATCTCGCATAGTTGTTGAAACTTGGTGACACTCAAGTTGTTGGGCATTGCTACCAGAGATCTAACCAACAATTGATTGTTTAGTGAAGTCATGCTTTTGGCCAAACTAGTATCAAAAATAAACTGCAAGATCAAGATTTATCTATTTCTGGCAACCATGTTATAGTTGATGTCTGACCTTTTCTTACCAAAAGACAAAGATAAATTTTTTCTCAAATGTACAATAGCATGCATAGCGTTACTAATTGGAATACACATTTATCTTTCTATAACCTTATTTGATTCAAGTTCAAAAATGTTTGGGGTATTACACATAGTCATAATTTTAATATTAATGGTGATGTTTCTCGCAATTTTGCAGAAAGGTATAGTGCCAGTAGCTATTTCATGTTTAGGGTTAGTACTGCTTTATGGCAGTATTTTGATTCCCGCAGCCGCCTCTAATTCATTGGGGCCTTTTTACTACAAAGCGGCGATTGGAAATTTGCATTATGAAACATTAGTTCGAGCGGCTCATGGTTTTTTTCTACTTGGTCTGGCCATGGTAGTTCTAGGAATGATAGTGGCATACAAGCCCGGCGTTCTGTACACACGCAATAGACCCCAATCTGCTGAACATCTTTGGGCAAACTATCCAAAGTGGGAGGAAAATCGCCAGCTAGCGTCTGCAAAGACCGAAGCCCTTATTGATTTGCCACATCTGCTGAACGATAAAGAGAAATACCTACTATGGAGGTATGAGTTCATACTCGTTATCATTTATGGCACAACGTATAAAGTTCCCATCTATTCATTCGTTCCTGAGAGCTCAAGCATATTAAGGGAGCCAAGATCGCACAAAATTGTTGGTATGTCAAAGTACGGTTATTTTTTTTAGTTCCCACCAATCTCCTCACACCTAATGCTCGACCTACTCCACTTGCTTTTCCACCTTCCCAAAATTGGAATATTCTAACAGGGAAAATAGGCTTGATACAAGGTCAAATTCAACGAGAAAAACTATCATCATCAGAGAACCTTTAATTAAAGGTAGTTGTAGGATTTTTTAGGAATATTGAGTTGGCAGAACTTAGAAAAGACTACATACTTGAAAAATTTGTAGTTCTTCCTCCTGAGACATATAAAGTAAAAAACGATACTAAACAATGTCCATATTGTCCTGGGAATGAAAGTATGACTCCACCATCCGTACTCTCTCTGGTAGTTAAGGAGGGAATGCTTCAACGATTATCAGATAACGAAGAAAACATTATTGAAAATTGGGACGTACGAGTTTTTCCAAATTCAAATCCAGTCGTAACATCTGTAAACGAAAATAATTACAGAGACAAGCCTCTCTACAGCGAACCGGCCTACGGGTATCATTATATTGTCGTAGCGACACCGCAGCATGATGAAAGTTTACCAGGACTATCTATTGAAAAGTGGTCCAACGTTCTTCTTGTGTTGCAAAATTACCTTAGTCATCTTTACACAAAGAAAAGTGTAACTTATGTTTCTATTTTCGTAAATAATGGAGTGTTGTCTGGAAGCGATATTGATCATGCTCATTTTCATCTAATGACATTTTCTACCATACCCCCAATAATAGAATCTGAAGCAGAAGCTTCAAACAGATATCTCAATGAAAATGGGAANTGTCCCGCATGTAATATAATTTCAACAGANACTGGAGGACCAAGACAAATCTTAGACACTGAAAATTACATCGCTATATCGCCTTGGGCTTCGACGTATCCATATGAATTTTGGATATATCCGAAGCGTCATACTACATCCTTCTCAAAAATATCTCAAAAGGAATTTACGGACCTCGCACTTATTTTGAGGTCCACTTTGGGAGGTATGGACAAAGTACTTGAAAAGCCATCTTTTAATCTAATATTTCATCTTTCGCCAGAAAAGAAAAATAGTAGACAAATTCACTGGCATATAGAAGTTTATCCACAGCTTCATAACTGGTCAGGTTTGGAAAGGGGATTCGGAGTTTACGTTAATCATGTTTCGCCAGAAAGATCCGCTCAAGTTTTGGGATCTGCTGCCAGGAAAGAATTTGGAGATGTAATTGGAATCAAGTAGGTTTAAAACCATCTTATTCAAGGACGATATATAATGGTAAAACTTGAAAGTGCTGTAAGCTTAGCAAGTTTAGGGCTTATAGTAATGTTCATACTTCTTTTGTATTCATTCATATCCTTCCTAATTGGACCTATGTCCCAAGGGCCTGATATCGTAGTTCAGCCAGAAGGCGTAATAATACAAATAATTTCAATTTCAGCTGCTCCCGGAGTAATAATGGCAGGAATCTCTTATGGTCTCGTTAAAGATTATGGCTCAAAGACAATTGGAATCATACTTTGCATATCGGGAACTATTCTACTGATTGGTATTGTTCTAATACAGGGTATAATTCCAAAAATACCGGAGATTGTTTTTGTTCCGGCAATAATTCCATTGTCCTTTGCATTTTTAGCAGCTGGAGTTGGAATCATCATAGTTGGAATTATCGCGTTTATGAGAGAAGGGAAAAGGCAGCTACCAATTGGAGAAGAATATATTTGAGCGAAAAGATACCAATACGAAATATATACTTTAAGCGAAAGATACTTCCAATTGAAATTTTTCATAATGTTCTTAATGACAGCTATAAGCTTTCTCATGATTTGAATAGCCCTGTCCTTTCAGTTGTGATTGGAACAAAACCTGACTTTTACAAACAAGCTCCCGTGATGATAGAAGCATTGCACCAGAAATTACCGGCGTTTGTAATCGATACCGGCCAACATTTTGATGATCTCCTTGGATTTGGCATTCAGGAATTTGAATTGCAAGATCATATCGCATGCAATCTTCAAATTAGAGGTGACCTGATGGAGAAAGCAAGCGAATTAATTCTAAAATTTGGATCTTTTGGAAGATATTTGAAAAAGAATTTCGGTAATTTCTCTCAATTACTTCCAATTGTTCATGGCGACACGCTAGTTGCCGGAATTGCCCCACTAGCATGGGTCTTCGGAATGGGTCAAAAAGTTGCCCAAAATGAAGCAGGACTAAGATCCATGAGCCCTGAATCAATAAAATATCTAAAGGTTAATGAGGATCCAACAAAATCCAGTGTCGAGAAGTTTGTAGATTCGCAGTTTGAAGGTCGATGGTTTTTGGCTAGAGAGGAGCCATTTCCAGAGCAAATAGACACATGGATATGTTCTGCAGGAACACAATTTTTCTTTGCACCAACGCAGCTAAATAAGGATAATTTAGTACGTGAAGGATATCCTGAAGAATTTATTCATGTAGTCGGAAATTCAGTCGTAGATGCAATTGAAATTAAGAGAAAGAACAAACCAAAAACTAGTTTATTTGATCAATACCCAAAACTAGAAACAGGTGAATGGCTTAGAATAGATATACATAGGAGAGAAAATTTAACAGAGCACAGATTCTCATCGATAATAAAGAGTATATCTTATTTGATAAAGAATACAGATTACAAGTTAGTCCTTATTATGTTAAATGCTATGAAGTCGGCTTTGCGGTCGTATCACCTTGAACAGAATTTACTAAATCTAGCAAAAGAATATCCGCATAAATTTATGATTACACCGTTATGGAAGGAATACTCTCACGTAATTGAATTTCTGGATAGCGGACATTGCTGGGCAGAAATGACAGATTCAGGTTCCATGCAAGAAGAATTATTATACTTTCCAAATGTGCTGTCACTTACTGTTAGACTAAATACTGATAGACCAGAGACCATTTTTGATGCACGAGGTAATATTCTAATTCCACCCGTAAATTCCTCTTGGATAACTACTCTGATTGATGAAGCATTCAACAGAAAAGAAGGCCTTGGTCTTGAACTCAAGAAAAAAAGAAAGATTTACGGTCAACCAGGTACGGTATCAAAGAATATCGTAAAGATAGTCAAAAAAGAATTTGAGAATGGCGACGCAAATTTCTATCCCTGGCTTCACCAAAGAATCGGTCTTTGGAAAGAAAAGCAGATAATAGACTATCTGTAACTATCTTATAGTAAACCTTTTTGGTCGCATGCCATAATCCTTTCTTTCTTTGATTGTCATATCAAAAATTGTTTTCATCATGTTTTCATAATGCGCCGACATATTGATATTTCTTCTTGACATCATCCTTTTTTGAAACTTAATTGCTGAGGATACATCCATTTCCGCATTTTCGGATCCGATTCCTTGGCCATAGATAACATAGGAAGGAACATCATTGGCAATATTGCCATAAAGATGCGTAGATATTCCAATTCTCATTCCACAATAAATATTTGTGCATATTGATGTTTTGGACATGTCACCAAAAAAAGAACCTAACTTGGTTATGCCCGTATCTTTTTTTTCATCTCCAATTTTCATTGATACTGTTCCATATGTCATTTTAAGATCGGATGTAGTTGTATTGGCGCCAATATTCACCCATTCCCCGACATAAGAGTGGCCCAAATACCCAAAGTGAGATTTGTTAGTGTAATCCAAAATTATTGAAGAATCTATTTCTCCACCTATGCGACAATTATTGCCAATATATGAATTGTTGATAGTCGAATATGGTTTTAGTTGTGTGAGTTCCCCAACATAAGCAGGACCAATGATTGAAGATTGACCTATAACGGATTCAGGTCCAATGTAGATAGACCCACCACTTGCATCAAGGACAGTACCTTGGCAAATATTACTTGACTTGTCCACAAAAATGGGATTTTTTCCAATAACTTTTACTCCCTTAGGGACTTTATTTTTTAGTTTAAGTTGATGTTGTAATACATTTTTAAGTCCAGAAATGAGATCCCATGGCCAGCTGCAGAGACTACCACATTCATTCGCGCTATTAATATGAATTATTTCTGCTCTTAATTTACTATTTCGAATGTCTTTATCATGAACTACTGATTCATAGAGATATTGATAGTCTGATTTGTCTAATCTTGCTATTAGAATCTTGTCTCTATAAGAGACCAAAAAATTCTTTCTCTTAGTCAGTTTCTTAAAGAACGACGTATGAGGAAAGAAAAGTGAATTGACGAATATGTCATTAGAGTCGTATTCGAATTTGTTTACATTGCAGTTTGGATGTCTCTGCCTGGTCATATTTTCTAAATATTTTCGTGTTAGAAGTTTTGCTGATTTAGTATTGAAGTAGTCAAAAGTTGTAATGCTCCCAATTTTAATGTCGAACAATGATCTTGTATAGCTAAGCGGGGCAAATTTTTTCCAGCTAGTATCTTCAAAGAGAACGATACTCATGATTTAGATTTTTCCCAAGCGCTCCACATATTTTTTGTATGTTTGTAGGTATGACTTTTTATCCCCTATATCAATGAATCCTGATTCTATTTTAAACCCATTTACGAGTTTTTTCATATCCAATGCCTCTCGAACAGCATCATCCATTCCATATGCATTTGAAGGGGGAATCAAATCAATAAACTCCGGTTCCATAACATAGCAACCTATATTTATTAATCCCTTTATCTCGGGTTTTTCATTCCATGCGGTAACTCTGTTGTTTCCATTTATGTCAATAAAACCGTACTTTAGTCTTGCTTTGTAGGACAATAAGGCCATGGAAATAAATGCTCCAAGCCTGTCGTGTTCATTTATCATTTCCTTAAGTGAGAACTCATAAATGGCATCCCCGTACACACAAACAAATTTATCATCGATAAATTTTTTGGCGGTTAATAGCTGTCCTGCAGTTGCAAGCGGTCTATCGGATCTTGCATATTCTATCTTTATACCCAGCCTGCTTCCATCTTCAAAATAGTCCTCTATCGATCTATGTAAATAACTTACACATATTACTATATGGTCTATGCCGTTGTCATCATTCTTTAACCACTCAATAATGTGTTCTAATAAGGGCTTATTTCCCAGTGGCAACATGGGTTTAGGGATGAAAAACGTATATGGTTGAAGACGGGTTCCAAGACCCCCAGCTAGAATTATTGCCTTCATTTAAAATTATAGTTAAATTGAACTATAATATAAGGTAAAAACTATTCAAATATTTTCATCTTCAAGTACTTTTTTCACCTTGTCAACAACTTCCTGAGGAGTCTGCCCAAAAATTATTATCATAGGCTCCTTTCCGATATCCCCTGAATGATATATGACGTCGGCGTCAGGGTTGGCACTTAACGCTCTACTGATTCCCCATAGAACAGAGCTACCTTCTCTACCTTTGATGGTCTTTGGTTCCTGTTTTCTATTGTAGTGAGCTACTCGATAAAATCTGGTACATCTTTCTAACACTCTTTTATCATTTTTAATGTTAATTGCTGATCTGACCAACTGATTCGTTTTCATATATTCTAGTACTGAGGAGGCTACATGTCTTGAAGCACCAAATTTAATACCTGCGGCTGGAACACTTCTTTCTCCGGCATTTACAATACGCCCGCTGACTCCGGCAACATCGTCGACGCTTTTGGCATTGGGTATTGCGTAAACAATATTTGATTGAGTTTCTGGGATTAATCTTGCAAAATTGTTCATACTTGTTAATTCGTCAACTGCATCAGCCAATTCTTTTATCACATTATATCTGCAAGATTGTTCATACATAGTTGAAATCGGGTTATTAACAGGAATCCCTCTTCCAATTTTGACGATATTGACAATTGAATTGTGCACATATTGACTTGCCATAAAGCANGCTTGAACTATAGGAAATTGCAATGCAATAAAAGCGGTCACTGCAGCAGAAAAATTGCAACCACTTCCATGAGTTTCAACTATTTTCATTCTATTATTTTTTAGTATTNTGAACTNTCCCTGATAATCTAAGATTGTGTCTGTAATTATTTCATCGTCNTTTCTAAAATGACCGCCTTTTACAACGACATTTTTTGCTCCCAGTTTTTGTATTTTTAAAGCCACTTTTTTAATATCGTCTTCCTTCTTTATCATAATCTCGGAGAGCTTTTCTGCTTCGTGTATATTAGGAGTGACAAGGTCGCAAATAGGTAGTAGTTTGTCCTTAAAATCGTATAGAAATTCCTTTTGAAGTAGTTGCGCGCCAGTACCTGCAGAAATAATTGGATCTAGTACAATTGGGATTTTCAATTTATTTAGGGCGTCGCTTACTGCGGTAATAATTTCATTATTGTAAACCATTCCAATCTTTATTGCATGTATTGGAATGTCAGATAATATCGACCTGATCTGTTTTTTAACTGTGCCAGCATCAAGCGGATGGATGTGGTCTACATTCGATGTATTTTGTGCGGTAATAGCTGTGATGACAGTGCACGAGTACACTCCTAATGCAGACATAGTCTTTATATCTGCTTGAATCCCAGCCCCCCCACTTGAATCACTACCCGCTATTGTTAGCGCTGCTTGAACCAATATTGGAAATATTCTGAAGATGGATTATTCAGTCTATCGGAATTCTGGTCCTAATTATTTGACTACTCGTAATCTGTAAAAATGCTATTGATGTATGATAGTAACTCATCGCGTAATCGAATTACCTTTGTGCGCTTATCGCCGTCTAAATCAGTATGTAACAGTACATCTAAACCTTCTACGAGATACTGTATATTCGGTAGGGTAAGCAAGGATTTTGAATATTTGGACACATCTTGATTGCTCAATGAATTACTTTGGCGCCGGTTAATGTTAAGTATTGTGGATTACTTGGCTTTGATATCACTATGGGACTATCTAACAAAAAATTCCTTTCCGTAGGCTATTTCGAATTTCTTTAATAGATTGATACAACCAGGTTCGACGAACACATTTCTTTTTTCATCTGTATGATATGCAACTAAACTTTCTTGCTTCTTTGCGCATATCGATCTTCCACAAATTACACACCTGTGGACTTCATCAAACAGNTCTAAGGCTTCAGAAGCATAAGCATTGATAATAAATTTACTCCCGTCCATACCTTCAGCTTCAATGTAGTAATATTCTATCCCATTGTTCATGTAAATTACCTTTTCTGGCAGGAAACTAAATCTGTANTTTTTATTTACAAGGTCGTGAACCAGGTTCTTTATGTCGGATGGAACAACTGGTTTATGAACTAATTTACTACCAGTCAATTGAGTTATCCTCCGTTTTGAATTTAAGCAAGTCAATCACACTTTATGTTCTGCTCAAATACAGATAAACCGGATTAAGCTTGGCATATTAAAATTTTAACTAAATGATGAAAACTAAGCTTTGAATCTGATATTTTTTTATTTGTTAATGATAACCTCAGGTATAGATTGTTAAGATTTTATTTAGAATAAACTAATTTAGTAATTCAAAAGAAAAAATAAAAAATATTTTTCTAATATTTATTATTTCACGTATTGCTTTTGTGCGGTTGTAAAGTAGTTTGACCATGTATTGGCCATGTTTGCATTATATTCGGTCACTGTCTCAACTGTTTTACTATACAATTTAATATTCTCCCTACTGGCGTTTAGACTATCTATTGCTAATTGATTGCTGGTATCAAACACATGGAAAGCTTGAGTGGTGGCTTCATCGGATTGTTTTCTATATTGTTCTGTATATGGGCTTGCCATTGGTGTAAAGGAATTTCTTGCAGTATTTCTATACCACGATTTTTGAATTGCAAAAGCCCTGTTTATCGATTCTTTTGTCACTTGAAGGTAATCTTGCTGTAGATTTGAAATTGATTGTGCGTATTGTGGCTGATATTTTGAAATTTCATCGATAGTTCTTAACATATTTTGCTTGTACGTGTCTAATAATTCGACGTTTTCTGATACATTTTCTCTAGTTTTTTCTGTCATTTTGTTCACCATTTAATGGGATTAAAAGGTATATAAATCTTTGGTAGTCAAAGGGTATTAAAGGTATTGACTACCATATATATACTATAATAGGAATAGAAAAGATTCAGATCCTTCGCATTTATTTATATATTAAAAATTGACGAACAATGGTCTTTTAAAAATTCAATAGAAAAATAAATCCCCCGTGGGACATTAACACAGGTTATGCAAATAAGCCATTGTAATTTTCCTGAAGGTATTCTTTATGATTTGGATAATTTCATTTGGATAAAAAAAGATGACCAGCATGGATCTGTGTTTACCCTGGGTGCAACGCCAATTCTTGCCGCCTTGGCAGGAAAACTAACGAAAATTAAACTTAAAGAAATTGGCACTATAGTAGAGAAAAATAAAAGTGTAGCATCAATTGAAAGCCTTCGATATTTCGGTATGGTGAGATCACCTGTCAAGGGAAAAATCATTGAGGTTAATAACGCCTTATCTAGCAATCCTAAAACTGTAAACGATTTTCCATATGATGATGGATGGTTTGTAAAGATAAAAACCCAATATTCAGATGGAACCAATGATTCTAATTTCAATACTGAAAATCTAAAATTGATTAATGACTGTCATGATGAAATAAAAAAACTTATAGACAAGCTTCACATCAGGTGTTTTTCAGCGTTTCCTGATTATGTGATGTTTGAGATTGGAGTAGAATGTGCAGCAACACTTACAAAGCTGGACGAATTAATTGGCAAAATTGATTTGGGAAATGTAGTTCACGTTGTTTCTGATGATACCTCTGCAGATCTTGAAATGATAAGATGGTCTGAAGAAAAGGAACAAAGTCTTTTAGAATATAGAAAGGAAGGGACACTTTATCATTTTATAGTAAAGAAAACAAAGTAAAATAAAAAAATTGAAATGAAAAAGACATGGAATTACATGACTAGATTCGAGTCAAATAAAGTTCCATTTGACTACCTTTCAATTGGATTGTTTATCATGTTTCCCCATTCTGTCCATGAACCGTCGTAATTTTTTACGTTAGGATATCCTAGGAGATATTTTAGTACAAACCANGTATGCGATGATCTTTCACCAATTCTACAATACGAAATTACTTCTTTATCCGGCGTAATTCCTTTTGCTTGGTAAATCTTTGCTAGCTCATCAGCCGACTTGAATGTTCCATCCTCATTNACTGCCTGAGCCCACGGAATATTTGCTGCACCNGGAATGTGTCCACCCCTTTGAGCATGTTCTGTCGGATATTCTGGAGGNGCCAATATTTCTCCGGTGAATTCTTTTGGACTTCTNACATCCACTAGCGCCTTACTGCCAAGAGTATCACNCACATACCTTAGAAACACGCGTATGTTGTTGTCAGGATCAGAACTTTTGAAATTTCCTTGTGGATAAGTTGGCACATCCTTTGTAAGCGCTTTGTCTTCTTCCAGCCATTTTTTCCTTCCTCCATTCATTAATTTCATATTCTTGACCCCATAATACGTTAGTGCCCAAAATGCGAACGCAGCAAACCAATTATTAAAATCTCCATAAAGGATTAATGTAGTATCATCACTAACTCCTATTCTTTGCAACAAATCCTGGCTTGCTTGCTTGCTTAGAATATTTCTTGCAAGAGGATCGTTAATGTCAACTTTCCAATCTATGAGCACTGATCCTGGTATGTGTCCCAAGACATAGTTTGCAGTAGGATCATAATCTACCTCAGCGATGCGGACTTTGGGATCGTTTAGATGATCTTCAACCCATTTTGTATCAACTAGAACTTCTGGATGAGAGTAATTCAATTCATAACACCTACCTTAAATTTACTTTTAGCTTATATTAGTTTTTCACGAATGGATACTCGAAAAGTGGTAATATTATTTGAAACTAAAACAATGAAGGTGATAATTGATTAACCATGATCGGCACCTCTATATCCTATTTTCAATTCCACATCTCCATCATATTTTGGCTTGATGGCAAGTTGTCCAGGAGTATATATCAGATGCTCTTTTGTAAATGATGATAATTCATAGTCGTTTGTCATATACAGTGCATAAAAAGGACAAGCATCGACACACAGACCAC
>Ga0065704_10071036_pt1 | contig 13598 bp, 7 predicted proteins | sample SwiRhicommuniRL2_FD_59091 | JGI IMG/M metagenome (GOLD analysis project Ga0065704, IMG submission 59091) | Switchgrass rhizosphere bacterial communities from Rose Lake, Michigan, USA - RL2 v2 (version 2) | ecosystem: Host-associated > Plants > Roots > Rhizosphere > Soil | place: East Lansing, MI
CCATTACCAAAGGTTGCGCCTTCTGCCGGTGTTTTTAATTGATTCGTATAAAGCTGGTAAGCCAGGTGATCTGTGTATATCGCTTCCCTGCCATAACGCTGAGGACTGGTAACGATTAATCCCTGTTTAAACTGGTAGGTATCCTGGGAAAAAGCAGGAGCCTGCATGCATGTTAAAACAAGCAGCAGTGCGTATTGTAACTTATTCATGTAACAGATAGATTAGCGGCGGAAAGAGCTGCTATTCGGAGAACTCCTTCACCTTTATTTTTTTACGATTGACCTTGTATTCCTTTACTTTGTTCTCCATTACTAATGCAACAGCGCCGATCAGCTCAGCATGATAACCCAATGTTGAAATAGCAAGTTTGGTATTGGCAGCCAACCGGGGTATAGTATGTTCATTCAATGCCTGCTGTACAGGTGCTTCCCATACTTTACCGGCTAAAGTACCACGACCACTTAACACCACACATTCCGGATTCATCAGGTGGATAAGGATGGCTACAGCCTTTCCGATATCATATCCTGTATGTGATAACAGTTCTATCACATAACGATCTCCTTTATGAATAGCCCGCACAATGGCTTCCCAATCCGTTTCCGGATGGCCGCTTGGAAATTTGGCGCCCAGTGAAGAAAGACTGCCGGATTTCAATCCATGTGCCGCTTTCTCGATCACCACTAATAAAGAAGCTTCTGTTTCAAGGCACCCGCTTTTACCGCAGCTGCACAATTTATTATTGTTGAAAATGGGGATATGGCTGAACTCTCCGGCAAAGCCATCGTGCCCACGGAACAGTTCACCATTCAGGATCATACCCAGTCCAATACCCCATCCAATGTTCACTACCACAGCATTCTTCTTCTGCCGGGCAGCGCCGAAATGGAATTCTGCCAATGCAATAAGACTGGAATCATTGTCTATGTATACAGGAATGTTCAATTCCCCTGTCAGGTATTCCGTTACGGTTTTATTGCCCGTATGCAGGAAAGAGTAGTTGATACCGTTCTTAAAATCCACAAAACCCGGCATACCGATACCGGCGCCAGCGATCTTTTTCTTATCTACCCCGGACTCCCGGATCACCTCACTCATTTTTTCAGCCAGCATTACAATGGCTTCCGGATTATTGTTAAGCGGCAGCTCAAATTCCTTCACAGGTGCTACTGCCTTATTTTCAATATCCATCAGCGCAATGCGGGTAAACATCTGGTCCATGGACACTGACAGGATATAAATAGCATTTGGCTGCAGGGCATAGATAACAGGGCGCCTTCCACCACTGGAAGGTGCATACCCCGACTCCGCAATGGAGCCATCTACTATCAGGTCGTCTATCACCTTCATTACGTGTGGGATGCTTTTTCCCATGCGTTCACTCAGATCTGTAGATGAAAGCTTACCTGAAAAATAAAATTCTCTTAGGGCCAGTGTCTTATAATAATTTTTATTTACCATATGCACGAATCACTATACTTTGTTTATAAAAAACACATTATGTTCTGGCAAAAAAACAATTAAATATTCCCAAATGCAAACACGATCAAAATAATTACAATGTTAAATTTTCCATTATCTATTCCAGTGCTATTGATTCATCCCCTGTTTGGTACTGTGCATAGATCAGCAGCAGTGTAAACATTTCATCCTTAGAACTCATGCTCCCCTCAGAAAAAACGAATTTCGGCGGGTTGCTGGGGTTCTGCGGATTGTTCTTTGTATTGTCGTAAGTTCCTTTCATAAAAATGATGGAGTTCCGGGGGATCTTCACCGGCTTTTTGAACCGGTATAACTCCTGCCAGCGGAAATCCCATTGTGGTATATTGATCAGCCGGATGGTATCACTCTCTGGCGTTACCACATATGCTTCAAAGGATTTGCCCAGGAAGTGCATGTGTGGCCAAACGTATAAAAGAGATTGCTCCTCGGGTGTTCTCATTTTTAAAGTGAAGGTTCTTTCCTCGTTTGGCGGGATCATGAAAATGGGATCAATATCCCTTTCTCCCACTCCACCCGATCCCAGGCTGATGATCCTCACCGGTCTTTTTATAGGCGCCTCTTTAAAATACAGGTTCACGCCTATCACAGATTCTTCATTTGCCGCGATAGCTGCATAGTGCGTGGTGAAAATCACTACGCCCCTGCGTGGAAGCGTCCAGCCAAAATCCTTTGGATAATATTCTGCTGAAGAACCGGGAATCCAGCCGGTATAATAAACCATTTGTTTTTTATAGTTATCAAAGGCCCCCCTGCTGGCACGATCTTCGTCTGTGTTTATCAGGCTAATGCCGGCATTCAGGTCAATATCCTTATCAGCTACATTATAGAATCCGTAATTCACGTGATGTATGATCTTCCTGTTATTGGTCACAAACTCAACCGCTTCAATGCTTTTCTCAGCAGGTAAGTCAAAAGGGATCTTGAACTCTATAAACCGCTCCTTGTTATCTCCCTTTACAAGAAAAGTTGATGGGTATTTCAGTACCATGTCCGGAGCACGTTTGCTGGCAGCAGTGTTCACCACTTGCTTTTTAGGTGCATTCCCTTTTGGCGCTTTATTATCTATCCATGACAGGATCTTTGTTTTTTCCTCTGCTGTAAGCCCACGCTGGTTGGCAAAACAGGAATAAGAAGTATCAGCCCGCCATGGCGGCATATAACCTGTGGACACCACTTCTTTGATAAAATTAAGCCGTTTGGTAAAGTCCTCATACTTCAAAAGCGGGAAAGGCCCTGCTTCCCCTGGTCTGTGACAACCGGAGCACTTACTTTGTAGTATGGGTTCTACATCATGGAAAGTTTGTCCACGAAGACCTACAAACGCACAGCTGAATAATATCGTGATTAAAACTCTCCGCATAGGGTCATTTATTACTGATAAAGCATCCCACTGCTTTTGTTTCAGAAGGGCTAACTTCTTTATGCTGTAAATAATTATCAATAGCATTACGCAGGTAATGCTGATCCACTTGCCGCTTCTTTTTGCCTAAGCTGATGGCCCAGTCGTCGATGGCCCCCTTGTACAAAAGAACGGCTTTACTGTCATATAAAAAAACTTCGGGTGTAATGGTGGCGTGTGTAAAATTAACAAGTACGCCCTTCTTATCGCGCAGAAGCGGGAATCCGATGGCGTACTTGTTTTTAAATGAAACTATTTCATTGTCACTGTAATCAACTGCGTTCGGGAGAACGCCTATAATCTGCAGGGGCTCTTTCCTGCTTTTTTGGATTTCGTTCAAAACCAGTGTATAGTTCTGGCTAAGGGGGCATTCCGGGGAAAGGAATACAATGGCGGTCAATTGTTTATTGATACCTGATAAGGGAAGGGATGTACCGGTAGTTGCGCTTACTTTAATGTTCTGCTGCGCATGCAACGATAAAATGGAGAGGCAGCAGCAGATAACAAAAAGAGGCTTCATGGAAAACGATTTATTATGGCATTTCTTATTTTAAGATACAGTGAATTCAGACCAATGTGATCTGAATTCACTGTATAAGATAATCAACTATTTTTTATCCCACCAAACTCTTCCGGTCACATCAGTCAGGTCGCCCAGTTCAGGGTCTGCCTGCATGTCAGTGATGGCTTTCTTCACGTTATCGTAGTTGAAGTCTGTAATGGGAGGAACAAATAAGCTCCATCTTCTTGGCATTACCACTTCTATACCACCATTCCTTATCTTCTCAGCCTGGAACACTGTACCGGTCTGGCTGGGGAAACCTGTTCTTTTGATGATCGCCCACATTTCATTCGGGTTCCTCCAGAAGTTGAAGAACTGTTGAATACAGATCTGCTCAATGCCTTTTGCAGGATTGTAAACGATATCCGGATGTGCTTTGTAGGTAGTCAGCTCACCTGGTGTTACAGCAGTGTAACCTGGCACCTTAGCGTCTTTACCCCATTCATCATAATCAGCTGCAGAAGCATCTATACCTTTGTAATACCAGTCAGCAGCTACTTCTGTTGTAACACCTCTCGCAGCCAGCTCAGCTCTCATAAAACAAACATCTGCATAAGTAATCACGGGGAAATTCACGAAACCCCCACCTACAGCAGCATTGAACATTCCCTGGTTGATGTAGGATACATAAGCCGTGGTACCATAGATATAGTTGAAATAGAACTTCTTGTCGTTCTCCAATGTAGCATCAGGGCTGGTTGGCCTGCCGCGATATTCCTGGTATACTTCACCCGGAGCGATGGTACCATTAGCCTGGTAAGTATCAAATTCAGCTTTGGTCAACGCTACCTTTGCATAGATCATCCGCATACGGGGATCTGTTGTTTTAAACATAAAATCAACCGCTGCCTTTTGGCCGGAAATACCTGCCGCCAGGCCATAGTTACCACCGTTGGCTACGTTAGCACCACCTTTGAAACTCCAGTTGGCTGCCCTGCTATTGATGGGACCTACATTGTCTGCCAGCACTTCATCAATAATGGCTTTAGCCGCAGCTGGTTTTCTTTTCAGCATGCGCATGGCAATACGCATTCTCAGAGAGTTTGCAGCCATAATCCAGCTGGTAGCTTCAGCTGCTGCATTGGCACTGCGGAACCAGAGATCAGATGTACCTAAGATCACTTCCGAAGGATGGGCCGGGACCTTTAATGCGGCAACGCTTGCTTTCAGTTGGTTATTCAAAGTATCATACAATGCTTCCTGGCTATCGTAAGCTGGTTTGAATACCGGGGGAGTAGTATATCTCGCTTTGAAAGCATCCGAGAAAGCGATACTTCCCATGATATCCGTTACATTAAAAGCAGCAAGCGCAGCAGGGATATAGGAAATAGCCCTCATGTGCTGATACTTAGCTGCATCCGCAGCAGGCATTTTGTCAATGATATTTCTTATCTCCCTCATGGAACCACCTGCACCTGTTGATTCCCTTGTATAAAGGTTCTCGTACCTGTAAGGAAAGTTGGATGCGGAAATAGGTGTTTTGAAACGGGTAATGATAACACCATTACCGCCAATGGGCACCCAGGCACCAATCCAGTATTCCAGGTTACGATGAAGATCGTAATACGCTTCAAAGTCATTACAATGTATTGCAATGGGAGCAGTAGGGAAAAATGTTACAGGATTTACCTTATCTACCAACACCAGGTCCGGGTCAGTATTTACCTCCGCATACTTCTCGCGGCTGCAGGAAGTTGCCAAAAGCGCCAACAGGCAACCGGCTTGTAATAATGTCTTCCTCATAAAAATATTTTAAATATTCTGATTGTTATTGTTTCTGTTTTTCTCTGTTATGCTGAATACTTGCTTTAGAAGTTTGTATTCAGAGAGAATCCAAATTGCCTGAAATAAGGTGTACCACCATTCTCGATAAATGCACCGCTGCTGGTAGAACTCAGGTTATCCGGGTTCACTTTGTCAGGAGCGCTGTTATACAGGAAGAAGAGGTTACGGCCTATCAGGGAAGCCCTGAGGTTATTCAGTTTCAATTTGTTTGCAATAGGCTGTGGCAGATCATAAGTAAGCGTTACTTCACGCATAGATACCCATGAAGATTCGAACATACTGGCTTGCCTGATACCAAACTGCCATCCATAAGTACGATCATAATAATCGGATGCAGCGTTAGGTTTGATGTAGTTTTTGGCATATGCGTCAGCTACAGTCATACCGCCCACATCATGCTGCGCACCATCGCCGCTGGCAGTTGCTGGTATTACAGTACCGGCTGCAAATACACCTACCGGTAAAATACCGTCTGTACGTTCGCCAGGTCCCTGACCATTGTAATTGGTGTTGCTGATATATTTCAAACCACCCAGGTCCGTAGTACGGCCTGCCAGTGTTCTGTTCAGCATACCATATTGCGAGCCAAATGCCAGTGTGGAAGAATAAACATCACCACCGATCTTAGCATCAAGGAATACGCTAAGCGCCAATCTTTTATAGTTAAAAGTATTGCGGAGGCTACCCAGGAATTTAGGAAGTGTAGAACCAACAACAGGATCAGTTTCACCACCTACTGTACCATTATAGGTACCAGCTCTTTGGTAGTAAACTACTGGTCCGCCCAGTGCACCACCGGTTGCACTGAAAACTACTACAGGCATACCGTTCAATGGACTGGCAACGTTATTGTTACCATTTTTTGCCTGGTAAGAAGCATAACCATAATTAGCACGGATAGCACCATACTCTCCACCAGGTTGCCCTACAGAATAGATACCATCTCCGCCGTCCAGCAACGCATATTTAGCATTGAATGATAAACTAATAATGGTGTTCCTGTTGCGGGTATAGTTGGCAACAACATCCCATGAGAAATCTTTTGTTTTCACAGGTGTTCCGTACAATTGGATCTCAACGCCCTCGTTCCTCACCTTTCCACCATTAACCAGTGCTGCTGTAACACCTGATGGAGGAGGCACACTAAAGCCCTGGATCTGATTACTTGAATTCTGTCTGTACACGGTGATATCACCACCCAGCCTGTTAGAGAGCATTTTAAACTCCAAACCTGCTTCTACTTTTTTATTACGTACCGGTATGAGGTTCTGGTTACCCAGTTCGCTTGATGTAAAACCATACCTGAGTATGCTTGAGCCATATGCATCCTGGTAAACGCCATTAGGCTGATAAGCACCCGTACTTGTTCTGTATGCAATTGTACCGCCGCCCGCTTCTACATAAGAAAGGCGTAGTTTACCAAAATCAATTGCTTTCGGCATTTTAACCATGTCGCTGAACACAAAAGCAATGTCCGCACCAGGATAGAAATAAGAATACTCACCATGACCATCATTGTACACGAGCGTACTGTTCCAGTCATTACGGCCATACAGGTTCAATGTCAGATAATCCCTGAACCCGATACTGCTTTGGAAGAACAAAGAAGCCATTTCTGTTTCCATGGGTTTGCCCTCCCTTGTTTCAGGACGTTCCTTGGAGTTAGAGATGCGGAAAAGATCAGGCGTAACCAAACCATTAGCGCTGGTCCAGAGATTGGACGACTCTGATTTATTGAGTTCACCACCACCTTGTACCAACAGGTCAACCACACCTAATTTCTTCATAAAGTTCAGGGACCCTCTGTGACGGAATTGTTTAACATTTGTAGTACTAACTGTATAATCACCTCCTGCAAAAAGTGCATCCTTACCTCTTACCTTAGCAGAATAATCTGTGGTGAATGTATTGAGGGACGTACTTCCTTCAAAACGAAGCCATGGCGTAAGGTCTGCTCTCAGGTTCAATCCTGCTCTCAGGTTATCCTCTTTCTGCCTGTATTGGTTCTGGAATATAGCCCATAAAGCATTAGGGGAAGCATCGGTGATATCCCTGTTAGTGTCGCCACCATTAAGCGTATCTATATAGTTCTGACTCCAGTACCTTGCGTCATAGTTCCTCGGCACGCCATAAGTAGTAGCATACAATAATGCGTTACCACCCTGTAATGCAGGGTTTTTAGTATTACTCGTTGTATAAGCAGTATTTACGTCCAGCAACACGCCTTTACCCGGGCGATGCGTAGCTCTGAAGCTGAAACTGTTCCTATCCAGACCATTGTTTGGTGTGGAAGATTTTGCGCCGAGGTTGGAGTAAGAGAAACGGAAAGTAGTTTTATCATTACCACCGGAAATACCAATATTGGTATTGCGGTTAACACCGGTTTCATAGAGATCTAATACATCGTTATAACCTGTAGTATTAGCACGGTAAATCCCGGTAATATCTTTAAACATCTGGCCTTTCATTTCAGGGCCAAAGCTCATGTAATAAGTATTAGGGTTGATGGTCAGCGTATCGTTTGTAAGTTTGTTCCAGTCATTGGCATGAATACCTGCACCAAAACGGTTTTGCAGTTCAACTGTTTTATACGCACGCTCAAACATCATAGAATGGGAAAAAGAAACACCCAATCCTTTCTGAGAATATCCTTTCTTTGTTTTGATCAGGATCACACCATTTGATGCACGGCTACCATACAATGCAGTAACGGCACCACCTTTCAATACGGAGATGGACTCAATATCATCCGGGTTGATGTCTTTCAGGATGTTACCAAAATCCTGCTCACCACCACGGTTAGGCAAAACCACCTGGTCGTCCATCACAATATCATCCACTACAATCAGCGGTTGGTTTCCAAATGGGTCCAGGTTAGCACTACCCCTGATGAGGAAACGCACAGAAGACTGCGGGCCACCCACGTTCGGAGAGATCTGCAAACCAGGCACCATGCCCTGTAAAGCAGCAATTGGGTTCACAGCAGCAGTCCTTCTGATATCGTCACCAGAAACCTGGGTAACGGCATATCCTAAGTTCCTTTTTGCGCGGTTTTCACCAAACCCCGTAACCACCACTTCATTCAGGCTTTTGGAATCTTCCTGGATGGTTACATTAATAGATGTGTTGGAACCTGTAACAACTTCTTTTGTTGCAAATCCTACATACGAAAAAACCAATGTGGCTGAAGGAGCCACAGATAAACGGTAGAACCCGTTAGCGTCAGAAAATGTAGCGTTCCTGGTACCCTTTTCCAGCACCGTAACCCCAATAACCAACCCACCCTTACTGTCCGTGACAGTTCCGGTAATAGTTTGTTTTTGTTGTGCGAGGAGGGATGACGTACTGCCGAATAGTAGCAACGTCAGCATGAGAAATGCATGAGATGTTCGCATTGCAATTAGAATTTTGGTTTGACTATAAATAAAACTTCTCCGAAAAAAATTCCGTCCTGGAAATACTAAATGCCCCTTGGTTGAATTAAGGCATTCATAACGTTAGCTTATAACCCCGATCTATTTCATGGTATCAGTTACGAAAGTAGGAAATACTTTTGAAAAAAAATAAGAAGTATCTGTAGTTTTTTATAATCATGATAAAGATTTTAAAGTGGCAGGGGTAAGTTTGGGAAGTTTAGGCATAAAAAAAGAGGCCATAGTGGCCTCTTTATATAAATACCAATGCTTGACATAGGGTCATCCTATACTATAGGTTCATTCCAGCCAGAACGGTTGGGTAAATGCACCATTCACTGCCGCATCCCAAACCTCCACCCTCACCCATTTCCGGCCCTTAAGGTTGGCTTTAAAGCTAAACTCCTGATTTCCAAAGGCTTTGGTCTCATCTAGGCTGATCCGCTCTTTGTACACTTTGCTCCCATCCCCGGAGATAATAGTGGCGTGGCTCAATGGGAAGGTCCAGCTAATACGCATCACAATTTGCGTACGGTCCGGGGAGAGGGTAGCAGAAGGAATCAGCACCTCTCCTGTTGTTACAAAGAATTTCCCCTGCTGCAGTGCATCCAGGATAGACTGCCACCCATTTTCATAGTTCGGTAGCTGATCCAGTTGAAGGTAATTCACATTCAGATGGGCATACATTTCATTCTCCGGTGTAATGGTAAAGAGGTCTGCCTCTGCCAGCACATGTTTTTTTCCTCCCCAGTTGGCCATATCATCCAGCAGATCAAGTACCCGTATACCTAAACGATCTGTAGAGAGGTCCGCCGGCATTGCTTTCCAGGCGGCACCAAAAAAGCGGTCTGATGTATAGAAGGGTTCGTTTTTGTATTTATCAGGGAAGCCCGTGGAACCTTTTGTTCTGGGATGCGCCGTCCAGGCCAGGCCTTTTTCCAACTCCAGCAATTTCAGCATCTCTTCTTTATTAGCTATCCGGTATACCTTTCCATATTGCGGGTCTGTTTCCACAAAAGGCGCATCCGGCTTGCGGGACATGATCCAGTATACCGGTTTGGGAAAGAAACTGAGCCAGTGGCCGCCATAGAATTCATTGGGTTCTTCCCCCGGCAATAACAGGAAACCATTTTTGGAGAACTGCCTGCACATATCATGTAAGGTTTTCAGTTCCAGCAACCGCTGGGCATCCGGACCTTTCGGATGCGCTGTATAATGGAATTCCGCCAGGTGTACAATATTGATACCCGTGTTTCTGAACACTTTCATAAAGTCAGGATCTTCCGGCACGGGTTTACCCGCCAATATATGTTTCATCACATATTCATTATGAAAATGGCTGCTCATGGTTTTATATCCGGGAAGGGGCTTGTAAGTATCTCCGTGCGTAAACTGCTTTACAGCGTCCAGGGCAACGGAAGCATTCTTTGTATCCAGCAGGCAGAAGAAGTTGAGCCGCTGTTGTGTATTGGGGGGAGCATTAAACCAGGGTACAAAACGATTATCCCCCATAGGGTCCTGCCTGATACCGATCCCGAAACCCTTTGCCAGTTGCCGGTAATCTTTGCCGTACCAGGTAAATTTCAAGTTAAAGGCTTCATCCAAAGGATAGAAGTATTGATGTGGTGCGGGAAATACAGCCAGGCTCCCTTTTGCATTCTCTCCAATGATGGTCCTGTATTTTACAGCCAAGTTCACACTGGAATCCGCAGCGGCCTCTGTGGATTGTATATGCCCTTCTGTATCTGACCAGGCGATCTTATTCCATACTTTTTCTGTACTCACCAGCCCCGCGTCGTACAAAACAGCTGTGGAATCAATAGCTGTAGACATTACGGCTGCTATATTGAATAAAGGGCTTCCGTGAAAGAGGGTTACTTCAAAACTCCCGCTGAAAGGCCCTGCCACTGCTTCTCCTATCTTAATTATGGTGCGGGAACCTTCATTGCGCACGCTGGCATTTTTCCTGTTCAGCTCTACTGTAAAGGTTTGCCGGGGTAGCTTATTGGTTTTATCGAAAAATATGTTCCAGCCATTCTGGGATATTAAATCCCGCTTGCCTTTGGTGAGCAGAAAAACCGGGGCAAGCTCCCGGGCCACTTCTGTTTTATTCAACCGCATGCTTCGCAGCAAGGGGCCTTCCTCGTTGAGATTAAATACCAGCTGCCCCTCTCCTGCACTCCCTGCAGGCCATGCAACGGTTAATACATTATGTCTTAGCATCACCCGCGTTCCTCCATTCTTTTTCAAACCGGAGTAATCTACAGGTACCTGTTGCGCCTTTGCATGCAGGCTAACAATAAAAATAAACAGCATTCCGAAACGGTGCATGTGCAATTATTTTAGCGTGAAAGGACAACAGTCTACAATATAATAAAACAGGTTCTTAATTTCTGTATGCTTGTTTAATTTATTCATCGTTCCGCACAACCTTTATATTTTTCCCTTCGTATTATTTATTGTCCTGCCACTCTCTTTACTGTTGTTTTTCAATCATCTAAAACATCTTTATTATGAAAACCAGTTACACCCTCACTATCGCATTGATCAGCGTTTTGCTATTTGTAAGTTGTAAAAAGCATGACTACAAACCTCCTAAAGCAGTAACGCTTCAACTCATTGCAGATAATCTCGTTTCACCGCTTGGTGTAGTACCAGCACCGGACAATTCCAACCGGCTCTTCATCATTGATCAGATCGGAAAGATCTGGATCGTGAATGATAACGGCAACAGATCATCCACTCCGTTCATGGATGTAAGTAGTATAATGGTGCAATTAAATACCCGTTATGATGAACGCGGATTACTGGGATTTGCTTTCCACCCCGATTACAGGAGCAACGGACGTTTTTATATTTACTATACACTGCCTCCCCGCACAGGCACTTCTTCAAACAACCTGAGCCGCATTTCAGAATTCAGGGTTTCTTCCAATCCTGACTTAGCAGACATGAGCACTGAAAAAGTGCTGCTGGATATAGATGATCCGCAATCCAATCACAATGGCGGAACGCTGGCTTTTGGCCCGGATGGTTATCTCTATATTGCTATTGGTGATGGCGGCGGTGCCAATGACGTAGCGCCAGGCCATGTAACAGACTGGTATCTCCCCAATGCAGGCGGCAATGGTCAGGACCTGGATTCCAATCTGTTCGGCAATATTTTACGCATTGATGTAAACAGTGGCAGCCCTTACAGCATCCCTGCCAGCAATCCATTTGTAGGCAAACCCGGAAAGGATGAGATCTATGCGTATGGCTTCCGTAACCCCTATCGTTTTTCTTTTGATATGGGTGGGGACCATTGGTTATATGCCGGCGATGCAGGGCAGGTACTTTATGAAGAAATTGATGTAGTGAGGAAGGGAGGAAATTATGGCTGGAATGTAAAGGAGGGCACTCATTGTTTTAATGCGGCCAATAATAGTGTAGAACTACCGGGATGCCCTGCTGTTGATATATTTGGGATGAATTTTATTGATCCGGTCATAGAGATGAAGAATAGTGCAAACCCAAGTGGAGGCAGGGCTACCACTATTATCGGTGGAAATGTTTACCGTGGGCATGATATCCCGGATTTTAAAGGCATGTACATTTTTGGTAGTTTTTCCCAGCCGGGTAATGTGCCTAATGGGGAGTTATTTATTGCCAGGCCAGGCGGTGGAAGCGGATTATGGGATTTTGCAGAAGTTACACTGAAAGATTACCCCAATGATCTTGGATATTACCTGAAAGGATTTGGACAGGATAAAGAAGGAGAAATATATTTAACTGTTTCCGGTGTTGCCGGGCCAACAGATGTTACAGGGAAGGTATTTAAACTGGTAGCCGAAAAAACGCATGGTGGGAAAAAATAAAGCACGCTAAAAAAAAGAGCACGTTATACAACGTGCTCTTTTTTTTAGTATCCTATATCCTTCACCGCCTGTTTCCCGAGCCGTTCAGCCAACTGTGCAAGATAAAGACTGGCAGGTACCACAGGAGTATCGTGCGCATCGTAATAACCTTCCGGGAGATAAGGGATAGTATCAAAAGGGATGGCCCTTTTAGTTTTTTCTCCCAGGCTGCCGATCACCCAATTCGCAGCTCCCGGTGGTTGTTGATTGAGATAAGTTTTGGCTTTACAGTTCCAGGCCACTGCCCATCCGATAGACCATCCATGCCCGGAACCCATAATACCACGGTTCATAAAATCTATCCCGCCATCAGGCACATCACATTCATCCACCAGCACACCGGTAGCCCAGCGCTGATGTGGTTGGATCCAGCCATTACCACGGAAAGTACAGTTCAGCAATACAATAGGGCCGGATACTTTTGCACCCGTAGCAAAAAAGAATACATTATCTCCCTGGATATTGCAGCGGTTGAAAAGGATCTGGGACCCGCTGCCATTCAGATCTGCCGGTTTAGCAGCTCCTTTGGTAGGTGTTTCGTGATAGATATTGATTTGGGACAGTGTAATACGTTTGGCATCGGATACGCTGATACTGTTAACAGTATTAAACACATCAATATTACGTGCCCATGCATCTGCTGCACCACGGATGTTAAATGCTTTATGCGCCTTTTCATTAATAGTACCTGATTGTGCAGGGGAAACAATTCGCAGAAGTTCAAGACCTACCTGCGAGATCTCGCCGGAGGCCAATACCTTTATAACTGATACGCCAGGTGTTCCCAAATAAGCGGCATCATAATTATCCGTGAGCGGAAGTTCCAGGACCACCTTGCTACCTTCTATCTTTTTTATCACCCTTTCCACAGTGATCTCTCCCGTTATCCAGGTTTGCTTTTTACCATCACGAACCAATCCATCCATGCCCATGAACTTTACCCAGGAAGGTGTTACAGGGCGGCTGATCTGTACCAGGTCCCCGGCAGCAAAACCTGTAACATCCGAAAGGTGAAAGCTATTGGTACCGGAGGGAACATA
>Ga0065704_10071037_pt1 | contig 13594 bp, 12 predicted proteins | sample SwiRhicommuniRL2_FD_59091 | JGI IMG/M metagenome (GOLD analysis project Ga0065704, IMG submission 59091) | Switchgrass rhizosphere bacterial communities from Rose Lake, Michigan, USA - RL2 v2 (version 2) | ecosystem: Host-associated > Plants > Roots > Rhizosphere > Soil | place: East Lansing, MI
TGGAGCCGTCCATGTCGATTAGCCGCAGGACGGAAAAGTGCAGCGCGCGGATTTCGGCATCGATCCGTGCCAGCCGCGACAAAAAGTCGCCGTGGCGGATCAGCGGTGGCCCGTCGCGCATCGTCCGCCCCGCAGCGGCGCGCACGCGCTGGAGCATGTTTCGGCAATAGGGCAGTTCGGCAGCGGTGAAGGCGCGTTCATTGCCGAGCAGGAACTTGGCGTAGCTCCAGCCCATATTCTCCTCGCCCACCAGATTGCTCGCAGGGACGCGGACATTGTCCAGGAACACTTCGTTGAGGCCGTGGCCGTCGTCGATCGAGCGGATCGGCCGGATGGTAATGCCTGGCGTCTTGAGGTCGATCAGCAGGAAGCTGATACCGCGCTGCGGCTTTACCTCATGATTGGTACGCACTAGGCAAAAGAGCATGTCCGCCTTATGCGCGTCCGATGTCCAGATCTTCTGACCGTTGACGATATAATGGTCGCCGTCGCGATCCGCCCGGGTGCGCAGCGAGGCAAGGTCGGAACCGGCATTGGGTTCGGAAAAGCCCTGCGACCACAATTCCTCGCCGCGGAGAATCGGACCAAGGTGCCGATCCTGCTGTTCCTTGCTGCCATAGGTGTAGAGCACCGGGCCGACCAGCGAGAAAGCCTGCAAATTGGTGCGCGGCGCATTGGCGAGATAAACTTCCTCGGCGAAGATCAGCTGCTGCGTCAGTGTCCACCCCGCGCCGCCAAATTCCTTTGGCCAGGCCGGGGCTGACCAACCCCGATCGGAAAGGATACGCGTCCAGGCGGCGGCATCCGCGCGCGTGGGGTGATAGACGCCCCGGTTGCGCGCGGCCATGTCGGCGGGCAGCTTTTCCTTCAGGAAGGCGCGGACTTCTTCCCGGAACAGGTCCGCGGCGTGATCGGGTTCAAGATCCATATTTGCGGCTTCCTTTATTGCGGTCGCTCAGCGAGATACCCGCTATATCCTCAAAGAAGGTGACGACAGACGCATAATCATCCTGTCCGTGACCTGCGGCGGCAGCGCTAAGATAGAGCTGATGCGCGGCGGCAGTCATCGGCAGCGGAAAGCGCAGCTCGCGCCCCGCGTCGAGCACCGCGCCCAGATCCTTTACCCAGATTTCGACCGCCGATTTGGGCGGGACATAATCGGCGTCCAGCATCTGCGGCACCTTGCGCTCGAACAGCACGGACGATCCGGCGGACTGGCGGATAACGTCATAAAGGACGCGCGGATCGGCGCCCGCTCGCGTGCCTAGCGCCATGCCCTCCGCCGCGACGGCGACATGGACCCCGGCGAGCAACTGGTTGACCGCCTTCACATAGGAGCCCACGCCGGGTTCCTCAGCCAGCTGGTAGAGCGTGCCCGTGATCGCGCCAAGCGCCTGCCGCGCATGGTCGAATGCGGCCTTCGATCCGGCACCCATCATCGTGAGCGTGCCGTCCTGCGCGGCCGGAACGCCGCCGGAAACCGGGCCGTCAATCAGGCGATGGCCGAGGCTGTCGATGCGCGTCGCCAGTTCACGGATGAAAGGCGCCGCCACGGTGGACGACACGATGATGGTCGATCCGGCACCAATCTCGTCCAATATGCCCGATGTGAACAGCACCTCTTCAATCTGTTCGGCGTTGAAGACCATGACGAACAGAATGCCTGAGCCGGTTCCGGCGTCCCGCACCTGCTCGACGGCCTGTCCGCCCGCAGCGGCAAAGGCCGCGCGCGCTTCGGGGCGGACGTCATAGCCGCGCACGGCAAAGCCGTGGGCGAGAAGGCGTTTGGCCATCCCCATGCCCATGGCGCCCAACCCGATAAAGCCGATAGTTTGAGAGGCCATATATCCGTACCATTTTGTTGAATGGGAACAGCCTGAGCTGCTTGGTGCATAGTAAACAGCACCCGTCCCTTACGGATACACAAACTCTCTATTCGGTATTCATTCACGCATCTGAGTTTTGAGTGTGGGCCACTTTGTCCATGAATTGCGCCATCGCCAAGTCGCGATCGCTGAGGCCATCGACATCATGAGTCGTCAGCCGCACATTGACCTTATTATAGACGTTGGACCATTCGGGGTGATGATCCAACTGCTCGGCCCGTAAAGCGCAACGCGTCATGAAGGCAAAGGCGGCATTGAAGTCGCCAAACTGGAACAGCCGGGTGATCGCCTTTCCGTCCGCGCTCGCCTGCCAGCCTTCGGCTGTCGCCAGAATCGCCGCTGCATCCAGTTTTTGATGGCTCACTAAACATTCTCCTTCATTTCCCTTCTGCTTCTAACAGTGCCTTTCACTCTCGCGCCACGCCCGCTTTCGCCTCCCCCTATGACAAAAGCTCATGGGCAGGGGAGCTAAAGGGCTTTGCGATGGTGGGCCCGTCCGGCGCAACAACGGGCAAGCGAACGAACCGGATGGAAAGCAGGACGATGGATTTCAGGATCAGTGATGAGCAGCGCCAGATGGTGGCGATGGTGCGCGAAGTGTCCCAGCATGAGTTCAAGCCCAATGCCGCGCGCTATCATGACGGCAGCTTTCCCTGGGACAATCTGAAGCGTCTGGGCGAGCTGGGCGTCACCGGCATGGCGGTGCCGAAGGAATATGGCGGCCTTGGTCTAGGCACGCTGGACGTGGCGCTGGTTCTGGAGGAACTGGCCAAGGGTTGCTACGCGACGGCGATGATGATGCTGGGCGAGCTGGGCGTGCAGACGCGCATCATCTCCAGCTTCGCGCCAGAATCGTTGAGGCGGCGGATGCTTCCCAAGATCGCTACGGGAGAGTTCGTCCTGGCCATCTGTATCACCGAGCCGGATGCCGGGTCGGATGCGGGCGCGATGCGCACCAACACCAATATCGATGGCGACCGCGCGATCGTGAACGGCATGAAGACGATGATCAGCCGGGCCGAGGAGGCGGACGTCTTCATCGTCTTCACGCGCGTCAACAATGTGCCGGGCGGCAAGGGCGTGGGTTGTGTGTTGGTCGAAAAGGGCGCGGTCGGCCTGTCCGCCAAGGCGTCTTTCCACACGATGGGCGGCGAAATGCTGTCGGAGGTGCGGTTCGACGATGTGGTCGTGCCGGAGGAGAATGTCATCTCGCGCGAAGGCGGCACGAAGAAGATGTTCACCGCCTTCAACATGCAGCGCTGCCTCAATTCGGCGATTTGCCTTGGCCTGGCGGAAGGGGCGTTCAACGAATCCGTCCGCTATCTGCGCGACCGCAGCGCGTTCGGATCGCGCATCGGCGATTATCAGGGCCAGCGCTGGCGCCTTGCCAATATGTATCGCGACATCGAAGCAGCGCGCGGCCTGCTTTACCGCGCTTGCGTATCAGGTGATCCCTTCCCCGATCCGCGCCAGGCGGCGCTCGCCAAGATTTACTGCAACGAAATGGCGGTGCAGGTCACGGATGAGGCGCGCAAGATCCATGGCGGCTATGGCTATACCGACGAGTTCGCCGTATCGCATTTCTTCCGTCAGGCGCCCTTCGGCGGCAGCGGCGGGGGTACGCCCGATCTGTTGCGCAACATGGTCGGCAAGGCGCTGATCGACGATTTCGACTTGGCGAACGACTTCGCCGCCATGAACACCTTCTGAGAAGGGGCAGAGGATGACCGAGGAAACGGGCCTGCCGCTGCGCACCGGGCAACTGGATGGCGGGGTGCTGGAAATCGTGCTGGCGCGGCCCGATGCGGCCAATGCGCTGAATGGTGCGATGACTCGTGCGCTCGCCACGCGGCTTGATGCGGCCGCCCTTGATCCGGGCGTCCGCGCCGTATTGCTGCGGGGCGAGGGCAAGGTCTTTTGTGCCGGTGCGGACCTGAAAGAACGGCTTGCCAATCCGGGCAAGGATTTCGAGATGCGGCGGCCGATCGTGGCGCTGTGGCGGGCGATGCATCTGTTTCCCAAGCCGCTGGTCATAGGCGTCAACGGCCATGCACTGGGCGGCGGGCTCGAACTGATCTGCCATGCGGATGCTGCCATCGCGTCCAGCGCGGCGACTTTTGCCCTGCCTGAGGTGCATTGGGCGGGTATTCCCGGCGGCTGGGCGACGCAGTTATTGCCCCGTCTGGTGGGGCCGGTGCGGGCGCGCTGGCTGGCGTTGAGCGGCGCGCGGCTTTCCGCTGGCGAGGCGCTGACGCTGGGCATCATCAGCGAAGTTGCGGAGCCTGACCGACTGGCGGAGCGGGCGCGGGAGGTGGCGCGCCATCTGGCCGCGCAGCCGCCTGCTGCCGTCGCGGCGGTCAAGGAGGCGATGCGCCTTTCCTTCGAAATGCCGCTGAGCGCGGGTGTGGAGGTCGAGGACCGGCTGTTGCAGATCGCGACCGCTTCGCCCGAACGGCGCGAACGGCTGGCCGCTTTCTCGGATGGCGCGCGGGCGGGGGAATAACGATGCTGCTGCTGGAACATGATGGCAAGGAACTGCTGCGCCGCCATGGCGTGCCGGTCGCCCCGGGCATATTGGTGCCGCAGGGGCAGGCTCTGGACCCCCTCGCGCTGCCGGCTGGTCCTTGGGTGGTGAAGGTGCAGGTGCCGACCGGCGGACGCGGGAAGGCGGGTGGCATCCGCATGGCCGACACGATGGAGGACGTGGCGCGCGAGGTCGCCGCGCTCAACGGCACGACGCTGAAAGGCCATGCCGTGCGCGGCAGCCGCGTAGAACAGCGGGTGCGGGGCGGGACGGAAGCCTATGCCAGCCTGTCGGTTGATGCCGCGAGCGGTGGCGTGGTGATCCTGCTGTCGGCGAGTGGCGGCGTCGAGATCGAGGCCGTGGAGGAAAGCGCAATCCTGCGCGCTACCGCGGCTCCCGATCAGGCCAGCGTGCTGAAGGCGACCGGCGGGCTGGTGGCGCAATTGCCAGAGCCGATGCAAAAGCCTCTTGCTGAGGCGCTCGCGCGGTTGTCCGACGTCTTTTTCAGTCAGGAAGCGCTGCTGGTGGAGGTCAATCCGCTGTTCGTGGCCGATGATGGCGTATGGATTGCCGGTGATGCCAAGGTGATCCTGGATGATAATGCGCTGGAACGGCATGACGATCTTGTCGCCATGGCGCATGAACGGGCGGACGCCTATCCAGAGACGGAGATCAAGCTGCGCGAGGGGTTCGACTATATCGAGCTGGACCCGGCGGGCACGGTCGGCATGGTGACGACGGGCGCGGGCTTGAGCATGATGCTGGTCGATCAGCTGGCCGATGCTGGGATCAGCGCGTTTAACTTCTGCGACATGCGCACCGGACAGATGAAGGGCGATCCCCATCGGCTGAAGCTGGTGCTTCGGGCTATGAGCAAGGGCGGGAATATCCGCGTGCTGCTGGTCAATGTCTTTGCGGGCATCACCCATCTGGGCGAATTTTCGCGCCTGCTGGTGACGGCGCTCCACGATACGCCGGAGTTGGGCGACGTGCCGATCGTGGCGCGCCTGCTGGGTAACGGCCTGGATGAGGCACGGCAGGTCCTGACCGATGCCAAGGCCAGAGTCTTTCTGGAACCCGATCTGGACGATGCGCTGGCCCGCGTCGAAGCGCTGGTGGGAGAACGGCCGTGAATCTGACACTCGACGCAGCAACGCCGGTCCTTGTCCAGGGCATAACCGGCCGCGCCGCCCGCCAGCACAGCCGCCTGATGCGCGGCTATGGCACTAATATCGTCGCGGGAACTTCGTCCAAGACGGATATCGCTGATGTGGAGGGCGTGCCTGTCTATTCCGATTGTGCCGCGGCTGTTGCGGCCACGGGGGCCGTGGCTTCCATCGCGATGGTCCCGGCGCTGTCGGTGGCGGATGCGGTGGAGGAAGCGATTGCCGCTGGACTCAAGCTGATCGTTACGATCACCGAAGGCGTGCCAGTGCATGATGCGATGCGGATCAAGCGCCGCGCGGCGGCAGCGGGCGCGACCTGGATCGGCGCATCGACGCCGGGACTGTGCGTTCCGGGCAAGACGAAACTCGGCTTCCTGCCCGATGCCGCGCTGTTGCCCGGATCGCTGGGGATCATGTCGAAGAGCGGCACCCTGTCCTATGAGGTTTGCTATCGCCTGAAGCAGCGAGGGCTGGGGCAGAGCGCCTGGATCGGTGTGGGTGGCGATCTGGTGAAGGGAACGCGCTTCCCCGATCTGTTGCCGCATTTCGCCAATGACCCCGGCACCAGCGCGGTCGTGGTCGTCGGAGAAATTGGCGGAACGGAGGAGGAGGATATGGCGGCGGCGATGACGGCGCTGGGCTTCGACAAGCCGGTCTTTGCCCTGATCGCGGGCAGCCGCGCGCGCGAGGGCGTGACCATGGGCCATGCCGGGGCGCTGGTCCATGGCAGTTCCGGATCGGTCGGCTCGAAGATCGAGGCGATCGCCGCTGCCGGGGGACATGCCTTTACCGATATCGGCGCGCTGGTCGCGGCGGTGTCAGCGCGGATGGGCGGCTGACATGGCGCGCCTGCCCGGTCATGTCCGCATCGTTGAGGTCGGCCCGCGCGATGGTCTTCAGAATGAGGCGGTCGCGCTGCCGCCCGGGCAGCGGGTCGCCCTTGTCCGTGCGCTGATCGGCGCGGGTGTGCGCGATGTGGAGGTCGGCAGCTTCGTTTCTGCCAAGGCGGTGCCGCAGATGGCGGACACGGAAGCGGTGCTGGCGGAACTGTCCGATGAAAGCGATGCGCGCCTCACAGTCCTTGTACCCAACATGACCGGCTATGAGGCAGCGCTGAGGGCTGGTGCCAAGGATATCGCGCTGTTCGTCGCCGCATCGGAAGGCTTTTCGCAGCGCAATACGCGGTGTTCCGTTGAAGAGGCGCTGGGTCGCGCGGCGACGATCGCTTCGGCCGCGCGCCGTCATGGCATCAGCATGCGTGGCTATGTCTCCTGCGTGGTTGATTGCCCTTATGATGGCGCGGTCGATCCGCAGCGTGTGGCGGAGTTGTCGCGAAAGCTGATCGACATCGGGTGTCGGGAAGTGTCGCTGGGTGAGACTATCGGCACTGGGACGCCGGACCGGATAGAAACGCTGATCGACACGGTGGCGCGTGCCGTTCCGGTGGAGCGGATCGCGGCCCATTTCCACCAGACATGGGGGCAGGCGCTGGTCAATGTCCGCGTCGCATTGGAGAAGGGCGTGGCTATCATCGACAGTTCGGCGGCGGGCCTTGGCGGCTGTCCCTTTGCCAATGGCGCGGCGGGCAATCTGGCGACCGAGGACCTGCTCTACATGCTGGACGGCATGGGGATTGCAACCGGCGTCGATATGGCTGCCGTGGCGCGGGCGGGTTGGGATATGTGCGCGCAGCTTGGCCGCAGGCCAGCCTCGCAGGCGAGCCTGGCGCTGATGGCGCGCGAAGGGAGAGGATGATGAGCGGAACGGAAAGCGTGCGGATCGCCATGCGTATCGGCGGCGAATGGCGGCAGGGCAGGGCGGTATCGGAAAGCCGCGACCCCTATCGGGGCGACCTCATAGCCCTTGCGCCTGAAGCGGACGAGCGCGACGTCGCCGACGCCGTTGCCGCCGCGCAGGCGGGCAGCCGCCTCTGCGCGGAGATACCGGCCTATGAGCGTGCCGCGATGCTGCGCAGTGTGGCCGACCTCCTCGCCCGCGATGCCGAGCCGCTGGCGCAGCTGATGGCGCGGGAGACGGGCAAGGCGCTGGTAGATTGCCGCAGCGAAACGTCTCGCGCGCCCGATGTCTTTCGCCTTTCCGCAGAAGAAGCCGTGCGGATCGAGGGCGAGCATGTGCCGCTCGACGCCAGCGCCATGGGCGTGGGCAAACTCTGCGTCATGCTGCGCTATCCGGTCGGTGTGGTGGCCGCGATCACGCCGTTCAACGCGCCGCTCAACCTTGCCTGCCACAAGGTTGCGCCCGCTATCGCGGCGGGCAATGCGGTCGTGCTGAAGGGACCGCCACAGGCGCCGTTGGTCGTCCATCGTCTGGCCGAGATCATGGTCGAGGCAGGTGTGCCTGACGGCATCTTCAACACGCTGTACGGGCAGGCGGCGGGGCCCGCACTGGTCGCGCATCCGGGCGTCGATTTTATATCCTTCACCGGATCGACCCGCGCAGGGGCCGCGATCAAGGCGGCGAGCGGCCTGCGCCGGGTCGCGCTGGAACTGGGCGGGACTGGCTCCACCATCGTCCATGACGATGCCGATGTTCGGCTCGCGGCTTCGCTTTGCGCGCGCAATTCGATGCGCCTTGCCGGGCAGAGCTGCATTTCGGTGCAGAATATCTTCGTCCACCGCAGCCATGTGGACAGCTTCACCGACGAGCTGCTGGCCGGGGTTGCGGCGATGCGGGTGGGCGATCCGATCGATCCGCAGAGCGATGTCGGCACATTGATCGATGAAGCCGCCGCCTTCCGCGTGGAAGGCTGGGTGCGCGAGGCGGTGGGGCAGGGCGCCAAGCTGCTCTGCGGTGGCGGGCGCGAGGGCGCACAGATGCAGCCCACGGTACTGGCCGGAGTGCCCGGCAACGCCAAGGTCGTCTGCGAGGAAGTGTTCGGCCCGGTCTGCTCGATCGTCCCCTTCGACGATCCACGCCAAGTGGTGGAGCGGCTCAATGCGTCGCCCTTCGGCCTGCAGACCGGCGTTTTCACCCGTTCTCTGGATCGTGCGCGGGAGGCGGTGCGTACCATCCGGAGCGGCGGCGTAATCCTGAACGCCACCTCCACCTGGCGCACCGACCAGATGCCTTATGGTGGCCTGCGCAGCAGCGGCATCGGACGGGAGGGACCGCGCTATGCGATCCGGGATATGACCGAAGAGCGGCTGTTCGTGCTCTGACAAGATTTCGTTGAATTTCACCCGGCACGGGGGGAGCGGATATGAAGGTCATGAAATCTCCGGGCGTTGCCGATTCAGACGCGCCCGCGATGCTGCGATCCTATGATGAGGGACTTGGCCTTCCGCAGGTTCAGGAACCGGACGGCGACTGGATCGCACTCATTTGAGACGGATCGAGATACATAAAATACCTATGCAGTAGAAGTTCACATATATGCATGTTGAGGGAGTGCGTGGAAGGGCATAGCCTCTTCCGCAGAAGAATGAGAGGCGAGGACGCATGATCGATCCGCAGAGGCTGCTGGACTGGCCTTTCCCGGAAATGGTGCAAAGCTATGAGGCGCGCGACACCCAGCTCTATGGGCTGAGCGCGGGCTTTGGCGCAGACCCTATGGATGAGCGCCAACTGGCCTATGTACTGGAAGACGGCGCGTGGGATCGCCCGCTCAGGACCCTGCCGACCATGGCCACCGTGCTGTGCCGCCCGCCGCAATGGTACAAGGACCCGGCGGTCGGGTTCGACTGGCGCGGCATGGTCTATGGCGAGCAGCATGTCCATATTCATGAGCCGTTGCCCGCCGCCGCGACGATCAGGGGGCGGGAAAAGATCATCGGCGTTTTGGACCGGGGCGAGGGGCGGGGCGCGATCCTGATCGTGGAGCGCCGGATCGTGGATGATGCGACCGGCGAGCTACTGGCGGTGGTTTCGGGCCCGGTGGTGCTGCGTCATGATGGGGGTTTTGGCGGGCCGTCAGGGCCCTTGCCTGAGCGGGTCGAGATGCCGGACCGTCCGGCCGACCGGAAAAGCATCATCGCGACGCTACCGCAGGCGGCATTGCTGTTCCGGCTTCATGGCGACGTCAATCCGCTGCACGCCGTTCCAGCCACAGCCAGTGCACAGAAATTCGCGCGACCGATCCTGCATGGTTTCTGCACGTTGGCGCATGCCTGCCATGCGTTGGTGCGCGATTATCTCGATTTTGATGCGGGCCGTCTGGCGGGTTTTGGCGCGCGCTTTTCCCAGCCGGTTTTCCCCGGTGAGACGATCATCATCGAAAGCTGGAGTGAAGGCGGCCGCGTGCTGTTCCGCGCCCATGTGCGCGAACGCAATGTGAAGGTACTGGACGGCGGCGTCGCGCTCCTGGCCGGGGCCGGAAATGGAAATGACGACAAGGCGCCCGCTCAGGCGGCCGCGCCGGTAACAGGAGTGGTTGCGTGAACGATATGACCCTGGACCGCCCCGCGGCGCAGATCGATGTCCCGAAGGAAACGATGCTTGGCGCCGAAGTCATCGTCGATCATCTCCTGAAGAAGAAGGTGCCCTATCTGTTCGGCGTGTCGGGCCATGGTATCATGGGCCTGCTAGACACCGTCTATGACGTGCGCGATACGTTGAAAACCGTGTCGGTCCATCATGAATCGGTCGGCCCCTTCATGGCGGACGTTTATTATCGGGTGAGCCGCCAGCCGGTCTGCGCATTTGCTTCCTGCGGGCCGGGCGCGTCCAACCTCTATGTGTCGGTGGCGACGGCGCAGGCGGACTCTTCGGCAATGCTGGTGCTGACCGGCAATGTCGCCACGCAGCATTGGAACCGGGGCACTTTTCAGGAAAGCTCGCAATTCTTTCAGGGCGACTTCATCAATTCGATGCGACCCTATGTGAAGCGCGCCTTCCAGCCGACCCGCGCCGACATGCTGCCCGCGACGATGCGGCAAGTGTTTCAGGAATTGGAAAGCGGCCAGCCCGCGCCGGTGCATCTGGACGTGCCGTTCAACGTGTTCCGCGAAAGTGTCGATCGCGATCTGTATGAACGCGAAGGATGGGCCAACGACAGCGAACGCCGTGCGCGTGCCGCTGGCGATCCGGCTGCAATCGGTGAGGCCATCGACCTATTGCTGAAGGCGGAACGGCCGCTGATCGTCGCCGGGCATGGTGTGAAGATGGCGGGCGCGGAAGAAGCGTTGCGCCTATTTGCCGAGGCGCTGGGTATTCCGCTGGCGGTAACGCCGCTGGCCAAGGATCTGATCGACAACCGCCATCCGCTCTGCATCGGCCAGCTGGGGCGCAACGGTTCCTATCATGGCAATCAGGCGAGCCGGAATGCGGACGTGCTGATCGCCATCGGCACGCGCTTCGACGACCGTTCGACCAGTGCCTGGATTCCAGGCGCGACCTATGATTTCAGCAAAACCAAGCTGATTCATGTCGATAATAATCCCGCGCAGATTGGCAAGAATTATCCGGTTCATCTGGGCATCACGGGCGATGCCTCTGTAGTCATTGCCCAGTTAACCGATGCAGCGCGGGCACGCGGCGGCGCCAATCCGGCCTTGGGCGCATGGCGCGCGCGGATCGCCGAATGGGCCGATGTCTGGGCGAAGTTCCGTGCGACTCACCGGGATTCCGATGCCGTGCCGATCCGGCCGGAACGCATGATCAACGATCTGCGCGCGGTGCTGCCGGACGAGGGGATATTGGTGGCGGACGTGGGCCTGCATCATAATTGGGTGTCGGCCGAATTCGACGCGCGCCGTCCGAACAGCTTCTTCCACAATTGGGGCTATGGCGCGATGGGCTTTGGCGTCGCCGGGCCATTGGGCGCGAAGCTTGCCGCGCCTGACCGGCCGGTGGTGTCGGTGTGCGGCGACGGCGGCTTCATGATGCTGCCCAGCGCGATCCTGACGGCGGTGGAATATGATATTCCGGTCGTCTGGGTGGTGTGGAACAATTATGGCTATGTCTCCATCCGCGATGTGCATGCAGGCACGATGGGCGGCGGGCGCGAGATCGCCACCAGCTTCCGCAAGGAGGCGACGGGCGAGCTGTTCAGCGCCGACATTGCGGGCATGGCGCGGGCGATGGGCGCGGCCGGGCATCTGGTGGAAAAGCCGGGCGATTTCGCGGGCGTACTGGAACAGGCGATCCGCAGCAACCGCCCGACCGTGATCGAGGTGCGGATGGAACGCGATGCCCATGTGCCGATCACCGGAAGCTGGGAATTGCCGCCGCTGCCGCCGCTCAAACCTTCCTTGCAGTGGGAGGCGTAAGGGGCGGGATGATGCGTCAGAAGCGAACAAACGAACTTATGGAGCGTGCGATCCAGCGCGCGCTAGACGTGGGCGAGCTGGGCCTGCAGGTCGCGGTCTATCATCGCGGGGAATTGCTGGTCGATAGCTGGGCCGGGCGGGCCGATGCGGAGAGCGGCGTGCCGGTCACGGCAGGCACGCTGTTCAACATCTTTTCCGTCACCAAGTCCTTCACCGCCGTTGCGCTGCACATTCAGGCGGATCGCGGGCTGATTGACTATGACGCGCCGGTGACGCGCTATTGGCCGGAATTCGGCCAGAATGGTAAGGATGCGATCACCGTTCGCCACATCTTGTCGCATCGATCGGGCGCGCCGCAGATGCCGCCGGGCGTGACCATCGAAACTATGGGCGACTGGGACTGGATGATCCGCAACATCGAAGCGATGGAGCCGATCGCCACGGCGGATTCGCAGAGCAGTTACCAGGCCTATGTGTTCGGATGGTATGTCGGCGAACTGGTCCGCCGTACCGACCCGGCGCACCGCACGATCGACCGCTTCATCCAGGAGGAGATTTGCGAGCCGCTGGGCATCCGGGACTTCTACATGGGCCTGCCGGACGCGCAGGCGCCGCGGGTCGCACCGCTCACCAATGTCGCCTTCGGTGGCAAGGCAGCGCCGGGCGCGGCATCCGAGCCCATGTCGCTGACCACTGCCACCGTGTCGCACAGCCGGCCGAGTGCCGAGGCTGCGCCCTATATGGCGCTGGCCATCCCGGCCGCGGTGGCGACGGGGCCGGACAATTATAATCGACGCGATGTGCAGGCGGCCGTCAATCCTGGCGCAGGCGGTATCGCTAACGCGGTGTCGGTCGCGCGCCTTTACGCCATGCTCGCCAATCAGGGTCAACTGGACGGCGTGCGCATCCTGCGATCCGAAACCGTGCGCGGCCTCACGCAGCTGCGCAAGGACCCCTTCAGCATCGACCGGGTCGTCGGGCGCGTCGCGATATTGGGCGAAGGCGGCTTCTGGCTGGGCGCGGACCATCCCGGTGTGGAGGCGGCGGTGGGCACCGCGCCCTCGATCCTTTGCCATCCCGGCGCGGGTGGCTCCATCGGCTGGGGCGACACCGAAAGCGGCCTTGCCGTCGCGATCTGTCATAACCGCATGTTCAGCCGGATCGAGGATCCCTCGAAACAGCCATGGATCGCCATCGGCGAAGCAGCGCGCGCGCTGGTTTCGGACGGGCCGCCGGAAACAGCCTGATATTCGGAACAAGGGGAGAAGGGCCGGGTTCGTAGAGTCGGACCCGGCCCTTTGCATATGGCCTATTGCGCGACCCGGCCGCCGTCCACCGGAATGGCGGTGGCATGGATATTGGATGCGCCGTCCGAACATAGGAACAGCACGACCGAGGCGATTTCCTCTGGCAAACCGTCGCGTCCGGTGGAGGGGTGATAGGCGCGGCTGCGCTCCGTCCATTCCGCCTCGCTATATTGTGCGCGGCGCTGGGCGCGGATCGGGCTTTCGACGGCGCCGGGGCAGACGGCGTTGATGCGCACGCCCTGCATGCCATATTCCATCGAAGCCGCCTTGGTGAGCCCGATGACGCCATGTTTGGACGCGGCATAGATAGCAATGCCCGCCTGCCCGACAAGCCCGGCCGATGAGGACATGTTGACGATGGCGCCGCCGCCCGACCGGGTCATGTGCGGGATCGCATATTTCATGCCCAGCCAGACGCCCTTGAGGTTCACGCCGATGATCGCGTCGAACTGATCCTCCTCGACCTCGCAGACTGGCTTCATCC
>Ga0065704_10000960_pt1 | contig 13571 bp, 11 predicted proteins | sample SwiRhicommuniRL2_FD_59091 | JGI IMG/M metagenome (GOLD analysis project Ga0065704, IMG submission 59091) | Switchgrass rhizosphere bacterial communities from Rose Lake, Michigan, USA - RL2 v2 (version 2) | ecosystem: Host-associated > Plants > Roots > Rhizosphere > Soil | place: East Lansing, MI
TCCGACGCTCTCGACCGCGCTGGCGTCCACCGCCATCGCGCCGTCGAAATCGCTCGCCAGCACCAGACGGACGCGCAGATCCTCGGCAGTCACGGTCGATCCATGGGCGGGCAGGACCAACGATCGATCATCGGGCGGGCTGGCATCAGGCAGGTTGGGCATTCAACTGGTCCTTCACATCTTCCAGCGCGCTTTCGAGCTGCGCGAATGAGGGGGCGTAGGCGGATGGCGTCATGCGCCGCGCCAGTTCGATGGCGACCTGCGTGGGCTGACCCTGCGCGTGGCCGATGATCGCGGTCTTGACGATCAGATAGGGTTTGAAATCGGCGTCGATAATCTGTTGCAGCTTCGATGCGATCGGCCCGACAAGACAGTAGGCGAGCAACACGCCCAGAAAAGTGCCGACCAGCGCGCCGCCGATCATCGCGCCCAACACTTCGGTCGGCTGGTCGATGCTGCTCATCGTCTTGATCACGCCCAGGACCGCCGCGACGATGCCCAGCGCGGGCAGGCCGTCCGCCATCATCTGGATCGAATGCTGGGGCAGCAGTTCCTCGGCATGATGGCGCTCGATGTCGCCCTCCATCGCTTCGGCAAGCTGGTGCGGGTCTTCGAAATTGACCGTCATCATGCGCAGATAGTCGCAGATGAACTCGATCAGCCCCTTGTCGTGCAGCAGCTTGGGATAGCGGCTGAAGATGCTGCTCTCCTCCGGCTGATCCAGATGCTTTTCGATGGCGTTGGCGCCGTCCTTGCGAAAGGTCGAAAGCAGGGTGAACAGCAGCGCCAGCAGGTCGCGGAAATCCGCTTCCGTCCAGCGGACGCCCTTGAACACGCGCAGCGTGCCGATCCACGCCTTCTTCACCGTGCTGATGGAGTTGCCGAGGATGAAGGCGCCCACGGCGGCGCCTGCAATGGCCATCATTTCATGCGGCAGGGCGTGCAGGATGACGCCCAGGTTACCGCCCGACATCAGAAAGCTGCCGAACACGCACGCCAGAATGACCACCAGGCCGATAGCATTGAGCATGGATCAGTCCACAATGTTGAAAATGGCCGAAGCCGATGGACTGATTATAGGAAGAATGTCGCCGCCCACGGCGATATGCGCATCTTTTTCGATCATCCCCCGCAAAGTCACGCCCGAAGCGACCGGACCGGCATTTTTCTTCCTAATATGGGATGGTATCTTTGCCCGGGAGCCTGTTCATGTCCGTCAATGCCTATCGCCGCGCGCAGGAAATCGCCGCGACACCGCGTGGCAACGAATATCGCCTGATGAGCCAGATCACCGCCGAAATGATCGCCGCGCGCGACGCGGGGATGAAGGGAGTGAAGCTGATGCCCGCGCTGCATCGCAACCGCCGGGCATGGAGCACCTTTTCCACCCTGTGCGCCGCGCCGGACAATCAGTTGCCGGAGGATCTGCGCGCCCGCATCATCTCGATCGGCCTGTGGGTGGAACGGCACACATCCGATGTGGTGCGCGGCCGCGAATCCATCGACGATCTGATCGTCGTCAACCGCGCCATCATCGAAGGCCTGTCGGCGGAGAATCGCGACGCAGCGTAATCAAATATGGTTACGCGATCATAATCATCTTTTTATCGATAATTTTCAGACATATGCCGCTACGCCTCCGCGTTGGGGGTCCATTTGAGCGTCGGAAAACTTTACAATCCGGGTCAATGGCCGCATTCGGCCGATTGCTGGCGCGTTACCGTGCCGTATCGATCGTGAGTGGGGATGCAGTTTTCAAACCCGCCGCCGCGAAGCATGGGCGGGACCCCTATCGTCAGACTGGCGCCGGCCGTTCCCCCCCTCATCGCTGTGGCGTTGATCATTTGCGTGGCGGTCCTGATGGGCTGGTTCACCGGCAATCTGGGGATCGCAGGCTTCGGTCGCCGTGAAATCTTCATGCAGCCATGGACGGCCATGGCGTGCATAGGCCTGGCCCTGTCCTTCTTTTGCGCGGCGAGCGGTCGGTTCGTCGCCGCGCGAATATTGGCCATGGCGCCGCTGATCATCGTCCTGTCCGTGCTGGTGCAGGAATGGGCCGATGTGCCGCTGGCGATCGACCAGTTGCTGTTTCCCGACACGATCCGGCATCAGACCCGGCTGAATCCCGGACGGCCGGGGTTGCTGCCCGCGATGACGATGCTGTTGCTGACGATGGCGTCGCTTGCCACCACGTCGCGCCATATCGCCGTGCGCTGGCTGATCGCGGGGCTGGGCTGCCTTGCCTTCTGCATCGCCATGCTGTCGGGCACGCTGCTGCCGCTGGGCGTCACCACATTCGGCCTGACGACGCAAAGCGCGCTGATGTCGGTGCCCACGGCCTCGTCCCTGATCGCCATTTCCGGCGCGGTCATCGCCCAGCGCCGTCATGTCGCCTGGCCGGGCAGCCCCGCCTGCGGCATCCGCCGCCAGACGCTGCAATGGCTGCTGGCGCCCTGCATCCTGCTGCCGGTCGTTTCCGCCCTCTGGCAGCTCTGGACCTATCGCAATGGCCAGATCACCCCCGAAATGGCGGAGATCGTACAGGCCACGGGACAGGTGGCGGTGTCCTGCGCGGTGGTCGCCTGGGCGTGGGTTCGCATCGGCCGAGAAAGCACCACGCGCTGGGCATTCAGCAAGGCGATCGACGCAGCGCCCATCGCCATCACCGACATAGACGGGCGCATCATCCGCTGGTCCAAGGGATGCGAGCGGCTCTATGGCTGGACCGCGGAGGAGGCGCGCGGCCTTGGCAAATATCAGCTAACCGACGCGCTGCTGCCGCCAGGCCCGAAACGGCCGCTTCAGCCCCATATGTTGCAGGAAAGCGAAATCACGGAGCGCCATCGCGACGGTCGGCGGCTGCGTATCCTGGAATCATGCCAGATCGTGCAGCCCCGGCCGGATATCGCGCCGATGGTGGTGCTGTCGATGACCGACATCACCGAACGCCAGCGCGCGGAGGAGACCAAGCTCGCCAGCGAGGCGCGGCTGGCCTTCGCCGCCAACCTGCACGAACTGGGCCTGTTCGAATGGACGGCGGCGACCGACCGGGTGCTGCTGTCGCCCCATGCCGAACGGCTGTTCGGCCTTCAACCAGGCGCGTTCAGGGGCGGAATGGCGGAATGGCGCGCCCATATCCGTGGGCATTTCGACATGGACATATTGCCCGACGATCCGCTGCCCGTCTTCATGCCGCATCGCCGCACCTTCCGCCTGAGCGCATCGGGCAGCGAACGGGTGCGGATCATCGAAGGGTCCATCTTCTTTCACGATCCACCGGGCGATCAGGGCTGCTCCATGCTGGGTATCGTCATGGACGCTACCGAAAGGGAAAAGCGGACCGAGATGTTGCAGGCGCGGGAATATGAGCTGCGATCGATCCTGGAAACCGTGCCCGAGGCGATGATCACCGTGGACGAAGACGGTCGCGTGCGGTCCTTTTCCACGGCGGCGGAGCGGCTGTTCGGCTATGCCGCGGCGGAGGTCGCCGGGCGCGACATCCGAACGCTGCTGCCCGACTATGGCGGCGGCGGGACGACGGGCGATCCGGCCTTGGCCGACGCCAAAGCCGCGTCCGCCAAGACCACATCGGGACGCGACCGTCAGGGCAACGCCATGCCGGTCGAACTGGTCGTGGGCGAAACCACCATCGGCCGCGAACATATCTCCATCGCCTTCGTCCGCAGCCTGCGCGATCAGATCGCGACCCAGACGCGCCTCAACGAGCTGCGCGAACAGTTGCTCCACGCCTCCCGCGTCAGCGCCATGGGCGAAATGGGTGCGGGGCTGGCGCATGAATTGAACCAGCCGCTGACCGCCACCGCCAATTATCTGGGCGCGGCGCATATGCGGTTGGCGATGGACGAAGGCGGACCGCAGGAACAGGTGCGCGAACTGATCGACCTCGCCAGTCAGGAAGTGCTGCGGGCGGGGGAGATCATCCGCCGGATGCGCGCCTTCGTCGCACGCGGCGAGCTGGACATCAGCACCTGCGCCCTGAACGAGCTGATCGCCGACGCGCTGCAACTGGCATGTTCGGGCACCCGCCATGCGGGGGTTCACCTCCATTATCACCCCAGCGCCTCCGCGCCCGCCGTGCTGGCCGATCATATCCAGATCCAGCAGGTGCTGGTGAACATCATCAACAACGCGCTGGAGACATTCGCCAGCCACCGCACGGAACGGCCGGAAATCATGATCCGCGCCATCGAACAGGCCGACGGCCATGTGCTGATCCGCCTGGCCGACAACGGCCCCGGCTTTCCACCCGCCATCATCGGTCGCCCGTTCGAGGCGTTCATGTCCACCCGCACCAGGGGGCTGGGGCTGGGGCTGTCGATCTGCCGCCGGATCGTGGAGGGTCACGGCGGCACGCTGACTTTCGCCAACCGGGCGGAGGGCGGGGCGGTCATCGAATTCACCCTGCCCGTCTATCGGGACGCCGACGCCAGGATCGCGGACTAGCCATGCGCCATCTCTATATCGTTGACGACGATGAAGCGGTGCGCGCATCGCTGCTCCGCCTGCTGTCGATATTGCCGCGGGTGGCGGTGCGCAGCTTTGCGTCCGGCGACGAATTTCTGGCCAAGGCGCGGCATCTGGAACCGGGCTGCCTTCTGCTCGACCTGCATATGCCCGGCACCAGCGGCATTGGCGTGCTCGACGCGCTGACGCCGATCGCCGAACGCTTTGCGACGGTGGTGCTGACCGGCGAAGGCGACGTCGGCATGGCGGTGCAGGCGATGAAGCTGGGCGCGTTCGATTTCCTCGAAAAGCCGTGCAACCATATGCGGCTGATAGAGGCGATCGAACTGGCGATCGCCCGTCAGCAGGAAACGATCCGCGACGTGACCCGGCGGGCGAAGGCGGTGGCGAAGATCAATTCGCTGTCGCTGCGCGAGCGCGACGTGCTGATCGGGCTGATGGAAGGGCAGGCGAACAAGATCATCGCCCATGATCTGGGCATCAGCCCGCGCACCGTCGAAATCTATCGCGCCAAGCTGATGGAGAAGCTGAATGTCCGCAGCCTGCCCGAAGCGCTGGGCATCGCCTTCGCGGCAGGCCTGTATGTGGAGGAGTAAGTCCCCCTTCCAGAGCGGTTTCTTCACCAGCGATCGTTGCCGATCGCTTGGAAATCGCTCCTAAAACTCCAGATACAGGTCCACATAGCCATAGTGCGTGTCGCCCGTCTTGGGCGCATTGGCTGCGTCGGTCAGGAAACGCCCCTTGGCCAGCCAGGCGACGCCGCTGTCCACCCGGACCAGATCGGGAATGAGCCACCGCCGCAGCCGCGCCTCGACCTGATAACCGGCGAAGCGGCCTGCTGCGCCCGCCGCATCCTTGACCCCCGTGGCCGAGAAGCCGTCGCTCTTCGATTCCAGCCAGAGCGAGCGGACCATCGCCATCACATCGGATGATTTGCCCGGCTTCGCCTCCAGCCGGACGCCGCCCGACAACAGATTATAGCGATGCACCGGACCGTAAAGCGCGGTCGGCCCGAAATCGAAACGGCGCGCGCCAAACAGGGTGTCGAAGCGGTTATAGCTGCGCGATCCCGCCTTATCGCCGGTGGCGAGATCGAAATCGACGGACAGGCGCGGTTGCCATCCCTTGTTCCACATGTGCCCCAGTTCGGCATGGACCAGCCAGGCCGATACGTCGAGGTCGGCCAGATCGGTCGCCCTGGTCGTCGCCCGCGCCTGGCCGAATTGATAGGCGATTTCGAGATCATGGTCGAACTGCCCACCCTTGGGCTTCCGCCAGGCCCGCACGCCCGTCGTCCAGAGCCGACGATTGCGGGTCAGGCGATCGGCGCTGTCGCGTTCGCGCAGGCCATAGCCGTAGAGTTCCAGCGTACCGCCGAAGACGCCCGCCTTCGTTGCACTTCCGCCGAAAAATTGCAGCGCGGTGCTTTCCTTGTCCCAATGCATGCCATTGTCGAAAATGCCGTCATGATCGTCCGGCAGTCGGATTTGCGGCATCGTCCAGAAAGCGACCAGCCGGTCGCCGCCGCCCTTCCCGTCACCGCCGGTCAAAACTAGATTGGCGCCGGTAAAGGCGTTGGTCGTGTTGCGGAACGTCTGCCGCCCGACCAGACGCCGCGATCCGACATCCATGGTGAAGCGCCCGGCCGTCAGCGCGCCCTTTGCTTTGCCCAGGCCGAAATCGACGCCGACATAGGCCTGCACCAGTTCCAGCGCGTTGACTTCGTTGGTGCCGGTGGAGGAATCCTGCCGCTCGCCATAGCCGCGCGCGTCCCATAATTCGCCGCCGACGCGGATCGGGCCGCCATCATAGTCGACCAACAGCGTGGTCTTGAGCGACCAGAGAAAGTCGCTTTCGGCCATATTGGGGCGGAACTGGCCGTCTATCCCCTCGATCCGGGATCGGACCATGCCCTTGATCGTCAGCCCCTCCGGCGCGCCCAGCGCATCGTGCAGCGCCGTGCCAGCCATCGCCACGCCGCCCTGACCCGCGAACAGCGCGACGGCGGCAAGGGTGCGGAACAGGCGAACGCGCAGGGACGCAGCGCGACGCGCCGGCCGGTAAAGATCGAACATTGGGGAAAACTCCAGGGATGATGATCCCTTATAGACGGCCTGGCAAAGGTGCGGCGGCGTCAGGGCGGGGAAATTTCGCAACCCCGGACCGCTGCATATTATCCTGTAATTTTCAGTGCACGGTCGGCTGCGACGGCGGGGTTTCGCGATATTCGACCATGATGGCGAAGCGCGGGTCCTGTCCGGCCAGGTCGGCCATGGTCTTCGCGGCGCGCTTGGCGATCTGGCGCACGCGCTCCTTGTTGACGCCTGTATCGCCCTCCAGCGCATCCAGTGTCGCGATATCGAACAGGCGGCGCTCCACCACTTCGCGATTATGGGTGAGCCGCTCTTCCAATTCCTCCAGCTCGGCGGAATCGAGGGCCAGATTTTCCGAGCGCCATACCGACGCGCGTGGCGCGGTCGCGCCCTTTGCGGCGCGCTTGGGCCGGGCCTGACGGCGCATCCGCTCCAGCGCGACGGTGCGCAGATGCTCGATATAGCCGTCGATCAGGTTGATAGTGGCCGCTTCCGCGAGATAGGCCGACGCGCCAGCTTCGGTACGGAACAGCGCTTCCTCATCCTCGATCAGCGAGACCGCCGAAATATCCTCGCCATCTTCGCCGATGCTGATCGCATCCAGCGACACGGTCGTCGCCTCTACCTTGCGCGCCGAAGGACGCTGATCGGTCATCAGGCGGAAGCGCAGGCTCTGCAGTTCGCCGCGGATCTGCCAGTTGACGAAGGTGGTGAACTGCGCCTTTTCCGGCTCATAGGCTTCGATCGCGCGGTGCACCGCGATGGAACAGACCTGCTCGGCATCCTCCCAATGGCCGACCAGACCATATTGGCGGATGAAATGGCGGATGCGCGGCGCGATAAGCGTGAGGATGCGGGCGAAAGCCCTGTCGATGACGACGCGTTGCCGGGGGGTCTGCTTCTGCCCGTCGGCGGGCAGATTTTCCTTCACGGTGGCGACGGCGGCTTCCAGTGCAATGGTGATCTTCGACATGTTCAGTCCTTCCGATGACGTTACGGCATCGCGGCTTTCGCGTGCCCCCCTTTCGACAGGACCTCTTCTGGTCTCAAACAGTTAACGACAAACTAATCCTATATTTATTTTTCACTTTATTCCTATAATTTTTGCCGAGCCGGAAGCCGCGCGATCACGCGCTGAACCGCTCCGGTCGGATATTTTTTCCCATGAAATCAATCAACCACGCCCGATGCGCGGCGGTTGCGTCCCCGCTGGCGGCGATCCGGCGGCTGGCGCTGGCCGCCCCTATCTGCGCGTTAAGAAGTGTCCGGGCCCGCGCCGAATCGAGTCCTCCTTTAAGAAATCGAATCGCATCGCCCCGCCCCAGATGATGGCCAAGGTAAGCCGCCTGCGCCACGGCCTGCGCGCCCTGTCCGATGGACACGCCCGCCCGCCCCAGCGCGTCCAGATTGGCCTTCGCATAGTCGGCGGTCGCCTGAATGGCGGCATGGGGATCATAACGCAGCGCCAACAGCGCCGCGCGATCTTCGCCCTTCACCCTGCCCCGGTCGTCAAGCCAGCCGCGCTGTTCCGCCACGGCGTGGAGCCATGTGCCGTCCCGCTCCGCCTCGCCGCGCCAGGTGCCGCTCAGAAACTGGCCAAGCCCCGCGGCGCTGGATCGCGGGTTGCGCGAATAGGGCAGCCAGCGGCCATCCGGTCCCTTGGCGGCTTCGGCATGGACGATGGTGGCGAGCGCCGCCACGGGAAGCCCGGTGCGCGCCGCCGCCGCGCTCAGCGACCCGGCATAGCCTGCATTGGGACCGTAGCCGCCCGATCCGCCAGAAGCGTTTTCGCCCCGCTCGCCTTCCCAGCGGGCGGATGCGTCCGGCGCCTTGTCCATCGCTGGGTGAGGCGCTGGCTGGTGCGCGGCTTGGGGCGCAGATTGCGGCGGCGCGGCCTTTGGATCGAGCAGCGACAACAGCGAATCCAGGCTCATCGGCAATCGGGAACCGCCATCGGCCAGCCGCCCGCCCTGTTCCTCTTCACCCAGCGCCGCCTGCCACAGGCGGCTGGTCAATTCGCTGCGCGCCTGCGCGTAAATCACCTGCGCCTTCTGCGCGGCATTCAAGGCACCGGATTTCTGGCCCTCGGGATTCTGGGCAATGGCATTCTGGGCCAAAGCGCCCGCAGCGGCGATCATCGCCTGCCCCGCATGGCCCGGCGCGCCTTCAGAAAGGCCACCGCCGCGCTGTCGTCCATGCCCGCCTGTTCGGCATTGGCCTGACGCCTGTGCCCCTCCTCGCGATAGCCCTCCGCCGCGATTTCGATCGCGCGATAGGCGCCATAGGCCACCGCCGCCTTGTTGCGCATCTGGTCCAGCCGCGCCCGTTGCACCACGCCGTCGCGGTTCAGCCGGCTCTGCTCGGCCCGGATGCGCTCCATATAGGCATGGGCCGACAAATGAAGGTCGCCCGCCGCCACGTCCGCCTCGCGGATGATGCTGGTCTGCACATCCTCCCGCTCGGTCTCGATCTGGTTGAGGACGTTGACCTGCACGTTGATCGCCACGCCCATCGCGTCAATTTCACGACGCTGCACGCGCATCGCGGTGTCAAAGGGGGTTTTCATCGCCCATCTCCATCAAAAGCGCTCTCCATCAGCGTCGCGAGCGCCGCGAAACTGTCCTGCGCGAAACCGCGCTCCTGCTTGCCCTGCTTCAGCAAAGCCTCGATCTGCGGCGCGAGCGCCACGGCGCGGTCCACCTCCACGCTGGACCCGGCGCGATAGGCGCCCAGCCGCACCATCTCTTCCATGTCGCGATAGGTGGACAGTTCGCGCCGGGCCGCCAGCCGCACCGCATTTTCCTCCTCCGACAGGCAGTGCGGCAGGGTGCGCGACACCGATTTCAGCACGTCGATGGCGGGATAGCGTCCCCGCTCGGCAATCTGGCGGGTGATGACGACATGGCCGTCCAAAATACCCCGCACCGCGTCCGCGACCGGCTCATTATGATCGTCGCCATCGACCAGGACGGTGAACAGCCCGGTGATGGTCCCCTGCCCCGGCAGGCCCGGCCCGGCGCGTTCCAGCATCCGGGGCAGTTCGGCAAAGACGGTGGGGGTGTAGCCCTTGGTCGCGGGCGGTTCGCCGCTGGCAAGGCCGATCTCGCGCTGCGCCATGGCGAAGCGGGTGACGGAGTCCATCAGGCACAGCACGTTCAGCCCCTGATCCCGGAAATATTCGGCGATGGTCAGCGTCGTCCACGCCGCCTGCCGCCGCATCAGCGCCGGTTCGTCGGAGGTCGCGACCACCACCACGCTGCGGGCAAGGCCTTCCGCGCCCAGATCGTCCTGCACGAATTCCTGCACTTCGCGGCCACGCTCGCCGATCAGGCCGATTACCGCGACATCGCAGTCCGTCCAGCGCGCCAGCATGGACAGCAGCACCGACTTGCCGACGCCCGATCCCGCGAACAGGCCCAGCCGCTGGCCCCGGCACAGCGGCGCGAACAGGTCGAGCGCGCGGACACCCGTGCCCAGCCGCTCACCCACCCTAGCGCGGGCGGAGGCGGGTGGTGGCGAAGCCTTGATCAGCCGCATGTCCGCGCCTTGTGGCAACATGCCCTTGCCATCGACCGGGCGGCCAAGGCCATCGACCATGCGGCCCAGCCAGCCCGCGCTGGGGCGCAGGCCGAACTGGCTGGCCGCCAGGTCGGCGCGCGTGCCGGACGCGATGCCCTGCGGCTCGCTGAAGGGCATGCAATGGGCGATGCCATGGTCCAGACCGGTGACTTCCGCCTCGACCCGGCCCGATGGCGTGTCGAGCGTGACGCGCGAACCGATCTGCGCCGCGCCCGCCAGCCCCTCCACCTCGATCAGCGCGCCGCGCGCGGCCACGACATGGCCATAGCGGCGATCGGGATTGAGCAGGCGCAGACCAGCCGCCGCCGCTGCCAATGTGGTCATCGGACTGTTCCTTTTCCGGGGAGTAGCGCTTTGCTTCAGGCCGCCAGGGCCCGGTCCAGCACGTCAGCCTCATAACCGATCAGCCAGCGACAATCGCTGAGCGCCGGATAAAATTGCCCGGTCGCGACCTTCTGCGCGAAGCGGATGCACACCGCCTTGGCTTCAGGCGATTCCAGCGCGGCCATCAGCCGCTCCAGCCGCTCCAGCAGCGCATCCTGATGCTTCGCATCGGAATCGATATAGGCCATCATGCAGGCGAAATAGAGCTGCCGCGCCGGGCTGTCGGCTTCTTCCGGCTTCATCACGTCGCGACCGCGCAGGATGGTGGCATTGTTTTCCACCATCAGATCGGTGCGCCCGACCGAGCGCAGAACGGCGCCGTTCACGATCACCGGCTCTCCATTGCGAAGCGAAATGCGAAGCGTCATTCGATGTCCCCAAAAGCGATATACAGCAATTATAGGATAAAATTGCCGGGCAGATTTTGCCGGGTGCATCATTTTTTTGGCTCGCTTCCAATGGGGTGCGCCAATTCCCTCCTACAATGAAGCCGTAACTGGGTCGGCCCTCATCCTCTCGCGCCGTCCCACGCATGGGAGAATGATATGAGCCTCTATTCCGCCCTTTATGCCGGTGTGTCCGGCCTTGGGGCACAGGCGAGCGCCATGGCGACCGTCGCGGACAATATCACCAATGTGAACACCGTGGGCTATAAGGGCGTGTCGGCCCAGTTCCAGACGCTCGTAACCGACGGTCGCGCCAGCAGCAGCTATTCGGCAGGCGGTGTGTCCGCCGCGCCCAAGGCGCTGATTTCCAAGCAGGGCCTGCTTCAGGCGTCCAGCAGCCTGACCGACATCGGCATCGACGGCGCGGGCTTCTTCGTGGTGCGTTCGGGTACGGACTCCAACGCCGACGTCGCCTTCACCCGCGCCGGTTCCTTCGTGCCGGATTCGCAGGGCTATCTGCGCAACGCGGCGGGCTATTATCTTCAGGGCTGGCCGCTCGACGCCGATGGCCAATATGTCGACAACGGCAATCTCAACACGCTGCAACCGATCCGCCCCAGCGCGCTGACCGGTTCGGCCCAGCCCACCACCAAGATCGCGCTGCGCGCCAACCTTCAGTCCACGGCGGAGCCGATCACCGGCGCTTATGTCACCGGCGCGATGGCGTCGGGCGCGCTGTCGCCGCAATTCTCGCGCTCGGTCGAAGTCTATGACGCGCAGGGCACGTCGCACACGCTGACCTTCAACTTCGTCAAGACCGCCGCCAATGAATGGGTCGCGGAAATTTCCGGCGATCCGGCGGACATCACCAGCATCGGCGGCACCCCGATCACCGATGGCGTGCTGGCCAGCGGCACGGTCAAGTTCAACGCCGACGGCAGCCTGGACCTTGCCGGGTCCGACCCCGCGCTGTTCGCCAATCTCGACATCGGCTGGGCCAACGACGCAGGGTCAACGCCGATCCGCCTCAGCCTGGGCAGCGATGACGGCCTCGACGGCCTGACCCAGTTCGGCAGTGAATCCGCCCTGCTGTCCTCCACCGTCGATGGCGGGATGCTGGGCACGGTCGCTTCGGTCGAGATCAGCGACTCCGGCGTGGTCAGCGCCATTTTCGAGGATGGCACGTCACGCGCCATTTACCAGTTGCCGATCGCGACCTTCCAGAACCCGGACGGCCTGACCCGGATCAGCGGCAATGCCTATCAGATGTCGCAGGATAGCGGCAATTTCGCGATCAACAAGCCCGGCGCGCTGGGTGCGGGTACAATCGCGGCGGGTGCTCTGGAAGCATCCAACGTCGATCTGGCGCAGGAATTTTCCAACATGATCCTGTTTCAGCGCGCCTACAGCGCGTCGTCGAAGATCATCACGACCGTCGACGACATGTTGCAGGAAGTCTCCAACCTGAAGCGCTAAATCAAGAAGCGCTCCTTCACGCCCCATGATTTGAAAGACCACCGCCCATGTCCCTCAATGAAATCCTCAATTCAGCCATGTCGGGCCTTTCCGCCTCGCAGGCAGGGCTGCGGTCGGTGTCCAACAATATCGCCAACGTGGGAACCCCCGGCTATGCGCGCGAGAAAGTGGCGCTCAGCACGGGGGTATCGGGCGGGCGCGTGTCGGGCGTCATCGTGGGCGAACCGTCGCGGGTGGCCGACAAATTCCTGGAAAATGCCGTCTATCAGCGCGGCGGCGCGGCGGGCCGGTCGGAAGTGGTGGCTTCCTATCTCGACCGGCTCCAGTCGCTGCTGGGCGCGCCGGATTCCAGCGCGGGACTGGCGGCCCGGCTCAGCGCCCTGTCTTCCTCCGCCGCGCAGATCACCAGTCTTCAGGGATCGACCCAGTCGGTCGCCCTGTTCACCGGCAATGTCACCGACACGATCGACACGCTGAACCAGTTGCAGAAGGACGTGTCGGGCCTGCGCGCCGATGTGGAAACGGAGGTCGGCTATACGGTCGATCGCGTAAACGTCCTGCTGCGACAGATCCACGACCTGAACAGCGAAGTCGCGCGCCTTGACGGCCTGGGCCGCAGTTCTTCCGGTCCCGCCGACCTGCGGGTCAGCGCGCTGGAGGAACTGAGCGGCCTGATCGACATCACTGTCCGCGAACAGCCGGACGGTCGCGTCACCATCGACACCGCATCGGGACAGGTGCTGCTCGACAAGCGGTTGCGGCAACTGAGCTATCCTTCCGGCGCGGGCGCGTCGCAGAACAGCTATCCGCCCATCGACATCCGCTTCGCCGCCGACAGCGGGGTCATGGGCGCATCGACCGGCGAGCGGATAGACTCTTCCTCCGTCGGCGGCAAGCTGGGCGGCCTGCTCGACATGCGCGACCGGGCCTTGCCGCAATTCTCCGAACAGCTCGGCACGCTATTTTCCGGCCTGGCGCAAAGCCTCAACGCCGTATCCAACGCAGGCACCACCCTGCCCCCGCCGAACAGCCTGACCGGAGAGGCCAATGGCCTGATCGGCGCCGACCGGCTGGGCTTCACCGGCAAGGCGGTGTTCGCCGTGACGGCGGCGGACGGCACGCTGATCAGCAAGGCGACGATCGATTTCGACGCGCTCGGCCCCGCCGC
>Ga0065704_10001181_pt1 | contig 13567 bp, 10 predicted proteins | sample SwiRhicommuniRL2_FD_59091 | JGI IMG/M metagenome (GOLD analysis project Ga0065704, IMG submission 59091) | Switchgrass rhizosphere bacterial communities from Rose Lake, Michigan, USA - RL2 v2 (version 2) | ecosystem: Host-associated > Plants > Roots > Rhizosphere > Soil | place: East Lansing, MI
AAAACACTGCGACTATAAATAAAAGAATTGAGATTATGAATTTTACCTGATTATCTCATAGATATTTATTATTATGAATTTAAAAGTTTGATTAAGTTTGCAATTAAGAAATACCTTGGAATATTTTTTTTGAGATACAATATATATGGATACTTTTATTTGCCAAAATTGCGGTGTAGAACATACTGAATTACCATCCTTAGCTTTTGATGCCCCTTTTCATTATGATATATTAAGTCTAGTCGATAAAGAGAAACTCGCAGAAAAAGAGGATGATTTTTGTGTCATCAATCATAAAGATCAGATTGACTATTTTATCCGTGTTGTTTTGCAGATTCCTATTTTGGATCACGACGAAACCTTAGATTATGGTGTTTGGGTTTCGGTGAGCAAAGAAACGATAGAGGATTATCGCCTTATGTTTGCGGCTAAGGAGGCCGAAGAAAAAAGCTATTTTGGTATGCTCTGTAATGAAATAGCAGATTATGAAACTTCTACAATTGGACTTTATATGCAGGTTTTAACTCAATTGAATGGTTATCGTCCATTATTAATACCTTATGAGTCTGAACATTCATTGGTACAGGATTGGTCGAATGGTATTAGTAGAGATGAGGCTGTCCGACGAGTTAATTCTGTGACTTAGATTTCTCTCGTCGCTAGTGCTTCATTTTTACCTAGAACCTATTCTTTCAATGCAGATTCGCTTTAGAATTATGCTATTTTACCACGGTGTATCTATTTATTTCCTTGGTTTTAGTTTTCTTATGGTGTATTAACACCCAATTTTTTTGTGCTATTTATGCAAAGACTATAGTTTTTTTTCGTCGTATTTTCATTGTTATTGTTTTACACGTTGCCTTTTCTATTGTTTCAAACGTTTTCGTAAATAAATCATGCAATTTGATTCGTTTCACCTATATTAATTGATATCTTGTTTTAGAAAGCCAATTGAAAAAATAACCAATGGCTGAGGAAGGTGTACCAATCTCCTAAATCGAAAGGGATTAAACTGCATAATAACTTTAATATCCCAATATTCAATAAATAAACCGGGCATACGAGCTCAAGANGTAATTATCACAATGAAAAGAAANACATTATTTAAGTTTGTCTTAGTGGCAGCGATGGCTGGAAATACNATTTTATCGCATGCGCAGATGAATAAGACCACAGAAAAAGGNTGGACAAATCTTTTTGACGGAAAAACGCTGAATGGCTGGAAAACCGTTGGNGGGAAAGCTCCTTATTCTATTGAGGGGGACGCAATCGTGGGACGAATGACTAAAGGAACGCCCAATTCATTTTTGGTCACAGAAAAAGAATATGGTGATTTCATATTGGAACTAGATGTTAAGCTCGAAGGCAGTCAAACGAATTCAGGAATCCAGACCCGGAGTCATCTTGACCCAAAAGCAAATGATGGCCGTGGCAAGGTCTATGGAAGGCAAGTGGAGATTGACCCGTCATCCAGGGCGTGGACAGGTGGTATCTATGATGAAGCTCGCCGCGGCTGGCTTTATCCGTTGGATCTCAATGAAAATGCAAAGAAGGCATATAAAGCCGAAGAGTATAATCACATTAGAATAGAGGCAATCGGTGATGAATTGCGTACCTGGATCAATGATATTCCTGTTTCTTATGTCGTAGATACAATTGATCGAACTGGATTCATCGGATTACAAGTACACAGTATTCCTTCAGAATTAGATGGTAAGAAAGTCTATTTCAAAAATGTTAAAATAAAGACCACTGATCTGAAGACAAAAGGTTTTCCGAAGGATATTTATATCGTCAATCTAAAGCCAAATGAAATAGTGGCTGCCGAAAAGAAAAAAGGAGTAAAGCTACTATTTGATGGTAAAACTAATAATGGATGGCGAAGCATCCATGGAGATAAATTTCCTGATCGTGGTTGGGAAATTAAGGATGGTCAATTAACTGTTTTGAAATCTGATGGTGGAGAATCTACCAATGGCGGTGATATCATAACGAAGGATAAATATACCGCATTTGACCTCTCTTTTGAATTTAAACTTAGTCCTGGAGCGAATAGCGGAGTAAAATATTTTGTCACATTGAAGGAAAAGTCCAAAGGATCGGCCATCGGTCTAGAATTTCAGGTACTTGATGATGCCTTACATCCTGATGCAAAGTTAGGTCGTGACGGTAACCGGACCCTGGCATCACTATATGATCTTATCACATCGAATAGAGATGCGCGTGCCCGGAGACCGATAGGCGAATGGAACAGAGGTCGGGTAGTGGTTACCGCGGATAACAAGGTTGAGCATTATCTGAATGGAATAAAGATGTTGAGTTACGAAAGAGGATCGAAGGAGTTTAAGGACCTTGTCGCGATTAGCAAGTATAAGGACTGGGACAACTTTGGTGAAGCAAAAGAAGGCTCCATTCTATTACAGGATCATGGTGATCGAGTTTCATTTCGCAGTATAAAGATTAATACACAAAACTAAGCTCATATGAATCATTATCTATCACGTCGAAGCTTTGTAAAACAATCTGTTATTGCAGCGGGTGCAGTCATGCTATCGAATAGCGTCCTTGGCAAGGTCACTTTAGCATCGCCGAATGAACGTGTTAATTTGGCATGTGTAGGTCTCGGCAATAGAGCTGCGGATATTATAAAAGAACTCTATAAAACCGGCCTTTGTAATATTGTCGCACTCTGTGATGTAGACTTGGGAGCTAAGCACACACAGGAAATTTTGAGTATGTTTCCGGAGGCACCAAAATTTAAAGACTTTAGAGTTATGTTTGACAAGATGGGGAGCCAAATCGATGCGGTTAGCATCGGTACACCGGATTTCTCCCATTTTGCCATAACGATGTTGGCCTTGGATCTTGGAAAGCATGTTTACGTTGAAAAACCAATGGCAAGAACATTTCTTGAAGTTGAATTAATGACAAATAAGGCCAAGAAGAATCCAAAACTTGTAACGCAGATGGGGAATCAGGGGCATTCCGAAGCGAACTACTTTCAATTCAAGGCATGGAAGGATGCGGGGATAATTAAAGATATCACGCGTATCGATGCTCATATGAATATGCCCCGCAGATGGCATGGATGGGATGTAAATATGAAAGGATTTCCAGCTGCTGAAATAACACCAGACACGTTGGACTGGGAACTGTGGCAAATGCAGACCCTAGGACATAATTATAATAAAGACTTTGTGAATGGGCAATGGCGCTGTTGGTATGATTTTGGCATGGGAGCTCTTGGTGATTGGGGGGCGCATATCTTAGATACTGCACATGAGTTTTTGGATCTTGGGTTGCCTACAGAAGTAAGTGCTGTAAAGCTTGATGGACATAATTCGTATTTTTTTCCCATGTCTTCGACACTGAAATTTCATTTTCCGAAGCGAAAAAAGATGCCTGCAGTTGATATTAATTGGTATGATGGCTTAAATAATTTGCCACCAATCCCAGACGGCTACGGGGTTTCGGGATTGGATCCGAATATTCCAGCCCCCAGTACAGGTAAGTTAGAGCCGGCGAAATTAAATCCTGGAAAAATTATCTATGGAAAGGATCTGACTTTCAAAGGAGGTTCTCACGCAAGTATTTTGCAGATTATACCTGAAACAAAGGCAAAGGAATTAGAATCCCGTCTTCCAGAGGTTCCGAAATCACCATCTAATCATTATGCCAACTTCCTGAAAGCATGTAAAGGAGAAGAGAAAACAAGGTCAGCTTTTGAAATTGCAGGACCTTTAAGTCAAGTGTTCTGTTTGGGAGTAATTGCACAGCGTCTAAATGCGAAGCTGATTTTTGATCCCCAGAAAAAAGAAATCAGTAATGATAGATTTGCGAATGCACTTTTGGCAGGACCTCCACCTACAAGAGGCTGGGAACAGTATTATAAAATGTAATCCGATAGAAACACTTAATCCATATAAAAAAGGCGAGGGATATTAATATTTATCCCTCACTTTTTTTTGCTTTAACCAAGGTGCCGACCGATTTTTTTCGCTGAGGCTGGCCGGCAATCAATATGATCCTGATCACTAGGCTAAACAAACTTGTGGTAAATGGGGCTCAGGAATCTAGTCGATCTTAAACTTTCATCCAAAACGGAGAGATCTAGGTGCCAATAAATTATAACTCTAAGCACAATAACTTACGAAATGGGATTCAAGTCTCCAATGGTTAAACGATTTTAGAGCAGGCTGGTATATACAAAGGAGTTGGCTTTGATTAATAGGAGAGTGAAGAGTGAAAAATAAGTGTTTAGATAAAATGAAAAAAGGTTTTCAAACGGGGAGAATGAAAACCTTCAATAACCAATTATAAACCTAAATTATGATACTACAAATGTAAGTGTATTTTTTACACTATGCAAATTTTTTTATATTTTTTTAATACGATGAAGTCTTACATCGAAAGACCTTTTAATTTTTCTCCCCATTTTCCAAGTTCACGAATGATAGGAGCTAGCTCATAACCAATAGTTGTTAATTCATACGTTACTCGTAGAGGAACCTCAGCATATATCGTGCGTTTGACGACTCCATTTTCCTCTAATTTTCGTAATTGCAAAGTCAACATGCGTTCGGTGATATTAGGAAGGCATTTTCTGATTTCACTGTATCGGAGGCTTCCGTTGATTAGATAGCAACAAATAGCCAAAGACCACTGGCCGCCAATAATATTAGCCGCAAATACCTCAGGGCAATCATTCGCTAAAATTTGTTTATTGGCAAAATTGGTTGAACTCTCTTTGATTTTTGTCATCACGCACATTTTTTATAGTACCGAACATTGGGCTACCAGTGCGCCAAAATAAGGAATATCTCGCTATTTTTGAGTCAAAATAATCGAGTGAATAAAACAATTACGACTATCGAACGCCGTGATAATGAGTATCCAAACTATTGAATAATTAGCTATAATGAAAACATTGGTCATTGTAATACATCCAAATATTAAAGAATCACTCCTTAATAAGAGGTGGATCGAGGAATTGGAAAAACATCCGGAGGACTATGAAATCCATCAATTGCATGAAAGATATCCAGATGAAAAAATTGACGTTACCCTGGAACAGCAATTGATTGAAAAACATGATAAAATCATATTTCAATTCCCATTTTATTGGTTTAACTGCCCTCCTTTTTTTAAAAAGTGGTTGGATGAGGTATTGACCTATGGCTGGGCATATGGAAAGACGAGTGGTTACAAGTTAGCAGGAAAGAAGATCGCTTTGGCCCTTTCTGTTGGGATTGACGAAGTAGAATATAGTGCAAATGGAAAGTATAAATATAGCCTAGATCAATTGACAAGTCCTTTTGAGATTACATTCAATTATGTTCACGCCAATTATCAGCCACTTTTTGCATACTATGGTATCGAAAAACATGCTTCCGAAGAATGGGTTGAACAGAGTGTACCCCATTATCTCAATTTTTTAAAACAGTTGTAGACGATCAATATGAATTGAAATTTTTGCAGGATCTGGTAAGTTAGACTTACCAAATATCAAAGGCATCTTTTTATATAAAAGATGCCTTTGATAATGTTACACTATCGTGTTGTATACCCTCCATTGGCAAAAATGGTTTGCCCGGTAATCCACCAACCATCTGTTACCAGGAATTCGACTAGAGGAGCAATATCTTTAATGTCAGTCAACCCCCCAAGTGCAGAAGCGGATTTATGATAAGCTACTGCTTCTTCGCTCTCTTGTCCATAGAAAAATGATGTATCCATTGGACCGGGAGCAACCGCTGTCACCGAAATACCTCGATCGCCAAATTCTTTGGACGCAGCACGCGTAAAATGTTCAACGGGTGCTTTCAGTCCTTCATATGTAGAATAAAACCCTGTGTATGCCGCAAGTAACGATGTGACAATCGTGCAAACTTTACCGTTGTTGTTCAATTTTTTGCCTGCTTCTTGGATAAAAAAGTAGGCAACTTTGGAATTAATATCACTCATGCTGTCATATTCATCCACTGTTGTATCTACGATCGGTTTTTTTAATACTTTACCGACGGTATTAATTGCAATATCGATTCCTCCATATTGCAACACCGCCGTATCAAAGAGCTTGCTAATATTTTCGATATTAGTAAGATCCGCTTGAAAGAGGATCGCTTCCGCTCCAGCAGCCTTTACCACTGCCAGTGTTCCTTCTGCATCTGCCTTGCTGTGCTCACTGTTATAGTGGATCACCAATTTGGCGCCTTTAGCAGCAAAATTTCGACTCAACAAACCACCAAGGTTTTTCGCGCCGCCAGCGATCAATACAACTTTTCCTTTTACATCATTCCTTGCCATAATAATTTATATTTTGATTATAACAAATTTCATGAAAGTAAATGATGATATTATGGTGAACTTTTCGCTTTTTTCAATTGACGAAATTCAGATGGGGTTATACCTTCATATTTCTTAAAAAATTTGTTGAAATTAGATGGATCGTAAGTAAGTGTTTGAGCGATGGTCGAGATGGTCAATGTGCTGTTGATTAGGAGATCCTTTGTGCATGTTAATATTTTATTTACATAAAAATGGCAAGGGTGATTTCCACTGGTTTCCTGTATTATTTTAATATGATGTTTTTGAGAGATACAAAGTAAACTGGCTATATCCTTTAATTCTAACATTTCCATAGCTTTGCCATTAACTAAATCAGATAAATGGCGGTCCAACAATTCAAAGTATTGGATTGTAATTTCTGTGCTTCTTCTCTTAATGTGAGGTAAAAATACTTCCGTTATGCTAATTATCCTGAATAATATTCTAAATATAAGTAAATTATGTGTGCAGGGGTACTGTTGCTTTCTCTTATAAGCAGGCAATTAGAGCAGGATTTACTTAAAGAATACAACAGCGCAATATATTTTACAAATTTTAGTGTAATGTAAAAACAAAAAAAGGTTTTCAAACGGGGAGAATGAAAACCTTCAATAACCAATTATAAACCTAAATTATGATATGACAAAGGTAGTGTATTTTGTACACACTTGCAAGGGTTTTCGAATAAAATACTCATTTTGTTATACCATCGTGATATTACCTCTTGTTGTTTAGTTATATTGATTCTAATTTCCAGTTATAAGTCTTTGACAAGTGTTGCCCATAAAAGGTCAATATTAGGTCAGAATGGATTAATTCATAAGAAGACTGAGCAACTTATTGGATATAGTATAGATGATTGAAAACAATGGGATCAATATATATTGCCAGTAGGCACGGATAATGTGCAAGAAGGTTTTGCTCAAGCTATGTTGGTGGAAATAGATACAGTGCGGGTATTGTGCAATCCTGAACTGCTGGAAAGAGGACATTTATTTCTTGTGTCAATTGTCATGCAAAGAAGATTTTAATGGAACATTTGGTTGGTCAGATAATCTTGACCTTCGCGGCATCTGACAATGATATGTAGAAATATCAGGAGCTGTTCACTATTGCACAGAACAAGTGCGGAAGACTGTTGTTCCAAGGTATGCCAACTAGTGTTGAGTAAAACACGCTATGCAACAACTGGGGGCATTTCCAGCGACCATAGATTGAGTCACATACAGTGTACAGGAGAGACTATGGAAGATTAAAAAATTACGGCAATGCTATTGTAGCTGGAGGAGGAGGAATGATGGGGCTGAGTTTGGGTCCCGCCTATGGCGAGATTGTTTGTGACCTATTGGCTGCTAGAGAAATTGAACCCAGTATTGTCGGATTTAAGCCAGATCGTTTCGACCGTTAAGAATCCATTTTATAAACAGTTGCCCCAAAAATAGGATTACCTGCTTTTGGGGCAACTGTTAAATTTTTGTCTCCAAAGTCTTCAAAATTATGCTATTTTCTTGTGTCGTGTTGAAGCTTCCAACATGCTTTTGAATAGATGTTATTCTGACAAAAGGCCTATATAATAATTGAATGTATCGACATCGATATTTTCCTTATTTAATCCCGCAATTTTTATCGTTCTGAACTGTTGATCTAGTTGAATAAGCTGTCTCTTTTCGCCTTTTATTCCGATATGGATTGGCATCTGAAACCCTTTGACCGCGCTAATCCACCTGCCCATTATTCTACCAGAAGCATCTTGTTGGATTTCTAGTGTTGGAATAGAGGTATGCTGAACATACTGTTCAAATACTTTTGACAGGTCCAGACCCGACTGCTGGCTTACATAATTCACAATATCACTGTAATTTACCTGTTGATGATAGAATTTACTATTCAAACCTCGTAATATAGCGCGCCATTTATCGTCATCATCTATCATTGTACGGATCATATTGAGCATGACACCTCCTTTAGGATACATATCGCCCGATCCCTCCTTGTTGACGTGATATGGCCCCTGCATGGGGCTGTCATTGTGAATGCCACTTCGGATACCATGCGCATATGCCTGACTGGCTTCTTTGCCGTAGAAATAGTCTATAAATAAACCCTCAGAATAATTTGTGAAACTCTCATGAATCCACATGTCCGCGAGATCGGCAGAAGTGATATTATTACCAAACCATTCATGGCCCGATTCGTGGACTACAATGAAATCCCATTTTTGCCCCCAACCTGTTCCCGAAGCATCGTTTCCACGATATCCATTCTGATAATGATTGCCATAGGCAATAGCACTTTGATGTTCCATACCCGTATGATACGTTTCGACCAGTTTGTAACCATCCGCATAAAAAGGATATGGACCAAACCAATACTCAAATGCTTCTAACGTCTGTCTGGCATTTTTTTGAAGATGAGCCTTTTTTTCTGTTTTATCATTCTCCCGCAAGATATAGTAGTCGACATCCAAAGGACCTTTTTCACCTTTGTATTTTTCTTGAAAATGAATATAGTCTCCAATATTGATGGCTACATTGTAGTTGTTGATCGGATTGGCAACTTTCCAATGGTATTTGTTGTATCCGTCCTTCATTTTTTCCACTTTTACTAATCGCCCATTAGATACGTTCATTACTTCTTTTGGGACAGCGATCGAAATCATCATACTGTCGACTTCATCGTACTGATGGTCTTTATTAGGCCACCAGACGCTAGCGCCCATACCTTGGCAGGCTGTAGCCACCCAAGGTTTACCATTGCTGTCTTTTTTCCAGTCAAAGCCACCGTCCCAGGGAGCGCGTGCTGCCTCTGTGGGATGACCTTCATAATACACTGTGAATTCACTTTGCGTACCTTTGGTGATTTTAGTAGGAAAGTTCAAAAAAACAGCATTATATTCTCTTGTAAATGAGAGCTCTTTCCCTTGATAGATAACCTTATTAATTTTAAGATTGGCAAACAGATCGAATTGTAGACGTTCAAAATCTTCCGTGGCCTTAAAGCGGAATAAGTTTGAACCTGAAATGAATTTATTGTCTACATCTACTTTCACGTCCAAATGATAATATTGGATATCGTAGCAGGTGCGCAATGGTGTGAGAAATCCCCGCAATGAATCCGCTCGCGTGAATTCATTTTTTTCTTTCATCAGTTGCGCGTTGGATTGCTGGGAGCCTGCGACTAAAATACCACAGGTACCTAGTGCATATAATAGTATTCTTTTCATTCGCTTATCTTCCGCCTGGAGGGCAATGTAGTTTTAAATAATTCGTAAATAACGTTCTTAGGTGTTCGTGAGTCCCTTCTCCTTCACTAATGGAATGACTACGGTTAGGATAGGACATTAACTGAAATTGTACATTATTTTTTATGAATTCGTCTATAAGAACTTCCGCATTCTGATAATGAACATTATCGTCTCCAGTGCCGTGTATATACAGTAGATTTCCTTTAATATTTTTTGCATATTTCAATGGCGAACCATTCTCAAAGTCGGCTAAATTTTCTTGTGGAAGTCCCATATAACGTTCTTGATAGACATTATCATAAAGGAGTTGATTAGCAACAGCTGCTATTGCAATACCTGTTTTATAGATTTGTGGGTATTGTCCCAGTAAATTGAGGGTACTTGAACCACCTCCGCTCCATCCCCAGACTGCGATGCGCGAATTATCTACAAAAGACCATTTTAATATTTCCTGTGTGGCTAATGCTTGATCACGAATATTGAGCTGACCGATATTGCGGTAGATACTTTTGCGCCATAGGCTACCTTTAGGAGCAGGTGTGCCCCGGTTATCCAAAGAAATATAAATGTATCCGTCCTGGGCCATATTTCCTTTATACAAGCTGTTATAACCTGCGCTAAAGTTGTCGATTACAGTTTGTGAAGCAGGCTCACCATATACCATAAAGACTACTGGATACTTTTTATTCGGATCGAAATCCAGTGGTTTGACCATCCAGCCATCTAGTTCAACACCTTCAGTAGTCTTAACTTTGAAAAATTCGGCTATGCCATCACTGACTTTCTTTTCACGTTTAACCTCAAAATCCACTACTGTCCGGTGTGTAGGGAGCTCGATAATAGCATCTTGCTTGAGCTCGGAACGGTTGCTAAAGCTGAAGATAGCAATCTTGCCATCTTTCGAAATATCATAATCGCAAGTTCCCTCGAAAGATGCTGGTGTGAGCCTTTTTGGGGAGCCACCTCTAGTAGAGACACTATACAGATATTTTTGAGTCGCATTGCTGGGAGAAGCAGTGAAATAGATTGTTTCTCCTTTTGGATCTAGAAAATCAAGATTAATAATGTCATAATCCGCTTTCGTAATGAGCTTTTCATTACCTTTTAAGTCAATTTGATAGATTTTTCGCCAGCCGTCTTTTTCCGATACCCATATAAATGCTTTTCCATCCTGTATCCAGTCCCAGCCCGAAGGATCATTATTATTCCATCTTGCCTTGATGTCNATCCAGGAATCGCTCGTTTCGNGATGTATTGCTTGAGCTTCATGNGTAGCAATGGANGCTGTGTAGATCTTACTTTCGTTTTGTTTCCTATTGAGTTGCTGAAAAATAAGCTGTTTGCTGTCCATACACCATTCCATACGTGGAATATAATGCTGTTCAGGATCTCCCGGAATGTTTATGCGGCTATTCTTTCCGCTAGCAAGTTCATAAGTCCATATGGAACAAGCGCTTGGAGACTGTCCCACTTTCGGATATTCTACAGGAATGGTAAAAGAGTAGAGACTATCCGTATTATTAATCATTAGAAAATTACGGATACTGTTTGCGTCAAGTTTCCAGTAGGCGATAGAGAGACCATCAGGCGACCATCTAAAACCATCTTTGCAACCAAACTCTTCCTCATAAACCCAATCGAAAGTTCCATTGATCATACGGTCTGTCCCATCCTTCGTTACGGCGTTTATATTTCCATTCGTTAGATCCTCCACATAAATATTATGGTCTGCTTTGTTAACATAAGCCACTTTATTGGCTTGAGGATTAAATTTGGCAAACATCAATTGGGATGATGGAAATTGACGGCCTAATTGCGTCAATTGATTGGATTTCTTGTTGTACACCCAATAATCACCCCTTGTATTTTCTCGCCAAACCTTTTTGCTATTGGTATAGATTAAAATTAGTTCCCTATTCTTGGATATCGAAAAATTCTCAACTTTTATTGCCGCATTGCTGCCTTTTGGAATAAGAGATTGCTGGGATAAAAAGGTTCCCCGGTTTCCATTTTTTGGATCGACGATCTCAATCCCTTTATCCGAAAACTCATAATATTGGTCACCAATATCCGTCCAGAGTCTTTGCGCAAAAAGAGGATTGGATAGGTAAAGAACCAATAACAGTTTTGCGAGGATAAAATGTCTAATTCTATTCATTTGTATATGATTATTATTGATCAATTATTTAATTCAGATGAGGTATGTTACTAGGATCCTCCAGCGTATTTAATCTATTGCATTGTCTTTTAGGCGATAGATTTCTTGCACTTCACGTTCGAGGTATTTTCCGAGACGTCGATAACCATTTTCCTCAATAAGATAATTGTCCTCAATACGAATTCCCCCAAAATCGAGATGTTTTTTCAGAAAGTCATAATTGACAAAATCCCTGTGCAGATTTTGCTGCTCCCAAAGCTGTGTCAGTTCAGGGATGAGATAGATACCTGGTTCCACAGTAAGTACATTGCCAGCTTCCAATTCCTTACCTAATCGCAGAGATTTAAGACCGAAGGTCTTGGTATCTTTAGGTTCGGACGTACTGTAGCCCACATATTGTTCGCCCAGATCTTCCATATCATGTACATCCAGCCCGAGAAGGTGACCTAGTCCACATTGAAAGAATAGTGTGTGTGCATGGTTAGCAACAGCATCTTGTGAGTTGCCTTTCATAAACCCGACCTGGATCAGTCCGTCTACGAGTGCTTCACAGGCTTTTAAATGGATATCTTTAAAACGGATTCCGGCAGTTAACAACTGCTCAGCAGATTTAAATGCGTGTAAAACGATCTGGTAGATTTCCTCCTGTAAAGAGGTAAAACGTTTACCAACAGGAAAGGTCCGTGTTAGGTCGGAAGCATATCCCAATGATGTTTCAACTCCAGAGTCATTCAGGAGAAGATCGCCTTCATGAACTTGATGGAACTGCATATGGTTGTGCAAGATTTCACCTCTTTTGGTCACGATTGGCGGATAAGAAAAAGGCATGCCCTGGTCCTGTGCAAAATGCTGCATGGCATTGCTAATCTGATATTCATAACAACCGGGTTTGGTCATCTGGATAGCGAGACGGTGCATGTCTACAGCTACATCTACAGCTTTTTCTAGTTCGACAATTTCCTCCACTGATTTAATACTGCGTTGTGCGGCTACAGCTTGAATTAAAGCTACAGATGGTTGAAGCTGATTAACAGGATAATTAAACAATTTTCCAAGCAATATTTTGTTGTGCGATTGATAGGGGGGAAGGTAATAGAGTGTATTTTGATCGCTTTTTTTTAGATAGTCGAAGAGTTGATCAAAAGGAAGTAATTTACGGATTCCCGAAAGGGCCGCTTTTTCTGCCAACGTCTGTTGTTGTCCCATCCAGACGATATCGTCGATGGTCATTTCATCACCAAATAGTAATGTCTCTCCCAGATCAATATCGAGGAGAGCAGCTAATCGAGGAGCTTTTATACCAATATAATATAAAAAACTACTGTCCTGACGAAATGGGTAGGTATTGTGTTCAAAATTGATCGGGTTCTCAATATTCCCTAAAAAAAGGATTTTTCCAACGGAAAATTTTGAAATGAGCTCGTTCCTTCGGGTAGTATAGATTTCTTTCTTAAACATATTTGTGAAAATTAAGAGAGGCAACGTATAATTAAGATTTACAACGATATTATTTACATAAATAATACATATGCTAATATCGCAAAATTTAATCTTTTAATCTTGAGGACTCTTATTCAAAAACGGTATTGTGGTTGATATTTTAACGTTGTTACAATTGCTTATTTTTAATAATTGATACATGAAAAAAAAATAATATCGACATTTAATAAAGTTCTATGTTTATATTGAATATTAATTATCGCAATTTATCAAAGTCTAATTGTATTTTAACCTAGTTTTTGTAAGATATTGAGTTTTAATGCCTGATTTTATCAAATGCTGAATGGAAAATTTGTGGATTGCTAAATATTATCACATTATATACATATTTTGTTTTT
>Ga0065704_10000798_pt1 | contig 13562 bp, 11 predicted proteins | sample SwiRhicommuniRL2_FD_59091 | JGI IMG/M metagenome (GOLD analysis project Ga0065704, IMG submission 59091) | Switchgrass rhizosphere bacterial communities from Rose Lake, Michigan, USA - RL2 v2 (version 2) | ecosystem: Host-associated > Plants > Roots > Rhizosphere > Soil | place: East Lansing, MI
GGCCAGGCATCCGTGCTGCTCGATCCGATCATTAGCCGTATCCGTGAGGTCGGACTGACCGCTTCAAAGATCCACACCGACGATACGCCGGTCCCCATGCTCGATCCGGGACGTGGCAAGACGGCAACCGGCAGGCTCTGGGCCTATGCCGTCGACGATCGCGGTTCTGGTGCGACCTCACCGCCGTTGGTCTGGTATGAGTTCACCACCGACCGGACAGGCGCACATCCCCAACGGCAGCTGGCCAGTTTCACCGGCTATCTTCAGGCGGACGGCTATGCCGGATACGACAAGCTCTACGACACCAACCGCGTCACCGAGGTCGCCTGCTGGGCGCATTTCCGGCGCAAGATATTCGACATCCACGCGACCAAGCCGACACCGCTCACCACTGATCTGCTGAAACGCATCGGCCAACTCTATGAGATCGAGGCGGAGGTTCGCGGCCACCAGCCTGATATCCGACGACGAGGCCGACAGGACCGCACCAAGCCATTGATCGACGAACTGCACGAGGCGCTCGACGATGCGCTGCGCCGTCTTTCGCCCAAGTCGGAGATGGCCAAGGCGATCGCTTATGGCCGCAAGCGCTGGGTCGCGCTCACGCGCTTCCTCGACGATGGCNGACTGGAGATTGATAACAACATTGCCGAGCGCGCCATGCGCTGCGTGGCCCTGGGCCGCAAAAACTGGCTGTTTGCAGGATCAAAGGCGGGCGGTGATCGGGCCGCCGCCATCTACTCCATCATCGAGACTGCCAAGCTCAATGGCCTCGAACCGCAGGCCTACATCGCCGATGTCATCGCCAAGATCGCTGGCGACTGGCCTGCCACGCGCTGGGATGAACTCATGCCCTGGAACTGGCAGCCAGATCAGCAACCGATCGCCGAAGCCGCCTGATCTGCGGCCTCCAGCCCACGCTTACGGTGCACCGAGCGGAGCGACGGGAACAAGTGTCGGCTATAGTCGGCATCATGTTCGGTGGTGCCAAGGATCGCCAATGCCTGCCGGGAGAGGGGGATGCTATCGAGCGCTTCTTCATGATATTCATGCTGGGTATCACCGAGCGCTTCGAGCTTTTCGGCGTAGCCCCATGGCCCGCCACTGTCCTCCGGCGGGCGCATGCCTACTGCATCGAGGATGAGCGTATATGTCAGGTGCGGGCTGGCCGCGCCGACGCGCTCGATCTTGACGCTATGCTCCCAGGCGTCGCCAAAGTGATAGAGATATCGGAAGGTCTTGCGCCTCGTATCCGCCAAGACTTGGGCGAGCGTGGCCTTACGGGCGTCGAGCGGCCCGTCGAAGCCATATTCAGGATCGGGGATGCCGAAGCCGGTCTGCCCGAAGCTCCTTTCCCACAGGTGAGAGTCCGTCCAGGAGAAGGCAGTCTGGAACACGGTATGCAAACGGTCGAGCCGGATATTGAGCGGGGACCTCCAGCGTCCGACTGACGGCCGGCGTGACATCGTCCAGCGTAATCTTCAATCGCTTCGCCTTCGGCTCGGCAACGTCGCTTTCTTCGCGGTCGGCACGATCAAGCGCTTCGAGATAGCGATCAATGTTGTCTTGCACCTGCTTCATCCGCGAGGTGACCTTCGCGGCAGTATAGTTCCTGTCGCGGTTGTTGGCCGCCTTCACCTTGCTCCCGTCGATCGCGACAACCGCGCGCGTGAACAGCCCCAACTGCCGACACAGAACGATGAACTGGCCGCACACCGCCCGGATCGAAGCGCCGTTGGCCTGGCGGAAGTTGGCAATGGTCTTGAAGTCGGGCGCTAACCGTCCCGTTAGCCACATCAACTCGACGTTGCGCTGGGCTTCACGCTCGAGCCGTCGGCTCGACTGGACCCGGTTCAGATAGCCGTAGAGGTAGATCTTGAGCATCGTCGCTGGATGATAGGCCGGGCGACCGGTCTCAGCCGGCGTCATTCCCGCGAACTCCAGCGCCTTCAGATCTAGCGCATCGATGAAGGCCTCGACTGCCCGAACCGGGTTGTCTGCCGACACATAACCATCGAGCGATGCTGGCAGCAGATAGTCCTGCCGGCGGTCTTCCCCTTGGACGAAACGACCCATCCCCAAGCCTCCCGAAACGCGAGAGAGCCATACCAGATACTCACGTTTTTACACAGCCTCGGGACATTCCTGTCATTCGCGGTGGTTGCCCCGACGGGGGCTTCCGACAAAATCGGATTTTCTCCGCATCACGAGTCTGGCAGCCCGATACAAGCTTGGCTGGCCGACAGTTGACGATCCGGTTCTCCCATCTCTTCTAAGGTAGTGAGCGCCTTAGCTAGCGGCACGATGCTTGTCTTACCGATGTCATGCGCCTGCGGAAGGCCGCGCGCGTTCCTGCAAGGACCGCTTATATGGAAACCGGCTGCAGGCAGCCATCCAAGAACAATGACCCCACCTGAGCTGGAGAAGCATCCGTTTGCGCATGATCCATCCTGAACAGCGCTCCATTGCCATTCACGGCCAGCGTGTGGAAATGGTAGGGCAAGATGTCGGCATATTGCGCAGAAAGTTTCCCTTCCGCTGTCCATCGCGCGAACACCTGTCGAATGTTGTGAAGCTCATTTTCCCGACTGAGCGCATAGACTGAAGCAACAAGCGCCGGAAATGCCATCGACTGAGACACCATCAGGCGCAGAAGCCGGACGTTGTCGGGGCGGTAGAAAAGGTTCCGCAGGTGCGCGGCCATCACGGGCAAGGCGGCCTCCATGCTATCGGCGTTTGGGAAGGGTTCTGGCCTCGAATAAAGATTGTGCGCATAGTGGCTGATCGCCGCCACAAACAGATCGGCCTTGCCATCGAACTGCCGCCGCAGCGTCATGCGGGAAACGCCGGTGCGCGCCGCAATGTCTGGGAGCGCGGCATCGCGATATCCGTTCTCAAGGAACGCGTCGGCGCTGGCCGCGAGCAAATCCTCGAATTGATTTCGCGATAGGCGCATACCGGCACTTCTTCGGCGCGCGTAAAGCATTTCGCTTGACTCGAGGTCGGCCGGAAAGGCTTGTGCGGGCCCGGATGGGAGAGCATCGTCCTCCTTTGCGCGTCGCCGATACCCGCTTGCAAAAAGTTTTGCTACGCTCGAGGCCCAGCGCTCGTCATATTCGACGGATGGGGGTGCTGTGCGCAAAACAGTCATAAGTCCGCCGATAGACACGAAACCGAATTGGGCGGTGATGATCGCTGCAATGCCTCTGGAAGCCGCAACGTCGGGCAGCAGGGTTTTGATATAATGCCACAACTGCCCCTGCTGGTCGCGGATGCGCATATGAAGGGTCTGAGCGAATTCAGGCTCGGCCCGTGCTAGCTCCAAGCTCACGCGATAAAGCCCGACATATTCCGGGCTGTTGGCCACTCGCCTGACCCATTTTGAATAAAGCGCCAGAGTGTGCTCCACGCTCGACAAGGGACCCGGGAGTGGAAACCGATCGTTTAGCGTCGCCTCCACGCTATCAAGGGCAGCCTCCAGCACATTCCGCTTGTTGTGGAAAAGCGCGTAAAAAGTCGTTTTGCTGATCCGGGCCGCAGCGACGATCCGGTCTATGCTTGCGCCTCGATAGCCTTGAGAAATGAATTCATCTGTCGCGGCCGCGAGAATCGCGGGCAACGGCTGTCTGTTCTCGCTCAGAGGCACTGTGATCGGCATATCATTTGATAACCCTTCTTTCATGCCGTTAAAAGCTATTGACACTACGATACAGCATCGTACTTAGAGTTGGAGCTATGGGTAGGGGCGAGTGCAATTCCATCGATCGGATTGCCGCTGCTCTGCCCTGGCCGTCCGCAGTTTGGATGCCGCGGCATGAGTTCAGCCTGCGGCCGAAATGAAAATACCCGCGCGCTACGCAGTTGAAGCATGTCGTTGGCGAGAGGCGGAATTGGGAGAGGGTTATGCTTTTAGGTCGCGCGCGTCTGCTGGTGGGGTTGTCATCCCTCAGCCTGCTCCATGCCATTCCGGTCGCGGCGCAAGGCACGCCCGCTGCCAATCCCGGCGCAGCGGTGGACCGAACTACGTTGCCTGTGCCGCCAGCGCACTATGCGGGAACGGTGGGTATGACCTATCGTGATTCCAAGCCGGCCTATGCGCCGCCGGTTCGGGCGCCTGCTGGCGCGCCCAATATCCTGGTGGTACTGACCGACGATGTCGGCTTTGGCGCGGCGAGCACATTCGGCGGGCCGGTCCCGACGCCCAATCTCGACCGGCTGGCTGCGCGCGGGCTGCGCTATACGCGCTTCCACACGACAGCGATGTGTTCGCCCACGCGCGCCTCGCTGTTGACGGGACGCAACCATCATGCGGTGGGAACCGGCATCGTCACTGACACCGCGAGCGGCTATCCGGGCTATACGGGCGAAATGCCCGCCTCGGCCGCGACCATCGCGCAAATCCTGCGCTACAATGGCTATGGCACGGCGATGGTTGGCAAGCACCACAACGTGCCGGGACATGAAAACAACCCCGCCGGCCCCTTTACCCACTGGCCGACCGGCTTGGGATTCGACCATTTTTTCGGCTTTATCGGTGGTGACGCCGACCAATGGAAGCCCAGGCTGTATCGCGGGACCGACCCTGCATCCGATCAGCCGCCGCCCGGCGAAACGCTCGACCGGATTTTGTTCGACGATGCGATCGACTGGGTGCACACGCAAAAGGCGGCAGCGCCCGACCAGCCCTTCTTCCTCTATGTGGCCCCGGGCAGCGCGCATGCGCCGCATCAGGCTCCGCCCGAATGGATCGCCAAGTTCAAGGGCAAGTTCGACGCCGGATGGGACGCGTTGCGCGTAGAAACGCTGCGCCGGCAGATCAAGGCAGGTATCGCTCCTAGGAACACCAGCCTCACGCCGCGTCCGGAGGCGATTCCGGCATGGTCCTCCTTGTCTGCTGACGAGCGGGCCGCCGACGCACGGATGATGGAAGTGTACGCGGCGATGCTCGCTTATCAGGACGCTCAGTTCGGGCGCTTGCTGGATGAGCTCGACCGGATGGGCCAAAGCGAAAACACGCTGATCATCTTCATTGAAGGTGACAACGGCGCAAGCGCCGAGGGCGGCATCGAAGGCACGATGAACGAGATCGGGCGGCTGGCCAATTTCGTGGAGACCAGCGCCGCTGAAAAGACAGCTGCGATGGATCGCATGGGCGGACCGGGCACTTCACAGCTTTATCCCGTCGGATGGTCTTGGGCAACGAACAGCCCGTTTCAGTGGACCAAGCAGGTCGGCTCTCATCTTGGTGGCACACGCAACGGCATGGTCATCGCCTGGCCGAAGAAGATTGCGGACAAGGGCGGCATTCGGACAAACTTCGCCCATGTGGTCGACATCACGCCCACCATTTTGGAAGCGGTTGGATTGCCGCAGCCGGTGCGTGTCGATGGGATTCAGCAGCAGCCTGTCGACGGCGTCAGCATCGAGTATAGCTTCGATAAAGACGTACCGGAAAAGCCGCGCACCCAATATTTCGAACTGATCGGCAACCGGGGCATCTACAAGGACGGCTGGCTGGCGAATACAACGCCCGTGCGGCTGCCTTGGAAGATGGGCGGATCAGGCGTTTCCCCGCTCGATTATAAGTGGGAGCTTTACGACCTTCGTTCCGATTTCAGCCAGTCCAGGAATCTGGCTGCGCGGGAACCAAAGCGTCTGGAGGAAATGAAAGCGCTCTGGGACGCAGAGGCGCGGCGTAACCAGGTCTATCCGCTGGATGATCGGCAGGGCGACAGGTCGAATGGAGTGCGGCCGGGGACGCGCAGAACGCTCTTCGAATATTGGGGGGCTGGCATCAGCATCCCTCAGCCGGCGGCACCGCCGTTGGGCTTCGGATCGTACACGCTGGAAGCAGATGTCGTGTTGCCAGAGGGCCAGGCAAACGGAGTGCTGGCCGCAACTGGCAGCTTGCTGGGTGGTTGGAGCTTCTATCTCGATGAAGGCAGGCCCAGCGTGATCCACGCGGCTTCGCAAGAGGACGGCGATCAATGGGTCGTGGCGGCGCAGGCTCCGATACCCTCAGGCCCGGCGCTTATTCGATACGATTATAAAGGCAACGGCTTGGGTCGTGGCGGAAAGATGACGATTTCTGTCAACGGCCAAAAGGTCGCTCAAGGCGAGATCAAGCGATCAGCCATGATGGTTGCGGGCCTTGGCGAAACTTTCGACACCGGCCGCGATACTGGCGAAGAGGTGACGCACTACCGTCATGGCTCGGCGTTCACCGGCGCGATCCAGAAAGTGACCGTGACAACAAAATAACGATCGGCGGCATGCCGCATGGGAAAATCAGGGAGGACGATATGAGGGTGAAGGGAAATGTCGCGTCAGCGATGGCGCTGGTGATGGCTTCTTTGGCGGTGCAGGCGAGTGGTGCCCGGGCTCAGGACGCCGCTGCGGCCAACCCGTCGCAGGCCGAGGAGAGTGGTATCGCCGACATCGTCGTCACAGCGAACCGCAGGGAGGAAAGCGGCCAGGATGTGCCGGTCGCCATCACGGCGATTAGCGCGGACGGATTGCGCCAGCAGGGCATCACGAGCAGCCAGGATCTGATGGGCAAGGTGCCCTCGGTGATCGTCGGCCCCAACGCGACACAGCGCAGCGCAGAAGCCGTCGCCATACGCGGCCAGGGACAGACCGCCCTTGCTGCGCCGGGCGTGGTCAAATATTTTGCCGAAGTGCCGCTCATAACTGGTTCCACCATTGGCAATCAGGGCGGGCCGGGCACCTTGTTCGATGTCGGCAGCGTGCAGGTTTTGCGCGGCCCTCAGGGGACGCTGTTTGGTCGTAACACCACCGGCGGTGCGTTTTTGATCGGCCCGAACAAGCCCGTGGACCGGATCGAAGGGCATGTGTCAGCCCAGTTTGGAAATTACAACGACCGCGAGTTTGAAATGGTCGTCAATGTGCCGGTGGTCCCTGAACGGCTGTTCGTGCGCCTTGGGTTGAACAAGGTCGATCGCGACGGCTTCACCCGCGATGCGGGCGTGGACGATCTAACCTTGTCGCTTCCCTTCCAGGGTCCGGCAGGAAGCACGGCCTTCATACCGGGACAAATCTTGCCCGGTTCGGGGCCTAACACCGGGATTGCAGGCCTTCCGGGCCGTGGGGATGCGCGGCGAGGCTACAATGGCAAGGACTATGACGACAAGCACTATACCAATGTACGCCTTGGCGTTGTCTGGCGACCAACCGACGGCGTCGAAAATTATTTCCAAGCGTTTCATACCCAGTCCGAAAATAACGGAACCGGCCAGATCCTGACGGCGGTGCGTTCGACGGGCACGTCGCTTATCAACATCGCAGGCAATGCCTTCAACGGTGTCGGCGCCTTCTCACCGCTGCCCAGCGGCGTTGCCTCCGCCCTGCTCGCCCGGCAGCAGGCGCTGGGGCCGCGGGCAACATCTCTCAACAATGACCAGTTCGAAGATTTGGAAGTTTGGGGACTGATCAATACGCTCAGCATCGATCTGACGCCCGACCTGACGTTCCGTACCATTCTCAGCTACCAACGTATGAAGCAGGATTACAGTTGGGACCTTGACGGGTCGGCGCTGCCGGTTCTCTCTCAGGTGCCCGGCGTCATCCTTCCGCTACGCCCTGGCACGGCGGCACCATCGGATTTTCCTCTGGATAGCTATGTTCCGGGGACGAGGACGCTGTTTACCAACCTCAGCCAAGTGACAGCCGAACCACAGTTGCAGGGCAAGGCGCTCGACGGTCAGATGACCTTCGTGGTGGGCGGCTTCTATTCCTACGTGAAGCCCGAAGGTCCTCAATCGGCAGGGACCTATAGCGTCGGCACGTACGGGGGCACCGCTTTCGACGTTCGCACGCGGAGCAAAGCGCTTTACGCCCAGGGGAGCCTTGACCTTGGCGCTCTCGCGCCCTCATTGGAAGGACTGAGCCTTACCGGCGGCCTACGGCAAACCTGGGATGACATCGATGGCTCCCGCTATGCGCCGAGCCTGTTCAACATCCCCTTCGGCCAAGCATCGCTGCGTAGCGATGCGCTGACCTGGACAGCGGGCGTCGACTACAAGGCTGCGCGCAATATCCTGCTCTACGGAAAGGTCAGCCGTGGTTACAAGAGCGGCGGCTTCAACTTCTTGGCGGTGCGCCAGTCAGGACTTACCTACCAGCCCGAGCACGTCATGAGCTATGAGGCCGGGGCAAAGACTGATTTTCGTATCGGCAATATACCGGTCCGCCTGAATGCCAATTTGTACGACCTGCGATACAAGGACATTCAGCGCGCTTTTGGCGACAGCGTGGCAAGCGCCAATCCCCAGACCGGGCTGGACCAAGGGCAGATCACCTATAATATAGGCAAAGCCAGGATCAGGGGCCTCGAGCTGGAAGGAAGCATACGGCCGTTCCGCGGGCTGACATTGTCGGGCAACTACGCCTATACCGATGCGAAATATCTGAACTATGTGCTGGACGTCGGCTATGACGGCTTGGCTCCTGTCAAGGATAGCTGCCAGGGACCGGTGGCCCTGACGCCCGGCACTACCACCAGGGTGGACCTGACCTGCATCCCCTTCTCCAACGTGGCGAAACACCAGTTCAGTGCGAATGCCCGTTACGAGCTGCCTTTGCAGGGAGATCACGGCACGTTGGCCTTGTCCGCCAATTACAGCTGGATCGGCCCGCGCTATCAGACGCCCGCATCGACGCCGCGCGATGAACCTTATGGCAAGCTCGAAAGCTTCGGCTTGCTTGCCATTTCGCTGGAATGGAATGGCATAATGGGCTCACACGTGGACGGGCGCATCTTCGCAACCAACCTGACCAACAAACTGTACCGCATCAGCAGCGCGCCAGGCCTGAATACCTCGTTCGGTTACGTAACCAGCATTTATGGCGAGCCGCGTATGTATGGCGCTAGCCTTAGGGTCAACTTCGGCAACTGACAAGGGCTCTGCGCCGGTCCTGTCAGGCCGGCGCGGACACGTCTCCAAAGCATGTCTTGGTGGATCAGCCCCTCGATCGCACCACGCAGCGGAAACCGATATGGCTGGTAGACGATACCACAGTCTGCGCATGGCGCGCGGCGGGGCGGTAACGCTGGCGATAGCTGGGCGCACAAAGGTGCGACCCGCCCTTGAGCACCTTGCGCGGAGTGGCGCTCAAAGGATCAAGGCTCTCCTGCCGGGTCGGTCCGCGCGGATCGGCGGGAATGCAGCATCCACCCCGCGCCTTCTTCTCCACCAGCGGCTCGGCATACCAATCGGCCGTCCATTCCCACACATTGCCCATCATGTCATACAGTCCAAAGCCGTTCGCCGGATATCTCCCTCTTGGGTCGTGAAGCGATCGAAGAGACCTGAACCGGCTGGAAGTCTATGATGACCACGGCAGCGTTCCGGGGTGTCAGAAGATGGTCCCCTTCTGGGTCACGGATTTCTGCGAACGACGTCATCACCTGCCTCCCTAGAGATGCTGTGGACCACGGCGGTTCGCTCGTCGCGATGGGTGTGGGCGGCGATTTGCGTGTTCGGCGGTGCTTTGATGGAGATGGTATAAAGGCCGGGACGGGCAGGATCGCCATGTAGCTGGCGGGTTTCGATCGATGGCAACCCGGATGTTCCGGCACCCGCCGCGACGACGGGCAGGGCCAGGGCCTCGTCCGGACCAAGGCGGCGCCGACTGTCGCTCGGTGCTGTGGCCGCCGTCAACAGCAAGGTGCAAACGGCCACGCAGCAGGATAGCCGCGCCTTCACGACTTCGCGTCCAGGAAATCCCGAACCTGCTTCACTGTAACTTCCGGCTGCTCCTCCATCAGCCAATGCCCGGCATTCGGAACGACCCCCTCCTTCACGTCGGTGCCTGCGAAGCGCATGACCGTCGCCATCATTGGCCCGAATGACTTCTCGCCGCCGATGGCCAGAATCGGCACGGTCAGCTTGCCTTCGGCCAAAAAGGCCTTGTTGTCGATCGCATCCTGATCGAAGGCCGCGAACTGGGCGAAGCCGGCGTGCATCGCACCTGGCGCGGCATAGAGCCGGGCATAATGCTCTCGTGAAGCCTCGCTGAACCTGGCCGGGGTTGCGGAGAATTCGTTCCAGAAGCGGTCAAGATAGATGCGCTCGCGTCCGGCGACCAGTCGTTCCATGTCCGGCCCGCCGAAGCGAAAATGCCAGAGGAGGGGGTTCTTCAGGATTTCCTCCCACGGGCCGACTCCGGGGAGCGGCGCATCCATCAGTACGAACCGTTTGATCCGGTCGCGATGTTCAGCGGCGAAAGCGAATCCAACCATATTTCCGATATCGTGGGTGACGAGATCGACCTTGGCGATCTGCAGCGCGTCGAGCAGGGCAGCCATGTCCTCGCCCTGCGTCTTTTTGTCGTAACCTGCTTCCGGCCGCGTGGAGAGCCCCATACCGCGCAGATCGGGCACGACAACGGTATGATCGCGCATAAGGTCTCTGGCGAGCGGCGCCCACATGTCCCCCGTTTCACCATAGCCATGGAGCAGCAGGACTGCCGGTCCCTTGCCCCCGACCCGGACATGCAGGGTGGTACCGTTCGAGGCTACATCCTGCGTTCGAAAGGTTGCTGGAAAGACAAAGTCTTGAGCAGATGCGCCGGACGGCACGGTGAGCGGCGCTAGTGTCAGAGATAACGCCGCGAAAACTGCTGATCGCATATGCCCCCCAAGCGATAATAGCCGAAATTTTGCGAGTGCCGAGGACGACGCCGCGCTATGCAACCCTCCTCACCTGGCTTTATGCGTGGGAAAGAAGTCGCGGCATAGGCCCGAAATTCCGAAACAACATTCCGGAGATGGCGAACGATGAAGCTGGATGGTATCATCGCTTTTACGATGGCGGCGGACTGCGGATCGGTCAGCGAGGCCGCGCGTCAGCTCAGGCTTTCCAAGTCGACGGTCAGCGAGCGGCTGACGGAACTGGAGCATGCACTGGGAACCAGGCTTCTCAACCGCAACAGTCGCCTGTTCGTGCTGACTGAGGACGGCACGGCTTTTCTCGAACACGCGCGACGCATCGTCGCGGAGGCTAGCGAAGCGAGGGAGGAATTGAAGCGTCGACGTGGCGAAATATCGGGAACGCTCCGCATCGCTGTGCCCCGCGCTTTTGGCGATCTGCATCTGGGGCCGATCCTCTACGACTTCATGGAACGATATCCGGAAGTGGATTTGACGGCGGACTTCGATGATAGGATCAGCGATCTCAGTGGTACGTTCGATGCCATAGTGCGCATCGCGCCGGTGGAACTGCCGAAGCTGGCGATCGAACAGCTCACAATCAGCCGCCGCACGCTCGTCGCGGCGCCGACCTATCTCGATCGCAATGGGCGACCGGAAACCGTCGCGGATCTGGAGCAGCACAAGGCCATCCACTATATGGATCGCGGGCCGGACGACTGGAGTTTCAAGGCAGAAATCGAAAGGGTAGTCGCGCGCGTAACGCCTCGATTGCGTGTCACATCCTGTTACGCCATGCGCGATGCGACCATCGCCGGGTTAGGTGTCGCCTGGCTACCAACTTTCCACAGCTATCAAGCGATTGGAGACGGCAGACTTGAAATGATCGATATCGGCATCGATCCCGACGTTACGCCGATTACCCTCGCCTATCACGATGGTGTCGGCCTGTCGGCAAAGCTGCAGGCGCTGATCGAGCACCTTAGATTGGCATTTGGCACACCGCCTTATTGGGATGCCGGGCTTAATCTTTCCGGCGGCTCGTCACCAAGCGCGGACTTCCAAACGGACATGTCGTAATCTGCAAACGACCACTTCCAGGAAGTGCAGACACTTTTGGTGCCATCGGCAAACGTCGTAAGCTGGTCGCCAGGCGCCTGAAGGACCACCCTCTGATTTGCGCTGGCGAACGTTCTTCAGGTGGCCAATGCGGCCATCGGAGAATGATCATGGAGATGCCTGAAACTGAACCTACTACCAAACGCCCCGTCTGGAATGCGGGAAGAGCCGTTGGCGCGAAACGCACGCTGAAACCGAAGCAAATTTCGTAAGCGCCGATGGAAGGTGGCGTTGACGCGGCCTGTCAGGCTTTGCGGCGTGTCCGCGGCGCCCATTTTTTCGCGAGCGCTTCCAGCCTTGCCTCGATCAGGGGGATATCGGGCTGGGCGGTGGGATCATGGTCGTCGCCGAGGGTATCGAGCGCCTCTTCATGATATTCATGCTGAGGATCGCCGAGCGCTGCGAGCTTTTCTGCATAGCCCCATGGTCCGCCACAGTCCTGGCGGGCGCATGCCTACTGCATCGAGGATGAGCGGATATGTCAGGTGCGGGCTGGCCGCGCCGACGCGCTCGATCTTGACGCTATGCTCCCAGAGGCGTCGCCAAAGTCGTAGAGGTATCGGAAGGTCTTGCGCCTCGTATCCGCCAGGACCTGGGCGAGAGTGGCCTTACGGGCGTCGAGCGGCCCGTCGAAGCCATATTCAGGATCGGGGATGCCGAAGCCGGTCTGCCCGAAGCTCCTTTCCCACAGGTGAGAGTCCGTCTAGGAGAAGGCGGTCTGGATGACGGTGTGCAGACGGTCGAGGCGGATATTGAGCGGCACCTCCAGGCACGAAGCCTGCCATCGCTCCGCGGAGCAGCTGCTTGCGCCAGGTATAAAGCTGGCCAGTTCCAACGCTGTGTCGCCGAGCCACGGCCGAGACGATCGCCCCCGGCGCCGTCGTCTCCTTCAGGATCGCCAGCTTCTCCTCGTCACTCCAGTTCCGACGCCGCTCCACCCGTACAAGCGCTCCGCCATCACCGCGACCGCTCATACGAGGCTCGTTTGACTGCTCGATGTCCATGCTCACGCCTCCTCAAAGGCCGCGAGCTTTCCCATTTCCGGTGCCGGCAACAAGGCCGCCTTCCGTCGGCGCTTACCAAATTTGGGAGATTCGATTTCACCTCAATCAGCGCCGCCACTTGCGAGATCGGGCGCTATTTGACTTGGCGATCGACAGCAAACTTCGGGGCTGTGACTTGGTGCAGATGAAGATCGGCGACATCGTCAGCGGCGGCAAATCCGAACGCGCGCAATCGTAATGGAGCAGAAAACAGGTCGACTGTTGAATTCGAACTGCTCCCAGATGCGCGCGCCAGTCTGCTGGCCTGGCTTGAACGGCGTGGCGGCTCGGTGGACGACTACGTCTTTCCCAGTCGGGTTGACCATAACGGGCATCTTAGCACCCGTCAGCACACCCGGCTCGTTGATGAATGGGTCACCGGGGTTGGCTTGATGCGAAGCGAATTATGGCACCCACTCGCTTCGGCGAACCAAGGCGTCAATCATCTACAGGGCTACCGGCAACCTGCGCGCCGTCCAGATTCTTCTTGGCCATAGCAAGATCGAGAATACGGTACGCTATCTCGAGATCGACGTGGAAGACGCGCTTGCGCTAGCGGAGAACACCGAAATCTGAAGGTATCAGCTCCTCGTCTTCAGGCTAGGCTTCGTGGACAAAGGGTATCCACAGTTTGATTGATGCGAGCGCTACGAAGCCGAGGTAGGATTCACGGGTCTTGTCGTAGCGGGTGGCGACCCTGCGCCAGTTCTTGATCTTGTTGAACAGGCGCT
>Ga0065704_10071044_pt1 | contig 13533 bp, 12 predicted proteins | sample SwiRhicommuniRL2_FD_59091 | JGI IMG/M metagenome (GOLD analysis project Ga0065704, IMG submission 59091) | Switchgrass rhizosphere bacterial communities from Rose Lake, Michigan, USA - RL2 v2 (version 2) | ecosystem: Host-associated > Plants > Roots > Rhizosphere > Soil | place: East Lansing, MI
GCCAGGGTGACGTCGCGGATCAGCGCGGCATCGTCGAGAAGGCACTGGGCGCGCAGAACATGGCCGCCATCATGAGACGAGAGGTCGAAATATTCGCGGCCCAGATATGTGCCATCATCGCCCCGATAGGCGATTTGCCCGCGTAAACGGCGGGAAAGAATGGGTACAGGCGGCGTAGTCATCGTGGTGCACGCTATCAGCAGAGAAGGGGGCGGCGGCGGCGTCCGCGCCATTGTCCGTCTGGCGGGCAAAGAGCCATTCACGGTTCCGACACAGCGCCAGCCCTCGCAAATTCGATCGGACATTTGCGGCGAATGGCGCATGGAAGATTGATGGACGTCGTTCGTTACACAAGCCGATGTCGGTCAATCCCGTACTCTCCACAACAAGAGGGGCGGGCATCGCTGGAACGTAGCACTGACATCCAACCACAATGCCGGAGTCGCCCGATGGAATATGATTATGTCCCCCTGCCGCAACGCAAGCCGCTCGTCTGGCCGAATGGCGCGCGCGTCGCGCTGATCCTTACCTTCAACCTGGAAACCTGGGATCTGGTGAAGGATACGGACAAGCCCTATTATGCCGGCGGGCCATCCATTCTGCCGGATATTCTGCCCGGCAACACGCCCGATTTCCCCAACTTTACCTGGCGCGAATATGGGCAGCGGGTGGGCCTTTGGCGCCTGATCGACCTGTTCGACGAACTTGGGGTAAAGGCCAGTTGCACGACCAACGCCGTCACCTTCGAACGGCGCAAGGCGATGACCGACGCCGTGCTGGAACGCGGTTGGGAATTGCTGACGCATAATTGGGAACAGGGCGAATTGCTGACCAATTTTGCCGGCGACCCGGCCAAGGAACGCGAAGTCGTGCTGCGCACGCTGGAGCAGTTCGAGAAGTTCACCGGCCGCAAGTCGAAGGGCTGGCTGTCCTCCTCCCTGCGCGGTACGCTTCAGACGGCCGATATTCTGGCTGAGCAGGGATGCACATTCTACTGCGACATCATGAACGACGATCAGCCCTATCTGCTGCGCACGCCCAGCGGGCCGATCGTGTCCGTGCCTTATTCCAATGAGATCAATGATTTCACATTCATCACACGTAAGAATTACACGACCGACGAATATCGCGACGTGCTGATTGAGGAACTGGACGTTCTGTATGCCGAGGGTGCCAAGACCGGGCGCATCATGAATCTGGGCCTGCATCCGCATGTGTCGGGACGCGCGCACCGTATTCGTGCGCTGCGCGAATTTATTGAACATGCCAAGTCGTTGCCGGGCGTGTGGTGGGCCACGCGTGAGGAGATTGCCGAATGGTATCTTCAGAATCACGAAGCGCATATCCCCGGCCAGCTGGGCTGATGGCAGGCGGGGCGGGGGCGTGTTCCCCCGCCCGTTGTCGCAATCAGGGATGGCGGTCGAGAAAGTCCGCGATGGCGCCCGCCCATGGCTGTGGCGCCTGATCGCAAATGTCGATCCCGCCGCCTTCAATCTCGAACCAATGAAAATCCGGCCGCATGGCCCTTGCAGCGATGGCCGATGGATGGGTCAGGTCGCCGCTGTTGGTCAGCAGCAGGGTCGGTTGGATCAAGCGGCGTAAAGGCGCGTCGTGGCGATAGGTGAAGGCCGCATTATGGCCGTACCAATAAGCGCCATGAGCATAGGCCTGCATCGCCTGAGCGACATAGGCGCTGATCCGTTCGTCGCCTATGGCGCCAGCGGCCAGCATCTCTCGGATTTCCGCGATCTCGGTAAAATGGACGCCATGCGGTTGCGCACGGAAGGCCTTTTCGCGATCGACCAACTGCTCCACACCGGCCTCCCGTTCGTCCTCTCCAATGATCATCGGGCCGGCCAGGATAACTGCGTGGATCCGATCGACATGGGCGAGCGCGAGTTCGGTCGCGACGAGCGCGCCGGTATGGTGACCCGCGACCGCCGCCCGGCCGATGTTCAGGCTGTCCAGTACTGGCAGGACGGACCGGGCATAGTCAGCGATCGTGGGCGGACTGATCGGCGGGTCCGACATGCCGAAACCGGGCATGTCGATGGCGATCGGCCGGATACCCCTGGGCCATCAGGGGGGCAAAGACATTGTCGAACTGCCCCGAACTCATGATTGCCTGATGCAGCAGGATGCAGTGGCCGCCCGGCCCCTGCATCCTGAAAATGCAGCTGCCCGAACGGTCCATCGGCATAGCCAGCCGCATCCTCGCGTCCTGCCCGCTCAGGGGATCATGACCTGCCGAATGGCCTTCCCCTGTTCCAGCGCGTCCATCAATGCATTGATGTCGGTCAGCTTGTTCACCGATGTCAGCAGCCTTTCCACGGGCATCCGCCCTTCCTTCCACAGCGCGATATAGCGGGGAATGTCACGGGCGTGGACGGCCGAACCCATGTAGCTGCCGATCAGCGTCTTGCCCTCCGCCACCAGCGAGATGGCAGGAATGTCGAAGCGTTCCGCCGGGTTGGGCAATCCCACCGTGCAGATGCGGCCACCACGGCGCGCGGCCTGATAAGCGGCGGTCAGCACGGCGGCCCGGCCGACCGTTTCTATGACGACGTCCGCACCGCCTTCGGGAAACAGCGCTGGCAATGCCTTGGGGGCTTCCAACGGGGACAGGACGATGGCGCCAAGGTCCGCCGCGATGGTGCGTTTCTCGGCAGAGGGATCGATAGCCACCAGCGTCGACGCGCCGATTGCACGCGCCGCCAGTAAGGCGGAAAGGCCAACGCCCCCCAGACCATAGACGAGGACGGTTTCACCTGCTCGGACGGCAGCGGAATTGAAGACCGCGCCAGCGCCCGTCAGCACGGCGCAGCCAAACAGCGCGGCGATTTCCGGCGGCAGGTCGGCATCGACTTTCACGGCGGAGCGCTGATCCACCACGGCATGGCTGGCAAAGGCGGAAATGCCCAGATGATGGTGGACGTCATGCCCGCCATCATGCAGGCGACAGCCGCCATTCAACAGCCGGCCCTCCCCATTGGCGGCGGCGCCCACCCCGCACATATAAGGTTCGCCACCCTTACAGCGGGCACATTCTCCACAGGCGGGCAGGAATGCCAGAATGACCCGATCGCCGACCGCGAATTCGGTGTCTTCGGGCGACCCTAGCGCTTCGACTATGCCAGTCGCTTCATGACCGAGCGCCATGGGCATGGGCCGCACCCGGTCGCCATTTACGACCGAGAGATCGCTATGGCACAGGCTGGCCGCGTCGATCCGCACCAGCAGTTCGCCGGGGCGGGGCGAGTCCAATTCCAGCTCCGCGATCCGCAACGGCTGCGTCTCGTCATAGGGCAGGGCGTGACCGCCCGACTGTTCCAGAAGGGCGGCCTTGATGCGCATCAGTCTGCCTGTCCCCATTTGCGGTCGAATGCCCAGACGTCTTCGAAGCCGATCATGCTGCAAAATGTCTTGAAGTCGAAGACGGGCGGGTTGCTCGGTTCGCCTTCGCCCTTGTCGCGCAGTTGGATGAGCGCGTTTTCCATCGCAGCCGCCGAAACCAGCGCTGTGAGCGAAGGATAGATGCCGAAAGCAAAGCCGATTTCCGCCAGGACACTGGCGTTGAGTGGCGGGGTCAGGCCGCCATTGGCGATGTTGACGAGAATGGGCAGGTCGAACGCAGCGCAGACGGTGCGCATCTCCTCCTCGCTCTGCAAGGCTTCGGGAAACAATATGTCGGCCCCCGCCTTCGCATAGGCCTCGAGTCGGCGCAGCGTGCCATCCAATCCCTCGGACTGGCGTGCGTCGGTGCGGGCGATGACCAGCATTTCGCCGCGCGCTTCCACCGCGACGCGGATCTTGTCGGCCATGTCCTTGGCATCCACTACCCGCTTATAGGGGGTATGGCCGCATTTCTTGGGAAATTCCTGATCCTCGATCTGGATCGCGGACACGCCCGCCTGCTCGTAACCGCGCACGGTGTGATGCACGTTCAGCAGGCCGCCATAGCCGGTATCGGCATCGGCAATGAGCGCAGCCTTCGACGTGCGTTTCACGGTCGCCATACGGTCCAACATTTCCGAATAGCCGACGATCCCGGCGTCAGGCAGACCATAGGTCGAAGCCGTCAGCCAATAGCCGGTGCCGTAAACGATGTCGAAGCCGACACGATCGGCCATGACGGCGGCGATCATGTCATGGACGCCGGGAACGACGAAAAACGTCTTTTCGGCGAGCCTGTCGCGCAGGCGGGTGTCGGTGGTCATGCTTGTTTTCCTTGCCATAGCCAGGGGGCGGCGGCGCGCTGCGCCGTTTCGAAATGAAGGATATCGTCGGTATGCAGCGCCCGGATGCGCGCGATTTCGCTCCAGCCGTTGAGGAGCGCTTCACGGTTGCCTGCCGCTATATCGAACGTCAGTGGCCGCATGCCCTGAACGTGCAATTGCTGCCGTTCCAGATCGACGGCGAAGCTGTTTCCCGCGATGGCGCATTCGTGCAGCATCGTCACGGTCGCCATGTTGAATCGGATCGGCAGCATCCCGTTTTTGAAACAGTTGGAGTAAAAGATTTCGCCGAAGCTTTCCGCGACGATCACCCGGATGCCAAGACCATCGAGCGCCCAGGGGGCCTGTTCCCGGCTGGACCCGCAACCGAAATTGGGACCAGCGATCAGGAAAGGCGGCGCGCTGTCTTCATCAGGACGGATGGGGAAGCCGGGGGCGTCCCGCCGGTCATGGAAAGCGTAGCGGCCAAGGCCCTGCCTTTCCGTAATCAGCAGGAAACGGGCGGGGTAGATGATGTCGGTATCGACATCTGAATCCGGGAGGGAGAGGGCCTGTCCTTCGACCTTGTCGAGCGGTTTCATGCCGGCATCGTCCTTATGTCCACGATCCGGCCCGTTATCGCTGCGGCAGCGACCATGGCCGGGCTCATCAGATGGGTGCGTGCGCCTGCGCCTTGGCGGCCCTCGAAATTGCGGTTTGATGTGGACGCGCAGCGGGCGCCGTTCGGCAGGCGGTCGTCGTTCATCGCGACGCACAGGGAGCAGCCTGGATCGCGCCATTCGAAACCGGCGGCCAGAAAGAGCTGGTCCAGGCCTTCGGATTCGGCCTGCCGCTTGACCGCGCCCGATCCGGGGACGACCAGCGCGCGTACGCCCGGTGCAACCTGCTTTCCCCGCGCGATGGCGGCCGCTGCGCGCAGATCCTCGATCCGGCCGTTCGTGCAACTGCCGATGAAGGCATGATCGATGGCAAGGCCCGCGATGGCGGAGCCCGGTTCGATGCCCATATAGTCCAAGGTGCGGGTGGCCGCTGCATCGGCGGGGACGAGCTGGTCGATCGACAGCACCTGATCCGGGCTGGTGCCGAAGGTGACCTGCGGCGCGATGGCGGCGGCATCGATCCGTATTTCGCGATCGAAACGTGCACCTGCATCGGACGGCAGAGCCCGCCAATAGGCAATCGCACGATCCCACATCGCGCCCTTGGGCGCGCGGGGGCGTTGTTGCACATAGGCGAAGGTGATTTCATCGGGGGCCACAAGGCCGGTGCGCGAACCCGCCTCTATCGCCATATTGCACAGGGTCATGCGTCCTTCCATCGATAGCGTCCGCACGGTGTCGCCCGCAAATTCGATGGCATAGCCCGCAGCCCCGGCAGCGCCGATCCGGCCGATCAGCGCCAGAGCCATGTCTTTTGCGCAAACGCCGCGCTGCACCATGCCGTCGAAGGTCACGCGCAGGGTCTTGGCGCGCGTCTGCCACAACGTCTGCGTACCCATGACGATGCCGCATTCGCTGGCGCCGATCCCAAACGCCAGCGCGCCGAATGCGCCATGAGTCGAACTATGGCTGTCGCCGCATACCAGCGTCACGCCCGGAAGGGTAAAGCCCTGTTCCGGGCCGATGACATGCACGATTCCCTGATCGTCACCTGTCAGCGACAGATATTCGATGCCGAAATCTTCGCAGTTTTTCTCCAGTAGGCTCACCTGCGCGGCGGCGCGCGGATCTTCGATCGGTTGTCCGCGGTCATGGGTGGGTACGCTATGATCCGCCACCGCCAGCTGGGTGTCCGGGCGGCGCACCGCCAACCCCTCTTGCCGCAGCATCTCGAAACTTTGCGGTGTGCTGACCTCATGCAGCAGATGGCGATCGACATAGAGCAGGGATCGGCCATTGGCGTCGTTCAGGACGACATGGGCGTCCCATAGCTTATCGTAAAGTGTGCGTGGCATGGTGGCCGATGCTATCGGCTGCGCGGCCGACCGGAACAGTATCGGTCGCGCAGCTATCCGCTGTGCGGGCAAGCCATCGGGAGCGGGCGTTCAGGCCCGGCCGACATCTCCACTCAGGTCGCTGGAGATCGCCGCCGCATAGCGTTTGAGCGTGGGCAGATACCGATCAAGCGCGGCATCCAGCTTCATTGCGTTGACGAAGAAAACCATCGTCATAGCTGCTTCGAACTCGCCGTCGTTGAAGATGGGGACCGCAATGGACGACGTCTTGCCAGGGGTGCGGTTATAATGGTTGCGGCCCTGAACGGCATAACCGTCCTTGCGGATCTTTTCGACGTCCAGCCCGGCCTGAGCCGACCGAAGATAGTCCAGATCGACTTCGGGCATCTCGCTCATCCAGCCGAGCAGCATCTCGCGCTCCTCGTCCGCCGCAAAGGCCAACGACAGCTTGCCCGACGCGCTGTCCAGAATCGGCAGGGTAAAGCCAGGATAGTAGTTTTCGAAAGTCAGCGCGGTGCTGCTATGCGTGCTGTCGCGCAGCATCATGCGGCGGCCGACGCGAATCGCGATCGAAATCGGCCAGCCGACTTCGCGGGTCAGGTCCATGATATGCGGGCGTGCGCAGCTGACGAGTTTGTCGCGATGCTGAAACCCGTGGGAAAGCGTTTGCACCAGCGCCGTGGCCCGATAGCGCTTGCGCGACGGTTCCTGTTCGATCAGGCCCTCATAGAGAAGCGTCTGCACGATACGACATGCGGTGGGATAAGGCACGCGGGACGCGCGTGAGATTTCCATCATGGTGAGCGACCCTTTTTCGTTGATCGCCTTCAACGCGGCGATCGAACGACTGATGGACCGGATGGGAACGCCTTTTTCCATATGCGACTCCTTCATGACGCTTTCATGTCCGACAGGTGACCATCCAATTCTCGCAAAGCGGATATAAAAGCATAATATATTCGCCTGTCGGATAAAACGGAGATTTTATCGTTCGGCATCGCTGATCGTTGATGAATATCCGTCAATCAGGTCGCGGTGCCGCGCGTCGCCATGAGTATTGAGGAATTGCATATGGTTCAGATCAACCGCCCCGACCTTCGCCCCGAAACGCATGCTTTCCTCGATCGGCGGGCGCAAGGACAGGGCTTGTTGATCGATGGACAGTGGAGTGAGGCCGCCGCGACGCTGCCGACCGTGGACCCGGCCACGAACGGGACGATCGGCCTGATCGCAGATGCGTCGCCAAGCGATGTCGATAACGCCGTGCAGGCCGCCAAGCGGGCGCTGCCGGTTTGGCGGAGCATGACGCCGGCACAGCGGGCGGGCATCCTGTGGAAGATCGCAGACCTGATGGAAGCGCGGATCGACGATCTGGCGGAACTGGAAACGCTTGATCAGGGCAAGCCGCTGTTCGTGGGGCGTTGGGCCGAAATTCCCGGCGCGATCGGCCAGTTTCGTTTCTTCGCCGGCCAGGCGATGATGATCGAAGGCAATATGATCGACAGCTCGATCAACTATCAGCCCGAAGGCAAGCAGGTGCGCAGTTGGACCGTGCGGGAGCCCGTCGGCGTCGTGGCGGCCATCGTGCCCTGGAATTCTCCGTTGGTCCTGACCGCGATGAAGCTGGCGCCGGCGCTTGCTGCCGGTTGCACGATCGTGCTGAAGCCTGCCGAAGATACGACGCTGTCCGCGCTGTTGCTGGGCGAAATCATGATGGAGGCGGGGCTGCCGGCGGGCGTCCTCAATATCGTCACGGGCGCGGGCGCGACGGCAGGGGCTGCACTGGCCAGTCATCCGGGTGTGGCAAAGATCGCTTTCACCGGCTCTACTGCCACGGGCCGGGCGATCGTGGAGGCGGCCAAGACGGACTTCAAACGCATGACGCTGGAACTGGGCGGCAAATCGCCCGCTATCGTCATGCCCGACGCTGACCTGGAACTGGCCATTCCGGGCGTCGCCAACGCGATCTTCTTCAATGCGGGACAGGTGTGCATCGCGGGATCGCGCCTGTATGTCCACCGTTCCATCCACGATCAGGTGGTCGAAGGCGTGGTCCGGTACGGGCAGCGACTGGCGCTGGGTCACGGCCTTGATCCTGCTACGCAGATGGGACCGCTGGTGTCTTCCCGCCATGCCGGCCGGGTCGCGCGATTTGTCGATGGCGCACGCAAGGACGGCGCCAGCATAGTGTCCGGGGGCGAATTGCTGGGCGACGCGGGCACCTTCATGGCGCCGACAGTCGTCACGGATGTGCGACCGGACATGGAGATCGTGCAGGAAGAAGTGTTCGGGCCGGTCGTGGTCGCCCAGCCATTCGACGATGTCGAGGAGGTGATCGCGGCGGCCAATGACAGTCAGTATGGACTGGCATCCAGTGTCTGGACGCAATCCCTGTCCACGGCGCATCGCGTGAGCAGCAAGATCGAGGCGGGCACCGTGTGGATCAACTGTCATGCCATGTATGATGCTTCGCTTCCTATCGGTGGGATCAAGCGGTCGGGATGGGGCCGGGATAGCGGCAAGCAGGCGCTTGATTCCTATCTGGAATGGAAAACGGTCTGCGCGGTCCTGTAACCGCCTGATCATCGGTCCTTATCTGCCCGCCATGTCCGACATGGCGGGTTTCTTTTTGGGCTGACCCCCACGGCATGACCGCTGCGCGAGCAAACGCGCCGCCAACCTGTTCAGCCCCCGGCCCTTCGGTGAGGATCGGATCAACGGCAATCGACCGCGCACGTCCCATGCGCCGTCGTTCCGCCGCATCGTACGAGCATAATCGCGGGCATGGCCCGCCATCAGGAGCAATTGCATGGCCTATCGCTTGGGCGTCGACGTGGGTGGTACGTTCACCGACCTTTTGCTGTTCGATCAGGGCAGTGGCGCGTTCTGGCGGCACAAGACGCCATCGACGCCGCATGACAGTTCCGAAGGCATATTGAACGGTGTCGAGGCGATCTGCGGCAAGGCCGGGATCACGGCTGCCGACATTGAATATTTCCTGCATGGCACCACCGTCGCGACCAACGCGGTGCTGGAAGGGAAAGGCGCCCGCGTGGGCCTGATCGTGACGCAGGGCTATCGCCAGATCATGCAGATTGCGCGGAGTTTCGTGCCGGGCGGTCTGGCGGGCTGGATCGTGTGGCCAAAGCCCGAACCGCTCGCGGCACTGGAAGACACATTCGAGATCAAGGGGCGCATGACGGCGCGGGGGCAGGAACTGCGTCCGATCGACGAGGACGATATTCGTGCGCAGCTCACGAAGCTCAAAGCGCAGGGCGTCGAGGCGCTGACCGTGTCGCTGATGAACGCCTATCTGAATGGCGCGCACGAACAGCGCGTGGGCGAACTGGCGGCCGAAATCATGCCTGATATCCCGGTGTCGCTCAGCCATGTCGTCCTGCCGGAAATGCAGGAATATGAGCGGACGTTGACCACGGTTGCCAATGCCGCCGTACGCCCTGTGGTGGGCCGCTATGTCCGCAACCTGCGTTCCAGGCTGCGCGACGCGGGCATGGCGGGCAAGCTGTCGCTGCTCCGGTCGGACGGCGGCCTCATGACATCCGAAAAGTCCGAAGAGCATCCGGTGTCGCTGTTGATGTCCGGGCCTGCGGGGGGTGTCACCGGCGCGATCTGGGTGGGCAAGAATGCGGGCATCAGGAATATCCTGACGCTGGACGTGGGCGGCACTTCAACCGACGTGGCGCTGATCGAGAATCTCGAAGCACGGCGCGTACGCACGACCGAAGTCGGCCATCTTGCCGTCCGTGCCTCTGCGCTGGACGTCAAGACGGTGGGCGCGGGCGGCGGTTCCATCGCCTATGTGCCCGAACTGACCAAGGCGCTGCGTGTCGGACCCCAGTCGGCCGGCGCCGTGCCGGGGCCGGTCGCCTATGGCAAGGGCGGCACCCTGCCGACCGTGACCGACGCCAATGTCGTGCTGGGCTATCTGCCCGAGGCGTTGCTGGGCGGTACGTTCAATCTGGACCGCGAAGGATCGATCAGGGCCGTCCAGACCATTGCGGACGCGCTGGGCATCGACCTCTATGCGGCGGCGCGGGGCATCATCGATATCGTGAACGAGAATATGTTCGGCGCGCTGCGTATGATCTCCGTCCAGCAGGGTTATGATCCGCGCGATTTCGCGCTAATGGGCTTTGGCGGTGCGGGGCCGATCCATGTCAATGCCGTCGCCCGCCTGATGGGCAGCTGGCCTGCGGTGTCGCCGGTATCGCCAGGCGTGCTGTGTGCGCTTGGCGATGCGACGACGCGCATGCGCACCGAAACGGCGCGCTCCTTTTCCACGCTGGCGTCCAAGACCAGCGCCGAAGCGCTGGCCGAGGTGATGCGCGAGATGGATGCGCAGATTCGGGGCGAGTTGGAGCAGGAAGGTGTCGCGGCCGCTGATATCAGCGTCGCCTTCGAAGTGGACATCCGCTATTCGGGGCAGGCTTTTGAAGTGCCGATGGACGTTACGCTGGACGAACTTGGGGACAAGGGCCTGATCGGCCTCACCAACCGGTTCGATGAGGAGCATCACCGCCTCTTCACGTTCAACATGGATAGCGAACATGAAATCGTGAACCTGCGCGCGGTCGCGATGGGCCAGTCGCTCGACCTTCCCGCAGCCCCGTTGCAGGAGGGCAATGGCGACCCGGTCGAAGCCAAGGTTCGCGATCACCAACTCTATATGGATGGTCGCATGCAGCCTGCCATCATCTACGACCGCGCGAAGCTGAAAGCAAAAGACGTGATCCCGGGACCGGCGATCGTCCTGGAAATGGACTCGACCACGCTGATCGAATCCGACTGCATCGGCACGCTCGACGCCGTCGGCAACATCCTCATCACCCTGGCCTGACAGGAGCGCAGAACATGACCGCACGGATCATTCAGAGCAACCAAGCGCCCTTCGAAAAGAAGGCCATCGACCCGGTTACGCTCGACATCATCGAAAACGCCCTGCGCAACGCCCGTGTCGAGATGGACGCGACGCTGGTGCGCACCGCCATGTCGCCGGGCATTCGCGAACAGGGCGACGCCTTCCCACTGATCGCGGACCATAAGGGCCGCATGATCGTGGGCCAGTTCGGCTCCTATATCGGCCCGTTCCTTGATGGCTATGCCGGTACGGTGGAGGAAGGCGACCTCATCATGTTGTCGGACCCCTATTCGGTCGGCGGCGCGGTGAGCCATTGCAACGACTGGCTGGTGTTGCTGCCGGTGTTCAAGGACGGTCGCCTGATCGCCTATACGTCCATGTTCGGGCATCAATCCGATATTGGCGGCATGGTCGCAGGGTCCATGCCGATCGACGCCACCTCCATCTTTCAGGAGGGCGTGCGTATTCCGCCGATCAAGATCTACAGGCAGGGCGTCTATAATGAGGACGTCATCCGCCTGATCATGCATCAGGTTCGCACGCCCGACTGGTGCAAGGCGGACCTTAATGCGCTGATCGCGTCCTGCCGGGTCGCGTCGCGCCGCATCGTGGAAATGGCCGAGCGCTTTGGCGACGATGTGTTCGTGTCCGCCTGCGACGAATTGCTGGCACGTAATCACAAGGCAATGAAGCAACTGATCGAAACGGCGATCAGCGAAGAAAAGGTGAGTTTCGAAGATTATATCTGCGACGACGGTCTGGGCTATGGCCCATACAGGATCAAATGCACCATGTGGCGCGAAAATGGCCGGGTAGTGCTGGATTTCGACGGTACCGATCCGCAGAGTCAGGCGTCGATCAACTTCTTCCTGAACGAAAACATGATGCGCATGTTCTTCGGCATCTACATGATCATGATCTTCGATCCGCAGATCTTGTTCAACGACGGTTATTATGACCTGATCGACGTGCGTATTCCCGAAGGATCGCTGCTCAAGCCGAAATTCCCTGCGGCACTGTCGGGGCGCACCCATGCGCTGGGCCGCATGTTCGATATATTGGGCGGCCTGCTGGGTCAGAAGACGCCTGAATTTCTCACCGCAGCGGGCTTTTCCTCCAGCCCTCATCTTTTCTATTCCGGGTTCGACAAGGCGGGCGAATATTTCCAGCTGTTCCAGATCGGTTTTGGCGGGATACCTGGGCGTCCGCTGGGCGACGGGCCTGACGGCCATTCGCTCTTCCCCAACTTCACCAACGTACCCAACGAATTTCTGGAGCGCTACTTCCCGCTGGTGATCGAGCGCTACGAGACGGTGGCCGATTCGGGCGGCGCGGGCCTGCATCGTGGCGGCAACGGCATCATCATGTCCTACCGTTTTCTGGAGGCAGGCAAGATCGCCATCCATGACGACCGCTGGTTCGTGCCGCCATGGGGGGTGAATGGCGGCGCTCCGGGCGCACGGGCGCGCAAGATCCTGGAAAAGCCCGATGGGTCGCAGACGATCGTGGGCAACAAGATCGAGGACCTGGCGGTGGAGGCCGATGACGTCCTGCACTTTATCACTTGGGGCGGCGGCGGCTGGGGTGATCCGCTGGATCGCGATCCGGTACTGGTTGCCAAGGAAATCGTGCAGGGGCTGGTCACGGTCGATGGAGCGAAGGCCTATGGCGTCGTGATTGCGGCTGACGGCGCGGTCGATGATGCCGCGACGCAGGCATTGCGGACGAAATTGCGGACAGAGCGTGGCGCGGTGCAGGTGTTCGACTTCGGCCCCGACATCGCGACCCTGCGGGCACAGTGCGAGGCTGAAACCGGCCTTGCTGCCCCCAGGCAGCCGCGCTGGCAGGCGGCGTTGGAGGCGGCGGAATGAGCGCGGAGCTGAAGGACAATTATGCCGGGGCGTTCGACGGAGCGCTCCCCTTCGGGCAACGTCCCGCACTGCTCATTGTCGATGTGGTGGTGGCCTATCTGACGCCGGGTTCGGTGCTGTACGATCCGGCGTTCGAAGTGGCTCTGGCCGCCAACGAACGGCTGGTGGCGTCGGCGCGCGCCGCTGGCCTACCGATCATCTTCACCAATGTCGTCTATCAGCCGGGCGGTGCCGATGGCGGGCTATTCTATGCCAAGGTGCCTGCCCTGAGCGCTTTTCAGCGCGGTTCTGCCATGGGGGCGTTTCCCAATACGCTCCAGCCGCTGCCCGATGAGACGATCGTGTCGAAACAATATGCGTCGGCCTTTTTCGGGACGTCCCTGGCCTCCACGCTGACGGCTCAGGGCATCGACACGCTGCTCATCACCGGCTTTTCGACGTCGGGTTGCGTGCGGGCCACTGCGCTTGACGCATTGCAGAACGGCTTTCGGCCCTTCGTCGTGCGCGAGGCATGCGGCGATCGCCATCCCGGACCGCATGAGGCCAACCTGTTCGACCTTCAGGCGAAATATGCCGAAGTGATAACGGAAGCGC
>Ga0065704_10071046_pt1 | contig 13520 bp, 13 predicted proteins | sample SwiRhicommuniRL2_FD_59091 | JGI IMG/M metagenome (GOLD analysis project Ga0065704, IMG submission 59091) | Switchgrass rhizosphere bacterial communities from Rose Lake, Michigan, USA - RL2 v2 (version 2) | ecosystem: Host-associated > Plants > Roots > Rhizosphere > Soil | place: East Lansing, MI
GAATAAAAATATTAATATCACAAAAAAATAAAACAATCTCTGATTATTTTTCAATTCTAAATTTTGTGACTCAACGTTTTTATCAAGCAAATCAGAGAAAGATTTTTTCTCTATTTCTTCATTCTTTAAAAGATTTTTTTCCAGTTTTTGGTTATAAAAGAAATACCGTTCTTCATTATTTTGAACAAGATAATTTTGACTGAGTGCATCATAGATTTCCGTCAACATTTCAATATTTTGTGATTTCCCAATCTGTTTTTCAGTCTCCAAAAGTATATGATTGGCTTTGATGAAATCCTTTTGACCTTCCAGAGATGCCGCTAAACCAATTCTTGCATAGGAATAGACTTCCGCAATTTTGTTTCTTTCCGATTCCCTGATGACGTCAGAAAAAACTATTTCCGCTTCTTTCGATTTTCCGATTTCGATCAAACAATAACCTTTTTGCATTTTGGTAATATTGATATTCAGAAGGCTGCTTTTATCTTTACTTTTATTATATTGATTAATGGCTTTATCAAAATATCTGATGGCAAACTCCGGATCCAGATTGTCCTTGTAAATCAGCGCTTTGACAAAATAAATATTGGCAGTCACCTGTTGCAGAGAATTATCGTTCAAATAATCAATAAGCGTTTCTGCCCTATTGAGATAATTAATTGCTTTTTTATTGAGTTTCAGAATGTAATACTGATTTCCGATGAAACCCAAAGAATTGATCATCATCAAAGAATCCTTGGATTTTTCAGAATTATTAAGCGCAGCCAAACCTAGTCGCAAGGCGTCTGAAGAAAGGTGTTTTACAGAATAAGCGCTTCCTTTGGCCAGAAGAAATTTACTTTTTAATCTGTCATCATCTAATTTCGGCTCCAACTTTTTCAACGTGATCAGTGCAGAATCAGGGTTTGCAAAAGCCATTCTGTCTGCAGCCGTGATTTCCTGTTCAAGCTGAACGCGACTTTCGGATTGTCCAAAAACAACAGTAGAAATTATCCAAAATAAAATAAATAATAACTTTTTCACCACTATTTATTTTTTAATTGTTCGATAAATTGAGACGGACTCGTTCCTGTCACATTCTTAAAAATCGTGGTAAATGTAGTTCTGGAAGCAAAACCAGCTTCTTCTGCCAAGTAACTCGTTTTATATTGCAAATACTCCGGATTATTTTCCAATTTCTCAACTATGTATTTAACCCTTAATTCATTAAGATAATTATTGAAGTTCTTTTCTTTATGTTTATTGATGATCTCTGACAGATATTTTGAGTTCGTATCCAGTCTTTTCGCCAACACGGCCAAAGACAAATGCGGATTGGTAACTTCTTGTGATTTTTCAAAAATTTCTAATTTGGAAAGAATGAGATTCTCCGTCTTTTCCGGAATCACAAACACATTACTTGCCTGAAAATCTTTCAGTTGATCGCTCAGCTTTTGCTCATATTCATCAGAAATAATCCTCTTTTCGATTTCAGAATTGACTATTTTAATTCTGTTTTTCAGGATTAAAAAGTAGACCAGATAACCAATGACCGATAAAAATGCAATGACAATTAGTACCAACAGGATTTTGTTTTGAAGATCTTTTGCCAAGTTACTGGCTTGTTTTTCTTTTTGGTCGATGAGATTGATGACATTCACACGCGCATTCTGCAAATCAGAAATTGAAAGTTTTAAAAGTTTGATATATTCTTTTCTGACACGGAAACAGTCTTCAGAATTACTGCCATTACAAACTTTTTGAGACCAATTTTTGTATAGATCTTTGTAAAAAACATCACCGTATTGAGGGTTTTGTTTTTTAAGCAAAATCAAATCTGATTCTCGAAAATCATTATTCTTGATTTTTGATTTGAGAAAATTGATGTTGGATAAAAATTTGAAATATGAATTGTCTTTAAGATCAATAGCAAATGGTCTATTTTCTATCTCAGATTGAATCAATTGAAGCTGAATTCCGAAATTCGGATACAATTCCGATTGCAGATTTATATTTTTCTGAATTAATGACAGAGCATCTTTATAATTTTTCTCTGAATATAATTTTTGAATTTCAAGTTCGGTCTTCCAAATGACAACCGTATTTCTCTCTTCACCTTCCAAAGATTCCGAGGCTTTTTCCAACTCCGAAATAGAATGAGAAACTGCATTTTGAAAACCTGTTTTAACGTAAATTTCCCCAAGCAGAAAATCATTTTTCGCTTTCAGAAAACCGTTGGAAACATTGGAAGAAAGTCTGTCTGCAGAAATTAATTTGACAACAGCATCACTGTATCTTTCGAGATTGATGTAGATTTCTACCTGCAAAAGATATGCATTATAAACATCATCCACAGTTCCAAAACTCTGATTAGAAACAATATACTGAGCCGTTTTCAGTGCTTTTTCTGGGTCAGAATACATCAATGCCTCGATGTCCTTTGTCAGATTTTGCGCATCCGTAATTTGGGCATTAGCTTTTGTTGCTAACACAAAAAACAGAATGATGGAAAAAAATCTTATCAGCATAATTTGACAATCCTAAGACAAAACAATAAAGATAAAAAATTCTAAGTTCAATTCAATTTAAAAAAAATCAAAATCCATCAATATTCCAAAACTTTTCCGGTAATCTGTTTGCGATGCCGGATTCCCCATTCTGCAAGATGTTCGATGATCTTTTTTAGCGTCCGTCCGTACTCTGTCAATTCATATTCTACACTTATCGGCTGTGTGCTGAGAACGGTCCTTTTCACCAATTGATTGATTTCTAAATCTTTCAATTCACTGCTCAGCATTTTTGCGGAAACACCTTCAATTTCTTTCTGTAAATCTGAGAAACGCATCTTATCATAACATAAAGCTGCGATAATGGCAATTTTCCATCTCCCTTTTAAGACATCCATTGTATCCTGAACTGCAGCAAGATTAGATTTTGGGCATTTTATTTTCATATGAGCTTTTATTTTTATAAATATTAAATTTTCATTAATTCAAATCCACAAAGAATTGATTTTCAAATAAGTTACTTTTTAGTAATGATAACTTTTCGTAACCTAATTACAAAAATAAACTTTTCTTATTTACCTTTGCATCTTCAAATTAAAAATTATAAAAAATGAGTTTATTAGAAGACTTAAACTGGCGTTACGCAACTAAAAAAATGAACGGTGAAATCGTTTCTCAAGATAAAGTGGATTACATTTTAGAAGCGGCGAGACTGGCGCCTTCTTCCTCAGGCTTACAGCCTTACAGAATATTTGTCATCACAAATAAAGAATTATTAGAAAAAATTAAACCGATTGCTTTCGACCAGGCTCAGATCACAGATGGTTCGCACCTTTTGGTTTGGGCAGCTTGGGATGGTTATTCTCACAACAGCATTTCTGAAGTCTTCGAAAAAACGACTGCTGAAAGAGGAATACCAAAAGAAGCGATGGATGATTACAAAGCAAGACTTTGGGGAATGTACGAACCTCTTGGAAGCGAATGGCACGCAACACACGCAGCAAAACAGGCTTATATTTCTTTCGGATTGGCAATCGCTGCAGCTGCTGAACAAAAAGTGGATGCAACTCCGATGGAAGGCTTCAACAACCAAGCTTTAGATGAGCTTTTAGGATTTGCCGAAAAAGGATTGAAAAGTGTTGTAATTCTACCTTTAGGTTACAGAGACACTAGCGGAGACTGGTTGGTAAATCTGAAAAAATACAGAACTCCAAAAGAGGAATTCATCACAGAGATCAAATAAATTAAAAAGCGTCCTGAAAATATCAGGACGCTTTTTTGTCTATTATCTTTTATCTTAATGTTTATTATCAAAACTTAATATCCCAAAAGCTTCAGGACATCTTCCGGTCTCTGCTCTTCTCTGAACAATTCGTATGTGAAATTTCCATCTTCATCCTTATCAATCAAAATATGTTTTGGCTGAGGCATCAAACAGTGGTGAACACCACCGTAACCGCCAATCGTTTCCTGATAAGCACCGGTATGGAAAAATCCTATATACAAAGGTTTTGTATCGTTATAGACAGGAAGGTAAATCGCATTGGTATGTTGTTCAGAATTATAATAATCATCTGAATCACAAGTGAGTCCACCAAGAAAAACTCTCTCATAAGAATCTTCCCAACGATTCAATGGTAACATAATGAAGTGACGGGAAATTGCCCAAGTATCAGGCAAAGTGGTCATAAAAGACGAATCTATCATATTCCATTTTTCTCTGTCGTTCTGGCGTTTCTGAGAAATGATCTGGTAAAGATGCCCTCCGCTTTCGCCAACTGTAAAGCTCCCGAATTCTGTATAGATATTTGGTTCTTCAACACCCTCTTCTTCACAGAATTTTTTGATCTGAGAAACAATTTCGTTGACCATATACTGATAATCATAATCGAAATTAAGCGATGTTTTGATTGGGAAACCACCACCTATATTCAATGAATCCACTTCAGGCGCAATTTTTTTCAATCTTGCATAAACGCGAAGACATTTGTACAACTCGTTCCAATAATAAGCCGTGTCTTTGATTCCTGTATTGATGAAAAAGTGAAGCATTTTCAGCCTTGCATTCGGATGTTCCGCAATTTTTTGGCTGTAATAAGGAATAATATCACGGTAACCGATTCCTAATCTCGAGGTATAAAATTCGAACTTTGGTTCTTCCTCAGATGCGATCCTGATCCCGATATCGAAAGTCCTGTCAATACTTTCCGTCAGTTTATCAAGTTCTCTGTAATTATCAAGAATTGGTGTGATTTTTTCGAATCCGCTATTGATCAGATCCGAAATTTTCGCCAGATAATCATCCGTTTTGAAACCGTTGCAGATCACCTCGATATCTTTAGTTACTTTCCCCTTGTCATAAAGTGATTTGATGATATCCATATCGTATGCGGAAGACGTTTCCATACTGATATCATTCTTCAAAGCTTCCTCCACAACGAATGCGAAATGACTGGATTTCGTACAGTAGCAATATCTGTAATTCTTGCGGTATTCGGTCTTTTCAAAAGCTTCTTTGAACCAAAACTTTGCCCTTTCTATATTCTGAGATATTTTTGGTAGATAATTGAACTTCAAAGGAGTTCCGAATTTTTCCACAACTTCCATCAGGTTGATATCGTGGAACTTCAGATTATTCTCTTCTACATTGAACTCTTCTGTAGGAAAATAAAGCGTTTGGTCAATTAGTTCAGAATATTTTATTTTCATTTCTGGCTAAAAAAAGTTAATTGGTTTTACGATGCAAAAATGATTAAAAAAACTGAATATATACGTTAATAATTCTATAAAAATTAATGAATTAATTCCCGACAAAAATCAGCAGATCACCCTTTTTATATTTAATCACAACCTCTTTATTTTCAGCAATATTCCGTGTTCCAATTCGTTCTCCCAGAATCATATCTTCTTTATACAAAGGCCATTTCAATCCTTTGGTTTCAATGTTTTTCGCAATTGGAAAAGGCATCAGTGAAATCATTTTTCCTTTGACATCAGAAATTGTGAATTTCTTTGGAATAAAGTAATATGACGAATATTGATCAAAAAACCGAAGATTCGCTTTATCCTTAAAAACAAAAGCCACGCTCAGGTTCCCAAGAAAATGGTCCTGCTCTCCTCCACTTCCACCGTAAACATCAATGTTTTCAAAACTTTTTTCGATAATAATTTCCAAAGCTTTATGAAAATCGGTCTTGTTCTGGTCAGGCGTTTCTATAATTTCGAATTGATGAGCCTGAGCTTGCCGAATAATCTCTTCCTCAATTTTATGTGAATCAAAATCTCCCGAAATTAAATCCAGTTTATCTAAAGGAAATTTCAGTTTTTTCAGATAATGAAAGGCACCATCTGTACAGGCGATCAAATCATAACCTGACAAATCCGGAATCGTTTTCGGAGAATCTCCATTGATGAAAAGAAGTGCTTTTTTCATTTAAAATAATTAATTCTAACTTCTATCATTAGGATTCCAATATTCTTCGGGTTCGTTATGAAGCTTTGAAACATATCTTGCCAGAACAAAAAGATAATCAGATAAACGGTTCAAATATTTGATTAATTCCGCACGCACTTCTTCAGATTGATTGAGAAAAACCAAACTGCGTTCCGCACGTCTGCAAACCGTTCTCGCCACATGAAGAAAAGTCGCCGCTTTTCCGCCTCCAGGTAAAATAAAATATTGCAAAGGCTCCACTTTCTCTTCCATCTCATCCATCCAATTTTCTAATTCTTCGATTTCTTTGTCGGAAATTACCAATGGTAATCTGGCTTTTCCATTGGCTAAAAACAATTTATCAATTGGCGTCGAGGCTTCGGAACCAACCGTGAACAAATCGAACTGAATTTTTTTCAGCTGATCAATGACACTCTCGTCATCAATGTGAGATTTAGCTACGCCAATGTTCGCGTTTAGCTCATCGATATTGCCGTAGGATTCTACTCTTGCGCTGGCTTTGGAGATCCTGCTTCCGCCGTAAAGTCCGGTTTCGCCTTTGTCACCAGTTTTTGTATATATTTTCATTTCAGTTTTTATGAAAGCTTAAAATTAAGGTTTTTATTTTTGAAAGACATAGATACAATAGAATTTTTAAAACACTTTAGCCACTTAAGATTAACTTTAAAATCCGTTAAGATAAGTTCACTTAAGCCGAAAATCGAAGATTTAAAAACTAATGTGTTCTTATGTGACTTTAAGATTAATCAATTTAAAACTTAGGTGTTAAAGTTCTATGTTTCTATGTGGTTTATATTTTTCTTAAATTGCTGTAATGAAAAAGCCATTTCAAAAAACCACCAATCTTATTCATATCTATCTTCAGTTGAGACGCTTCATCAAACCTTACCGAATGATGATCGTCGTAACATTACTCCTGACTTTAATCGGGGCTTTGTTCGCTCAGGTGAATCCTTTGGTTTTGAAATACACGGTGGATGAAGTGACAAAACTGACACAACTTCCCAACCCGATGGAAGAAGGGATTCACGTTTTGATTCTGATTTCAATCATACTTTTGGGAAAAGAACTGGCGAATATTTTTATTCAATTCGGACAGAAATTTTATGGCGAAAAAATCCGAATCAATGTCAGCTCAGAATTATCACAGGCTGCGATTGACAAAATTTTGACTTACAGAATTGCCTATTACAATGACGACCGCCACGAATCCGGAAAACTTCAAATCCGTATCGACCGAGGAATTGAAAGCTTGACAAAACTCGTTCAGAATTTTTTCATCGATATTCTTCCGTTGTTTTCAACTGCGATTATTGCATTGGTTGTGATGTATATGCAGAATCTGTATGTTGGTTTGGTTTCCACATTCGTAATTCCGATTTATTTTTATGTGACGTCTAGGCAGGCAAAAAAACTGGGAAATGTAAGACGGACACTCAGAAATCAGCGTGAGCAGAAAACGTCCGGACTTCTGAATCTCATCAATTCCATAATGGTTATCAAGAGTTTTGTTCGTGAAAAATTTGAAGGAAGAAAACAATATAATCTTCAGATGAAGCTGATGGAAAGCCAACTTTACACAAGACGAACCAGTTTTATTTACGACGGATTGAAAACTTTTATAGAGCAATTCGGTGTTGTTTTGATTATCCTTTTGACAGTTTATCTTGTGCTTGATCAGCAGATGACAATTGGTGCAATTATGCTTCACATTATGTTGTTCAACAACGTTTCTGCGCCTATTCGTCAGCTTCACAGGATTTATGATGATATGAATGATGCATTTATTTATGCCGAAGCTTATTTTGAAATTCTGAATGATGACGAGGAAAAAGAGCCGAACGGGACCATCGATAATATCCCTATCAAAGGGAATTTTGAAATCAAAAATGTCGATTTCACCTATCCAAACGGAATGAAAGCACTTCACCGTGTTTCTTTGAAAATCGAAAACGGAAAAACGACCGCTTTGGTTGGACTAAGTGGCGCTGGAAAATCAACAGTTATCAATTTGCTTTGTAAGTTTTACGAACCTGATTCCGGAGAAATTCTTTTAGACGGAAACAATCTGAATGATTTCAATAATGAATACCTCCGTGATGACCTTGGTCTGGTTCTTCAGAAAAATCACATTTTCAAAGGAAGTATTGAAGATAACATTCGATACGGAAATCTTAACGCAACTTTAGAAGAAATCAAAGAGGCAGCAAGAAAAGCTTATCTTCACGAGCAGATTTTGGATTTGCCGGATGGTTACAATCACGATGCGACACAGCTTTCCGGAGGTCAGCAACAGAGAATTGCCATTGCAAGATTATTCCTGAAAAACCCACCGATTATTTTCCTTGACGAACCAACTGCAAGTCTGGATGCGATTGCAACGGAACAAATCAAAAATTCTCTGGATGCGATTAAAAAAGACAGAACCGTGATCATTATTTCCCATTCGTTGTCGCAGATTTTGGATTCTGATATGATCTATGTGATGAAAAAAGGCGCCGTTGTGGAAAACGGGACGCACGAAGAACTTTATGAAAAAGACGGAACTTACCGCGAAATCTTCGATGCATCCGCAAGAAGCCTGAATCTTGACAGACTTGTGAAAACTTATAAAGATGAATGAAGACCATTACATAAAAAAAATAGACCGCGTTACTTCTATTCTGACACAACTGCAAACTAAATCCATTGTCCGTGCACAAGATTTAGCGGATAAATTCGATGTAAGCATCAGAACTATTTACAGAGACATCAAGACTTTGGAAAATGCGGGAATTCCAATTTTTGGTGAAGCTGGTTCCGGTTATTCTTTGGTCGACGGCTACAAACTTCCACCCGTGATGTTTACGAAGGAAGAAGTTTTGAGCTTCATCACTGCCGAAAAACTGATGCAGAAATTTTCTCACGAAAGCCTCGATTCCCATTACAATTCCGCAATGGAAAAAGTGAAAGCTGTCATCAGAAATTCGGAAAAGAACCTCGTTCAGAATATCGAAAATCAGATTGATATCTATTCCTACCGCCCGGAAAACTCGGATAATGTCAAAAATATCATTCCAACAATCCTGGAAAGTATTGCTGATAAAAAACAATTGAAATTTCATTATCAAAATGTTAAAGATGAGGCTAGTGAAAGGATCATCGAAGCGGTCGGGATTTTCTACGAAGTCAATTATTGGTATGTGATGGCGTTTTGTACGATGCGAAAGGATTTCAGACAATTTCGTGTGGACAGGATTTTAAAAATTGAGAAAACTGAAAATCCGTTTCATCAGGAATACGGGAATGTTGGCGATTACCGAAAAAAATCAAAGAATCAAAAAGTTGGCGTTCGGCTTTTGGTTGAGAAAAAGATATTACCTTTTCTTGTCAATTCTAAAAAATATTACGGATTGGTTGCTGAAGAAGAAAGTGACAACAAAATGCTGATGACTTTTGAAACCGAATGGATTGAAGAGGGTTTTCCGCGCTGGCTGATTACGTTTGCAGATTTTGCTGAAATCATCGAACCCAAATATCTTAAAGACACAATGAATGATCTAATCAATAAGATTTCTAGCCAATTGAACAAAAAATAAAGTCTGCTTTTTGGCAGACTTTAAAATCAAATCAAGCGTATAAAATTATCTTTCTCTTTCCCAGAAAAACGGCGGTTCAATCCCCAAAGCTCTCAGATAAACATAACCCTGACCTCTGTGGTGGATCTCGTTGTCCACGAAATAAAGAATGTTCTGATAAATCGGAAACTCGTACTGCCCAAATAAATTGAATGTCTCCTGAAATCTTTCCTCCGTGATTTGGCTGAAATATTCATTAATGATTTCGGTTTCTTCGTCCCATTTTGTCAGAAGCTCAGCTTTGGTTGTCGGATTGAAAGATTCATCAAATGCATTGATTGTTCCTTCAACAATGGATTTCAAAGCTGGTCCGCCGATAGCAATCATTTCCAGAACCAATTTTGAAAATGGTCTCATTCCGCCAATTGAAAACCCGAATAAATCTTTCTCCGGAAAAGCTTCGATTACTCTTCTTGTAAGATTTCTGTGACCTTGCCAATGGATTAAAAGTTGTTGTGAGTCCAGGACTTTTGCGTTTGCGTTCATAATAGTTTGTTTTATTTGATACAAATTTATGACGCAGTTGTGACAATAGTATGTCAGTAGAGTTTTTGGAAAATAAAATTTATTTAAGCAATAAAAAAGTCACAAAGTTTCCTTTGTGACTTTCAATTATTTCATTTTTATAAATCTTGTGCTTTTGCGATAAAACCTATATCTTCTCAAAACGGAAGTTTTCCCCAAGGTAAGCCTGTCTCACTTCTGGGTCGTTCGCCAAATCTTCAGGAATCCCTTCTTTCAGGATTTTCCCTTCGAACATAATATACGTTTTGTTCGTAATCGCCAAAGTCTGCTGAACGTTGTGGTCGGTAATCAAAATCCCGATATTTTTCTCCACCAAAGACCTTACGATCTTCTGGATATCCTCCACCGCAATCGGGTCAACTCCGGCAAAAGGCTCATCCAAAAGGATAAAATTAGGACTTGTCGCAAGACAACGCGCAATTTCGGTTCTACGTCTTTCACCTCCGGAAAGTAGGTCTCCTCTATTTTTACGAACGTGTTCCAGATGGAATTCCTCAATCAATTCATCACATTTTTTTTGTTGTTCTTTTTTGGAAAGCTTCGTCAATTGCAAAACACCCAAAATATTATCTTCCACAGACAACTTTCTGAAAACCGAAGCTTCCTGAGCCAGATAGCCTATTCCTTTCTGCGCACGTCTGTACATCGCATCCTGTGTGATATTTTGCTTATCCAGAAACACATTTCCCAAAGTCGGTTTCACCAATCCAACAATCATGTAAAAGGAAGTCGTTTTACCTGCTCCATTTGGTCCCAAAAGTCCGACAATTTCTCCTTGTTGAACCTCTAATGACACGCCTTTCACCACTTTTTTTGGCCCGTACTCTTTGATTAAATTTTCTCCTCGTAAAATCATAAAACAAAGATATATATTTTTTTGTTGGAAGACAGATGTCAGAAGATGGAAGTTAAACTTTTACAATTTATTATCTTTGCAAAAATTCTCAAAAATGCTCATAGAAAGCCTTCAAAACGAAAAAATCAAAAAACTAACCCGACTTCTATCCAAAAATCAGGACAGAAGGAAAGCCGGTATTTTTATAGTAGAAGGTCAACAGGAAAACGAAAGAGCATTACATTTTGGAAATCAGCCCGAAGAATATTTTATCTGCGAAAGCATTTTCAATGGAAAATTACCAGATTCTAAAATTCATTTTGTTTCCGAAAAGCTTTATGAGAAAATAGCTTATCGAGGGACTACCGAGGGAATTATTGGGATTTATAAATTAGAGCAAAGAAACCTTGACGAGTTCAAACCAAAGCAGGATTCTGCAATCATTATTTTAGAAAGCGTAGAAAAACCCGGAAATCTTGGTGCCATCCTGAGAAGTTGTGAAGCTTTTGGAATCAATGCTTTGATTGTTACCGACCCACGGACAGATTTTTATAATCCAAATGTCATTCGTTCCAGTGTTGGTTGTCTATTTGGAATGAATATCTTCCAAGCTTCAAATGAAGAAACAATGGAATTTTTAAAAATCAATGATTATAATATTTTCACCACTTTTATGAGTGAAGATGCAAAAAATATTCAGGAAAAAAATTTGAAAACCAAGTCTGCTGTTTTATTTGGAACAGAGCATTCCGGTTTGAGTGATTTTTGGAAAGGGAAGGGAGAAAATGTCTTGATCCCGATGTCAGGAACAATAGATTCTCTTAATCTCAGTAATGCAGCAGCAATTACCTGCTACGAAATCTTAAGACAGAAATTAGAGAAATAAAAAAACCGCTTCTTTCGAAAAGCGGTTTCAAATTCTTAACTGGGTTAAGATTATTTTTTAGCAGCAGCTGAATCAACTTTAGCAGCAGCAGAGTCAACTTTAACAGCAGCTGAATCAACTTTAGCAGCAGCAGAGTCGATAGTTGCAACAGCAGAATCAACTACAGCAGAATCAGCAGCAGCAGTATCAACAGTTTCAGTTTTTTTACAAGCTACAAGAGCAACAGCAGCGATAGCAGCTACGAATAATGATTTTTTCATAATAATTAAATTTAAATTGTTAGTTAATAGATCGTCCATTATTTGAACAGGGCAAAATTATACCGATAAAATATCTTTGTTTTGAAAATTAATTGTAATATATTTGTAAAACAAGATTTACAAATAAGAACCACTGTAAATCAATAAATTAAGAATATATAGAATTTTGAGCGATATAGAATTTTCATATTTTCAGTCCTTAAAAGCTGCTGTTCAGGAGAAATATCTTGAGACGCATTCGCCATCTTATGATGACATTTCCAAATGGAAGGGCATTGATATTATTTATTTTCAGGAAGACCTGAGACAAAAGGCCAAGGGAAATATTAGTGAAAAGACTTTTTATACCTACTTCAAAAATAACTCACTGGAGAAAACCCCAAGAATTGATATGCTCAATATATTAGCAATCTACTCCGGATATAATTCTTGGTCTGAGTTTAAGAAGAAAAACCCTTTAGCAGTTGTTGAACAACCTGTATTAATAGAGTCTAAATTAAAGACTGAAACGAAAGTACCAGCTTCTGAAGCCATAAACAATCTTCAAGAAAAAGTTACGAAACCACTTGTTTCCATAGATAATCAAGCTTTTGATGAAATCAATCAAAACATCAATTTCAATAGTGAAAAACAGAATTTCTTAAAAAGATATCTCTGGTTGGGTATTTCGGCATTTTTATTTGCAGTTGTTCTTATTTTAGTATTTTATGACAACCTTTTTTATAAAAAGTACACCTATGCTTTTACTGATGCAGATAGAAACTCATCCATAAAGGGAGAACTGGACGTTAAAATCATCCGAGAAAATGAATCTCCAATCCTCTTCAAAGTAAAGCCTAATTCAAAATTTGTCTACGAAACAAAAAGCAAAAATCTCAAGATGGTTATTTCTTCGCCTTTTTACAGGACAGATACCGTGACAAGAGATTTGACATCAGCACCTTCATCCGAAAATATTGAGTTGAAACCTAATGATTATGCGATTCAGCTTTACTATTACTCGAAGTCAATTATTGATTTTAAGAAAAAAACAAGTGAATTAAACAAGCTCATCAGTGACAATGCCCTGATCTATCAAGTTGTTGATAGCGACATATATGGCATTGAAACGATGGACAAACAGAAATACATCTCGCTGGTCACACTTCCTACAACATCGCTAGAAAACCTGGAAGTAATTGATTCTCAAATGAAAAACGGAAAAATAGTAATGATCAAATTCAAAATTACTGACGATGAAAAAGCAAAATAAATTATATCATCTTTTAATAATTCCTGCACTAATAATCATTGGAATTATATCTTGTGATAAAAAATATGACGGCAAGGACAACTCTTTGGAGACCCTTCGAAATGCCAATAACAGAATAACCTATTCCAAGACAAAACTAGACAGCGTACAAGCGATCAATGTTATTACTTCGCAAAAAGTCCAGGATCTATTAGACTTATCAACA
>Ga0065704_10000893_pt1 | contig 13517 bp, 12 predicted proteins | sample SwiRhicommuniRL2_FD_59091 | JGI IMG/M metagenome (GOLD analysis project Ga0065704, IMG submission 59091) | Switchgrass rhizosphere bacterial communities from Rose Lake, Michigan, USA - RL2 v2 (version 2) | ecosystem: Host-associated > Plants > Roots > Rhizosphere > Soil | place: East Lansing, MI
CGCCAACCGTGGATGACGCCGCGATCCACGACCAGGTCGCCCGGCCCCAGCCGGACTTCGCTGGTTTCCAGCACCAGCATGATCTCGCCTTCAAGCACGATCAGGTAGTCGACCGTGTTGGTGGCGTGCATGAACAGCTGTTCAGATTCCCCCGGCTGCATTTGTACCAGTATGAACTTGCTGCCTGGGTCAGAAAGCAGTGCGCGGTTGAAAGGAGTCCATGTATCGTCTGTGCCGCTGTTGTCGGCAGGAACCGAAGCGGTCCGCCACACCAGGCTCGTACTGGTTTCATCCGGCGGCACGGGGCCGTCAATCACTACGCAACTCTGGCCATGCGCGTTCAGTCCGGTGACGACGCGTCTATATTGTTTTGGTGTCAATGCCGTTGCTCCTCGTCAGACGAAAGCAGGATAATCGGTATACCCTCGGTGGTCGTCGCCAAGTCCGGTATACAGGGTCTGCCGGTTCAGCTTTGCCAAAGGATGGCCGTGCCTGAAGCGTTCCACTAGATCAGGATTGCTGACAAAGTGCCGGCCGAACGACACGGCGTCAGCCGGGCCTTGGGCGACGATCGCTTCGGCATCGTCGAGGGACATAGAATTGTTGAGGATGATTGGACCTGGCCAATGCGCCTTCACCAGAGCCAGCGGATCGAACGAGGTCAGCCGCAAGTGTATGAGATGAAGGTAGGCCAAGCCCAGCGGCGCGACCGCTTCCAGGAGGGCGGCGTAGGTTTCCTCCGGGTCGGCGTCATTCATCCCGTTGATGTCATGTCCGGGGCAAATGCGGAACCCCACGCGATCAGCGCCAATCCCGTCGGCAAGGGCATGTAATGTTTCCACTACGAAACGGATACGGTTAGCGGCACTCCCCCCGTAACGATCTGTCCGNAGGTTGGAATTGGACGACAGGAACTGCATTGGGAGATATCCGCTGGCACAGTGCAGTTCAACGCCGTCCAGCCCAGCGGATCGCGCATTGGTGGCAGCCTGCGCATATTCCGCGACGATGCCGGAAATTTCTTCCGTAGCGAGCGCGCGGGGCGTATCCGGCTCCAGCGGATCGCCGTCGGGGCCGGGAATCCTGACCTCTGAAGGAAGAGCTGACGGGGCGATGGTTTCGGCGGCGGGATCCTTGTTGGCTCCCACGCTGGCCCTGCCGCAATGCATCAGTTGCATCACCATCGCTCCGCCCTCGGCGTGGACAGCGTCGGCCACCTTGCGCCACCCTTCGATCTGGGTGTCCGAGTGAATACCAGGCGTCCGCCAGTACCCCTTGCCTGCGGGGGAGGGCTGCGTTCCTTCTGTGATGATGAGCCCAGCGCCTGCTCTCTGGCGGCAATAGTCGACCATAAGATCGGTCGGCTCATCCTGCGGCCCGGCCCGGTCGCGGGTCATTGGTGCCATGACAATGCGATTGCGCAATGCAATCGCGCCGAGACGGGCAGGGGTGAGTAGTGTCGGCACGGCGGGTTTCTTCGTTTGAGCAGTCATGTTTCGGCTCAGCGGCCAGCGTCCATGCTGAGCCCGCCGTCGGCCATCAGTGTGTGTCCGGTGATGAACCGGCTGTCCGCACTGGCGAGGAACAGGGCAACCGGTGCGATATCGTCCGCGGGAGACCCATAGCGGCCCAGCGGGCCGGAGGGTGCTTGAGCGACGCCGGTGTCGATCGCCTGTTGCAGCGCGTCAGTCGTCGCGAGGGGGCAGATCGCGTTCACCGTTATGCCATCGCGGCCCCATTCGCGGGCGGCACATCGCGTCAGCGCCCGCACGGCCTCTTTGGCCATGGCGTAGGGCGCGAAGGTTTTGCTGCCGTGAACGCCCGCTGCCGATGCCATGTTGATGATGTTGCCGCCCCCGCGCTGGACCATGCTGGGCCGGCATAGTTGCATGAACTGTAATGCGGCATCCGTGCCCGACATCTGGGTTCGCAAATGCTCTGTCGTCACCTCCGCAACGCGCGCGTTGACGTTACGCGTGTCGTGCGCGTTGTGGACGAGGATATCTACGCCGCCGAACGCGGACATCACGCTTGTAACAACTGCGGCGACTTCGTCAGGCTGCGAAATATCGCATACGAACCCTGCTGCCACGCCGCCGCTGCTCTGAATTTCCGCGACAGCTTCATCTATGCTTGCCGCCGTGCGAGAAACAAGGGCCACTGCCGCGCCTTCGCGAGCGAACAGGATAGCGATTTCGCGCCCGAATGCCGCGTCCCGCGCCCGTAACGATAGCGACCTTTCCCGACAAGCGTGCCACAGGCGTTTCTTCCTCTACTCGATGTTTTCATTTTATTGTCTCACTGCCAGGCATAGCCAGCAAGCAAAGGTGCCCCTTAATCCTGCGGAGCAACGCGCTATCCGATGGGTGATAGTTTGATCGCGTCGGTATGTGGCTGCAAATAATGTGAGAGAGCAGCCGAAATCATGTGCCAAATCTGTGTTCGTGGGGCGCGCCAGCGCGTCTCGCAGCCAGCAGGATGAGGACTTCGGCTGTTCAATTGCAGGTGAGGAGCAGAATATGAGTGACAGACTGGGAGGNAAAGTTGCGCTCATCGCGGGATCGGCTTCGGGCATGGGCAGGGCNGGTGCCATTCTGATGGCCGAGCAGGGCGCCAACGTGGTTTTCGCCGACCTCAATGTTGAGCAGGCTCAGATCGAGGCGGACCGGTTGCAGCACGCGGCCTGAAGGCAGCCGCAATCCAGCTTGATGTTGCGGACCCGCAACAGACGCGGGATGCGGTAGAGTACACGATAGAGACATTCGGCCGCATCGATGTTCTGCACAACAATGCGGCGATCTTTTCCAGGGACGTAGCGGCGGATCAGGTGACGGATATCGGCCAGCTCGACATTGCCGTGTTCGACCGGATCATGGCGGTCAATGTGCGCGGATTCATCCTGCTGTCGCAGGCGGCTCTTCCGCATATGATCAAAGGAGGCGGCGGCTCGATCATTAACACCTCGTCGCTGGCGAGCCTGGCGGCGGAACACCGACTGAATGCCTATTCCATGTCGAAGGCCGCGGTGAACATGCTGACGATGGCGCTCGCGGCCAACTACGGGCGCCATGGCATCCAGTGTAATGCGGTCCTGCCTTCGCTGGTCAACACGCATGGTCACACTGGCACCTATGTCGATCTGATGGATCTGCACACGCCGGTGCTGTATAGCGCCAAAGCCGATGACCTTGCCAATGTGTTTGCGTTTCTGGCGTCGGACGAATCGCGGATGATCAATGGGCAGTTGATCCGGGTGGACGGCGGTCTGCTGTCGAAGATGCCCTATTTCGAGGCCTATCGAGACGCAATAGCGGCGGGTTGAGGCGGGTGGCTGGTTTTCTTTTGTTTCACAAGCGGAAGGCCGCCCGCCGGCTTTGGCGGGCGGCCTTCATGCCTCCGGATATAAAGACCCCGATGCTCAGGCAGTTCCGTGCTCCTTGCGGATCACGATCTTGTTGATCTTGCCGCTGGGAAGTTTGGGCAGGTCATCGACGAAGACGACGCTTTTCGGGCATTTGTAGCCCGCGATCAGTGTGCGGCAATGGGCGATGATGTCGGCCGCGGCGGCGCTGGCACCCTCCCGTAACTGGATCACGGCGCGGACGGACTCGCCCCACTTCTCGTCGGGCACGCCGATCACGGCCGCGTTCGCGACGGCATCATGCTGATACAGCGCTTCCTCGACTTCGCGGGAATAGATGTTTTCCCCGCCCGACACGATCATGTCCTTCTTCCGGTCGACGAGGTAGACATATCCGTCCTCATCGAATTTGCCCATGTCCCCGGTATGAAGCCAGCCGTCCCGCAGCGTTTCGATTGTGGCGCTGGAGTTGTTCCAGTAGCCTTGCATCATGATGGGACCGCGCAGCAGGATCTCGCCGGGCTCGCCAACGGCGCATTCCTCGCCATCGTCATTGACGATCCGGACCAGAACGCCGGGGAACGGGATGCCGATGGACTGGAGCCTGCGGCGATCACGCTCATCGCCATCCGGGCGATGAGCCTCGATGGGCAGGACGATCCCCGATCCTTCGGTCTGGCCGTACATCTGCAGGAATACCGGGCCGAGTTTGGCAAGACCGCGACGGAGCAGGGCGGTCGGCATGGCGGCCGCGGAATATACAATCATACGCAGGCTACTGAGATCATATTCGTCGACCCGCGGATGATCGAGCATCATCTGGATCATGGTGGGCGCCATGTGGGTGATAGTAATCTTTTCATCCTGAATGGTGCGCAGAATGAGTTCGGGATCGAAATCACGGTGGAGGAAAATGGCGCCGCCGCGCCAGCTCTGCCCTAGCGACATGTCCTTTGCGCCGACGTGGAACATCGGCATCATCAGGAGGATGCGATCCTCTGGTCCGGCCGCCATCAGCGAACTGATGGAATTGGCGCAGGCGACCTTGCCGCGATGCGTCAGCATCACGCCCTTGGGACGCCCGGTGGTTCCGCTGGTGTAGATGAGCGAACAGATGTCGGTTTCCTGTACGTCGGCGGCAAAGTTGTCCTCGCCGGTCAGGATCACGTCATGATAGCTAACTGCCCAATCGGGGGCGTCGCCGATGCAAACAAAATGCTCGACCGATTTCAGCGAGTCGCGGATACCGTCGATCACGCCGGCGAATTCCTCCTCGAATATGAGAATGCGGGGCAGGCTGTCGTTGACAATGTACTGCACCTCTGGCGGAGCGAAGCGGAAGCTGATGGTCGCGGTGACGAAACCGCCGACTTCGCTTGCCGCATATATTTCGCAGATCTCAAGCCGGTTTCGGCTCATGACCGCCACACGGTCCTGCTTGATTAACCCCAGTTTTGTCCACGCTGAGGCCAGTCGCCTGCCTTGGGCCAGATACTGCGCGTGGGACAGCGTCTTGCCTTCGAAGACGATTGCCGGAGCGTCGGCGTAGTTGCGGGCATTTGCCTCTAGCATGCTTGCGAGCGTGAAGGTGGGGCCGTTAATCAAAATGAATTCTCCAGGTTTGCGGGTTGACGTAGTCAGAAGGTCGCATGCGTCGCTGCGAGAGCCCATGGCGGCGGATAGTCAGGCCCAGGTCCAGTATCGCTTGCCTTCGCCCTTCAGCAGGCGGCCGAATTCGAGACCTGGAAAATGGGATGAGGAGACGTGCACGTTTGTCCCTTCCAACTCCATGCGCAGAATATCCTTTGAATGCTTGGCCATGGCCGGGTCGATGTCTGACATGATCGCGAACTCATTATCGACGAGTTCAAGGGGGCAGTGAATCACGTCCCCCAAGATCATGGCCCGCTCCTCGCCGGACGAAATCACGGCGATCGAACTTCCGGGCGTGTGCCCGGGAAGGTGGCGCAAGCTGATGCCCGGTGCAATGGAGCGATCGGCATCCCATAGCTGGATCTGGCCGTGCACGGGAAGCATCCGGTGCTTGGTAGATTCCACGCCCAGCGAGACCTTGAAGGTTGTTTCATCAGGCGCGTTGTCGCCGAGGAAATAGTCGGCGTCTGCTTCATGGCTCCACAACTTGGCTCTGGGGAAGAATGGCATCCCGTCGCGCGCCACCCAGCCCATATGGTCCGGGTGGAGGTGGGAGAGCACGACGTCGGTGATCTCCTCCGGCTGCACCCCGGCGCGAGCGAGACTGTCTCCCAACCAACCATGCTCCAGCTTCTGCGTGGCGATCATGTCGGTCAGCCATTGCACCTGTTCTTCCGAGGCGCCTTTGGCCCGATAGAAATTCTCGATGTCCGTGCGGGCCATCACGGGCTTCTCCTGATGCTCGGCATGGCCGCAACTGCCATGATCGCAGGCGCTTCCCTTAGGGCCGAGGCCCGCGTCAATGAGCACCACCTGATTGCCGGTACGGATCAGAAATGCGCCAAGCTGCGCCATCATCTTGCCCCCGGGCAGGATATACTTGCTGTGCGCGGCTGCCTCCTCCGCGTCCATGTCAGGAAGGCCTGGCGCTGCCGGTGTGGTCCATTCTCCATCCAGAATCTGGATGATCTCCAAATCGCCGACCTTCATGATTCCGATATCCTTTTCAGACTGAGACGAAGTCTACGATTTCAGCGACCTAAAATGTCGTTGCCCGCACCTGCGAGATGAGCACCGTCGACCGCGATTTCGGCGCCATTCACATAGGAGGCGTAGTCCGACAGCAGCCATGCCGCGACCTGGGCATCCTCCCACGGACGGCCCATACGGCCTTGTGGGATGGTTTTGAGAATCGGTTCCAGCATGCCTTGATAAGCCGTCTGCTCGCGCTCGAGTCCCAGTATGCCGCCGGTGGTGAGCATGTTCACTCGGATGTTGTCCTTGGCGTAGGTGGCGGCGGCGACCTTCGTCAGTCCTATAATAGCAGCTTGCGAAGACGAGGCGTAAGGAGCCGGCGTGAACGCCCGGTGCGCCACGGTCGATCCGTTGTTGACGATTGCTCCGCCACCCTGTGCTATCATTACAGGAATTGCGTATTTGATCGTCAGGAAGCTGCCATTGATCTTGACATCGTGGACATATTTCCAATCCTCGAACGTGACGTCGCACAAGGCCACCTTTTCCGTGTCCACGCCTGCATTGTTGAACACGCCGTCGAGTCTGCCAAAGGCCTCCACAGCCGTCGCGATCAGCTTCTTGACCGATTCCTCATTGGTGATGTCGCATTCAACACCCAAGGCTTCTCCGCCCGTTTCGCGAATCTCGGCCGCCACATCCTGAACGATGTGCCCACGGCGGGCACAGATCACTACCTTGGCACCAGCCTTCGCAAATCCGTAGGCAGCAGCGAGGCCTACGCCCTGGCTGGCGCCAGTGATGATGATCACCTTGTCCTGCAGCGTTCCGGCGGGAACGATATTCCTGGTCTTTTCACTCATTGCGCTCTCCCCATTCCGGGTCTCGTTGAACGATTGGTGCGTCACCATTCCAGTTCCAGTTCGTTCAGTCCGAAGCTGATGCCGCCGTGTGAGGATGGTTGGTAGCCATGCGGAAGCCTGAATTGTGGCATCGCTTCCAACCAGCATTCGATCGCTGTGATCAGTTCAAGCCGTGCCAGATGCATTCCGATGCAGATATGCTGACCAAAGCCGAAACCGAGGTGCCGAATGCTTCCGCGATCGAAGTCCACCCGCTCCGGCTCGGCAAAATCGGCCGGATCGCGCGAGCCGAGCGGACTGGGGCAGACGACCATGTCCCCGGCCTTGACGGTGACTCCACCGATTTCGGTGTCGCGGACGGCGGTGCGGGTGAGCGTGGTGAAAGAAAATGCCCGCAGCATTTCATCGACCGCGGCGGGTATCAGCGAGGGGTCGCGGCGTAGACGTTCTTGATCCTCCGGGTGTTCCGCTAGATACTTGAAGTGCCAGCCGAGCGCGGTGACGGCCGTGTCGAGGCCGGCCACGAACAGGATCATTGCCATGCCGAGAGCCTCGGCATCGGGGTTTTGCCGCATTTCAGCGGTTCGCGCAGCAATCTGGCCGAGGAGGTCGTTAGTAGGGCTCTGGCGTCGCTGTTCCAGCGCCCTGCCGAGATAATCCTTTATCGCGAGCCACGTCTCGGCCGCCTTTTCGGGCGTTTTGCGGCCCATTGCTATATCTTCCCACTCAAGGAACTGTGGCAAATCCTCAACCGGTAGCCCGACGATTTCGAGGAATATCTGCGTTGGCAACTGGACCGCGAAATCCCGGATGAACTCGCATCGGCCCGCTGAGCTCAGCCGGCCGATCAGCGCCATGGCGAGGGTGCGGATGCGTTCCTGGCGTTGCTTGACGGCCTTCGGCTGGAAGTGGGGCTGCAATATGCCCCGCAAGCGCTGGTGATCCGGCGCATCGGCTTCCAGCGGGGCAAGCACCAAATCTTCGCCGATCAGATTGCCGACGCCGGTGGAATCCTTGCTTATGAAGTTGCGGTGATCGATCAAAATCGATCTGATTTCTTTGGCTCCGACCGCGATCCAGCAGCCCCGGTCCTCTTGTGTGGCCAAGGGGCTTTTGCGCGAATAGCGAAGACCGCCGCCTTGTCCGACAACCCTTCTTAGCCACTCGTGTGGCGGCACCGCGCCACCGTGCCAGGGATTGCTCTCCAGAACCAGCGCGTGTGGGACATGGTTGGGTATTTGCTTGGCGATTTCGGCGCTCATGACGCCTTTCTCCTGACGAGCTTCGGTATTTAACCAGGTCGTTGCGCTGGCTTAGCACTCGTCCGTGATCCACCTGACGAGCCTGTGCAGCGGGAAAAAGCCGTCATGCGGAATGCCTACGCCGCCGCCGAGGGCTGAGCCCAGGGTGACGATGCGCTGGGCGCCTGCCGAGGCGAGCCGGTCGCGCAGTTCGCGCTTGCGGGCAGCCGGGAATATGCCGACCGTCTGGGTCGCCACGCCGGCGAACCGCACGGCATCTTCGAGACGATCGACCACTACCACGTTGACCGTCTTCGCCTCCGGATGGAAATCGACCGGATCTTCCGAAAGGATGACCACGCCCGTTCCATCCGATGCGCCCCAAACCTTGTAGTACGGATCAAGCGAGCGCAGCGAGTCGATGTCCTCGCGCAGGGCAGGGGGCATACGCGCTCCGCCGCTTGACGCGGTCTGCCTCTCGCGTCCCATCGCCTTTTGAAGCAGCGCGCAATAGGCTTCTGCCTCTTCCATCGTCGCCTCGATGTACTGGAAACGGCTGGAGGTGCAGGCGGACTGATCGTAGATGCAGCTGTCTGCCGCGGCGGCGTCGGCAACCTCGGCCAGTATCTCCGGGGATGCGAATGCCTCGCGACCAATCATCGAGATCGAGGTTTTGGGATCGAACGCCACCAGTTCAAAGCCGGGACGAATATATTTTTTGGCGCTCCGCAGCGAGCCTTCGCCACCCCACGCCACAAGCTTGTCGAAAAACATCGGCCGCAGCAGATATTTCTCGACCGTTTCGTCTCCGCCCTTCCAATAGACCGCTGAGAAACTGCGGACCACTGGATGATCGGGGGCGACATCCGCCATGGTCCTCAGAATAGCGGTGGCAGTGAAGAGGTCATTGGATGGCAACTTTAGGAGGTTGACGCCTTTGGTCAGCGCCCCCCGGATGATCGAGATCGCTGCCACGCCCGGTGCGTTGCCCGCCAGCACATGGACGAGCCGGGGGGGGAAGGCGCGAAATTGCGCGCTGCGACCGCCGGGATCAGTGACCTGTTGCCAGCCGTCCAGCACGTTTGCACCCAGTTCGCCCTCGACCAGAAACTCCAGCCATACCCGTCCGAACAGGTGGGGAAGCTGCTGATACGCGCGCAGAACCACGCCGCGGTCAAGGTCGCCGGCGGCGGCCATTGTTTCGGCAGCGGCACCCATTACGCCCGACGGATCGGCCTTTATGCGCTCGCCGGTGGCAACCAGCAGATCCATGATTTCAGCAATGGGGGTGGCGAAGGCTGGGCCAGGATCGCTGCGGGGCCATACCAAGGTGTCGATATTGAGGGCGGGGGTGGCAAAGGCGCCATACCGGGCAGTGTCGCCCGCCACCATCTGGCCCTTTATGATGTGCGGGACTGCAATCGTCGGCGTAGCCATGTTTGCTAGGTCTGTCATGCCCCGATCTCCCCGCTGATATAGGCGTCGATCGTGCCGGCGCAGCCGATCTTGTCCTCTTCCCCGATGTCGGCATAGCGCGAGATTTCGGGGTGAATGACGAGCCCGGGGAGGCGGGTTTCGGGCCGGGTCTCGCGGAAATCGAGGGTCACGCGGTCGCCAGTGATGAGCCCGTTCCAGCGTGCTTCGTTCGAAAGATCCAGATAGGCATAACGCCCTTCGACCATGCCCTCGCGCGGACCCACCGGTTTAACCCCATCGCGATCCAGCACGAACGGAATGATCCAGGGAACCTGGTGATAGTAACCGTCCTCATCCATCGGGAAACCGACCGACATCTCGGACATGCCATAGCCCTGCTGCGTGCGGACCGGGCCGAAGAACTCGAACAACTGCTCGCGATAATCGGCCGGTAGCTTGGCGCCCTTGAGGCCGCCGCCGCTCTGGATGATCGTGTCAGGATGGAAGTCAGCATTGGGGACACCGGCCGCGCGGGCCATGTTCATCACCTCCCACATTTGCGTCCAGCCGCCCGTGATGATCATCGGTTCATGTCGCAGGGCGATGATCTTGCCGATCATGTCGGAGAAGCGCCCGGCCATTTCGGCGCTCTTGGCGCGACCACTTTCCTCGAGCGCTGCGATCTCGCTTGGGCTGGCGCGCCCTTCCGCCATCTTCAGTCGCGTTTCCGCCATCCGCATGATATCGGTCAGGCGAAGCGCGTCATTGGACAGGTAATGGAGCGAATCCGGCCTTCCATAGAGCTTTGCTACGTGGTTTGCGGCGATCAGCATGAGATAGGGTCCGGTGCGCGGCCCCATGAAAAAGATATGATGCTTCCCTTCTGGCTTGACCGGTTCCGGCCAGCAGAGATGTTGCAGGTAGTGTTGCAGCAATGCGTCATCAGCACGACTGCGATTGAGGAACGACACCTTGCCCGATGTGCCGCTAGTGGTGTTGACCAGGTGGCCTGCAGCCCAAAGGCGGCTTACCCAATCGTCTATGTCGGCAACGCCATCCAGATCGACCCCGTCCATCGGACGGGTGGTCATGGTTCCCAGCCACTTGGTCATGCGATCCCACTGGCCGTTCTGGACAAACGCGTTAGGGTAGGACTTGAAAGCCGTGTGCGAGAATAGCAGGGGGATCAGGTCATTGAGCGTGTCGATCCGGTCTACCCCCGTTTCTCTCGCGCGCCGATCCAGGATGGGCAATTGCTCCCGCCGCTCGGCGAACAGTTCGCGCGCCGCTTCGAGTTGCAGCGGAACAAGTTCGGACTGTGGGAGAGTGAAGCTGTCCCTGTGGCCCACCATTCCCAATAGCGTAGCGCGTGCGCTCATGATCCCGACATCCTCAACGTGATATGGCTTCAGTTCTCCGCCCGGATCGACACCAGTAAGGTCTGCGGCAATCTCTGGCTTGGACGCGCAAGACATTGATTAGATCGCCTGAATACAGCGGGCTGTTGTTGACAGACAAGGAGACTGTCAGCAATTCTACCTTCCGTCAATTAGAAAACGGGACGCATCAGCGCCTTGACTCGCGAACGGAATAAGAATATCGGACGTTTGATAGAAACAATTTTGCGGTCTGGAGAAGCCTTGCCATGAAGCCTTTTGTTCTCAGCTGCGACTCCCACGTCGTCGAGCCCCGTGCACTTTGGGCGGAGAACCTGCCCTCCGGAATGCGCGATAAAGCGCTCATGACACGCAAAGACGAGAAGAACTTCTTTGTCGATGGCAATGGCATGACGTTGCTAAAGATGCAGGTCGCGGATGGCGTTTCAGGTAACGAGAAGATCGGTCGCTTTGAAATCGACCTGCGCATCAAAGACATGATTCGCGATGGCGTGGACGCCGAGGTGGTCTATCCTACCGTAGGCCTGATGACATCGCGTCTGGGCGATCCTGACCTAGAAATTGCGTCGTGCGTCGTCTACAATGATTGGGTTCTCAACCACTTCAAGGGTCATCGTAACACGTTCATCCCCGCAGCGATCCTGCCGATGTGCTCTATCAAGGACGCAGCGGTCGAGTTGAAGCGTTGCGTGGAGCAGGGTTTTGCTACGGCTATGATCCCGGGCCGACTGCCTGGCGAAGTTCCCGCGTACAATTCGAACGAGTGGGATGCATTGTGGGAGGTTGCTAACAATGCCGAACTGCCACTGATCCTGCATGCCGGCACTGGCGGCGAGACCACTGCGGTGCGCGGAGACGGAGCGGCGTTGATCAATTACATGCTGTCGGGTCGTGGCCCGATTGATGCGGTGGCCTATCTGGTGTCGTGCGGCGCGCTGGACCGGTTCCCGAAGCTTACCGTAGCGACGATGGAATGCGGCTCGTCCTATCTCAATTATCTCGCCGAGATTCTTGACGAGATCTACCCGGCGCACCTGCACTATGTGCGACCCAAGCTCAGCCGCAAGCCAAGCGAGATCATCGCCCAGCAGGTCAAGGCGGCATTCTCGCACGATCGCTCAGCGGTAGAGAACCGGAATGTACTTGGTCATCAGACGTTGATGTTCGCGACGGATTACCCGCATCTCGAGGGGTCTTTTCCTTACACGCGCGAAGTCATAGCCGAGAACTTCCGCGACATCGATATCAGCCAGTCGGAAAAGGCAGACATCCTTGGGCTGACTGCGGCGAAACTGTTCAAGATCGAAAATCCCCAGGTGCTTACGGACGCCTGAAGAGTGCCGCAGAATAAGAGCGATGCAGGCTGAACGCCTAGCATTGCCACGGCATGTTTGGACGACGAGGAGAGAGACAGGTGGATGTAGCTGTTAAGCCGATCATGGGGTCGGCCGATGATTTTCGCGTAATGATGCACGGCTGCATCCGGACTTCGCACACAGTGATGAGCTATCCCGTCAGCTTTCGCGACGTGCATGCCGATTCGCTATTTGGTGAGCGGATGTTCCGGAAGATGGGTGTCGAACCCGGCTCGATCATCATGTTTACGTCCGGTTCGTCGGAATATGCCCACTTCTGGCCTTACGAAATTTCCGTTTCCAACCTCGACAGCTGCGTTGCGATCGCGGAAAATTTCATTTTCGACGCTGGTCGCTCCGAAATGTTCATGCGTCGCCTGCCAATCAAGGTAGCCTTTGGCATCACCGATGCCATTTTGGACGGGATGGCTGCGTTAAAGCTTGAGGCGGCCGCTGCCTTTGCACCTGCGGGCGTCATATGTGCTCGTGACGGTGCGGCCGATCGCCTCAAAGAACTGGGCTTCGCGCCTTGGCGGATGGTAAACTTGGGTCCGACTTTCGGGTTCGTCTCGCCGCAGGGTGAGACCATCTACGACACCGACGAGTGGCTGATTGAGGAGGCCGCCGGAGAACTGCTGATCACCGCACGTTCGGTTCGGGCACTGCCTCTGGTCAGGTTCCGCACCGGCGTGATGGGTTCGGTCAGCAGTGAGGGCGCCTTTTCGCTTGCGTGACAGGATGCGCCATCCCGAACCTGCCGGTTCGAGATGGAGACGGCTTTTCGCCGAACATGCCATTCACTGCTCAGTCATCCATGGATCAGCTGGAAGGGGTTTCGCTGCCCCACCCCTGGGAGTATTCGATGTTTGATGCCATTCGCCATCTTTCGCTCTACACAGTCCTCGAAGAGCACGTCCGTTCCTATCCTGGCAAGGTCGCGCACGCCTGTAGCAGTCAGCAACGCACCTTTGCAGAAGTGTTGGAGCGTGTAGATCGGCTAATCAACGCCCTGGAGGCCAATGGTGTCGGGGCAGGTGATCGCATCTTGTGGCTCGGCCAGAATTCGGACCGCATCATCGAATTGCTGATCGCGGCGTCTCAGCTCAATGCGATGGTGTGCCCCGCAAACTGGCGGCAGAGCAAGGCCGAACTGGCACACCAGATAGACGATCTCGAGCCTTCGGTCGTTTGCTGGCAGGACGAAGAGGTCGGTGCGGAGATCCGCGCAGGGCGGGAACTCGCCACTTACAAGGGCG
>Ga0065704_10071047_pt1 | contig 13510 bp, 11 predicted proteins | sample SwiRhicommuniRL2_FD_59091 | JGI IMG/M metagenome (GOLD analysis project Ga0065704, IMG submission 59091) | Switchgrass rhizosphere bacterial communities from Rose Lake, Michigan, USA - RL2 v2 (version 2) | ecosystem: Host-associated > Plants > Roots > Rhizosphere > Soil | place: East Lansing, MI
ACTATTCCCAAATATTATTGCTGTTTTTTCATTTACAGAAGGATTGTCATCTAAATTCATTAAATACTCCAAATATTCACTGAGTATCAATGGGATGATTTATAATTTTATAATTTTTGCGGCCTTTCCTTATTACATAATCAGGCTAAATGAAAAATATTATAATAAGCTCGATTTTGAAAAGCTTATTTTCCCATATTTTTTTATTGTTTCAATATACATTGCTTACTCTGGGTTTGGTCGGTTTATAAATTATTTTGGCTTGTTTATGCTGGTGTTTTTTGTAAATACTCTGTATCTGGTTATGCATATAAGAGTTTTCAGAGAAGTCAGACTAATCTCAATTGTTTTATTGTCATTTGGTCCCTTATATTACAAATATCAATATTATACTACATCGTATGATTATATTGTTAGTGATACTAATAAATTTAATATGTATTATCCGTATTCAAGCATATTCAACAAAGAAGATTACTACAAATACAGAGCTAAAATTTATACGAGAAGTATGAGTGATTCATATAATAATGCTGATAAAAAGAAATAATTTTATGCAATTTACTTCTACATAATTATGATAATTAAAAATCAGTAAAATGAAAAAATTACATATTATTTTGCTACTATTCCAATTAAATATTTGTTTTGGTCAGCAGATAAATAATAAAGAATTTACCGACATTAAAAGTAAATACTTTAGCAATGCAGTATATATTGAAAGCTATTTACCCAAAAATGTTGATAAAAGTGGAAATACAGATTATACAGATCTAGTTCAAAAAGCTGTTAATGAAAATAGTAAAGTAATATTTCCAAATTATCCTATTCTCGTATCAGATAAAGGAATTAATCTAATTTCTAATCAATATGTTTTATTTCAACCAAATACTCAACTGATCTTAAAAAGCAGTGATAAGGCAGAATATAAAGTAATTAACATCAATGGTGTTACGAATATTAAAGCATATTTTTTGAATATAGTAGGTGATAAATACAAACATCTTTCTGGAGCGGGAGAATGGGGACAGGGAGTATCAATAAAATCAAGTAGCAATATTATATTATATAAACCTATGATTTCAAAATGTTGGGGAGATGGGATCTATATAGGACAGGACACTTCAGTTCCTCAGAATATAACCGTAAACGGAGGGTTAATTAATGATAACCGAAGGAATGGTATTTCAATAATATCGGGTAATAATGTGACCATTAAAAATGTTACGATAAGCAATACAAGCGGGCATAATCCTCAAAGTGGAATTGACATTGAACCCAATACCGTTAAAAATGAAATTACCAATGTCGTTTTAGACAGCATTACGACAAAAAATAATGCAATGCACGGAATTATTATTTCTACGGGCAACTTAAACGGAAATATAAAACCGATCTCAATAACAATCAATAACCATCGTGATTTTAACTCGGCAATAGCATTGGGGCTTAGTGTAACTCGTAATAATCTGAACTATATCCAGCCACTAAATGGCAAAATTGTTATTACCAATTCAGATTATAATGTGCCGGGCAAAGCATTTATAAGAAATTATCAGGGAAAGAAAAGTAATATTATCCTTTCCCTGAAAAATATGAATTTTAAAAGATCAAATGCTGCAAGATCTGCTGCAAATTCAGCAGGTTCGGTTTCTCAGTTTATGTCGGATTTCACGAATAATAAAAATAGTGATGTGCGATGAATAACATTTCTTGATTTTGCGCAATATATGTTGTCTTAATAAATTAGATAAGAATAAATAAACGATAATATTAAGATTTGGTAATGTAATAATTGTAATCCTGCTATTACAGAATCTTTTGCACAATTTTTGTATATTTGCTTTGCGTGTAGTAAAAATAAAATCCTAAATTAAGTTTTAATTAAAATTATTAAGTCACCAAGTAATTTCAATGATTTCTAATTTTTAAAAGATATTTTTTGAAATAATTAAAAAATATCTATCATAGATATTTAGAGATTAATTTTATATAAAGCTTTAGATTTAATTACAAGTTTATTAAGATGTATTGTAATTGATAGTTATTATAAACTATGTAGCTTTAAAGTAATATTCAGAAAATCCTATAGAATATACATTCTGTAATTTATTTTTTGTTATAACTTTTAAAAAGCCACCAAATTTGATATCTCTATAAAGTAATTATAAGAAAGTGTTTAAAATGAATATAATTTTCCTTGAAGCCGTCCAAATCCACGGAGGTGCTCGTAAGAGTACAATTGAGCTTGCAAAAAGATTAAATGAAGAAGGTCACAATTCGATTATAGTAGATTTTTGGGGCAATTGTAATGATTTTGTTGAAGATGTAGAAAACAACAAAATTCAGCTAAAGATATTAAGGAAAAATGATACTCCTATCGCAATTTTCAATTCTAAAAACCCACTAAGAATCTTGAGAAATATCGCTTTATTTCTTGTTGATTGGGTAAAGTTAAAGAAAGAATTCAGCGCATTCCAGAAAAATTTTAAGCCTGATGTTGTTATCATCAACAACATTAAAACTAATTCGATTTTAAGAAAAGGAAAAGGGTATAAGATAGCTTATTTTGCAAGAGGCTGGTTTGCATACAACTCAATAGGTTTTTTGAAGAAACTTATCTTTAAATACAATTCCGACTACTTTATCGGCGTATCCCAATCTACCAGACAGGCAATTTTTACGGGAGGCTTAGCTCCATTGGAAAAAATTTTTGTTGTACCCAATGCAATTGACATTTCAAAAGTAGCACAATATAAAGAAGCAAGGGGAGGAAAATTCGAATCCGATTCAATGGTAATCCTTCATTGCGGAGGTTTTTTACCAGCAAAAGGACAAGAAATGTCAGTTAATTTGGCGAAGAAACTAAAAGATAATGGAATCAATTTTAAAATGATCTTTATGGGGGCTGTTTACGATACACCGGTTTCAGAGAACTTTTTAAAAAAGATTAAAAACGAAATCAACCGTTCCGGATTGGTAAATAATATTGAAATATTACTGAATCATAAAGATCCTTACAGTATTTTTATGAAAAGCGATGTTCTAATACATCCTTCTGACACCGAAGGTCTCCCTCGTGTAATCATGGAGGCGCTTGCATTTGAAATGCCAGTTATTGCAAACCCCGTGGGTGGAGTCACAGATTATATACTGCATAATTTTACAGGATACATTGCCAATCATAATGATGTAAACGACTATTTTGATTATATATTTAAGTTATATCATGATCATGAACTCTTTAAATTTATCGCGGTAAATGGAAAGAAACTGATAATGAATAATTATAGTAAAGGAAATCAATTAGAAGCGTTTAATAAAATCTTTAAAAAACTGGGAAGTTCATGAAGAAATCAATAACGGTTTTTACACCCACTTATAATAGGGAGGGAACTCTGAAAAGGCTTTACGATTCTTTATGTAGCCAGACAAACCAAGATTTTAAATGGCTAGTGATTGATGACGGCTCCTCTGATCACACATCTATCTTATTTAATAACTGGAAAGCTGAAAACAAGATCGAAATAGAATATTATTATCAGACAAATAAGGGTAAGCTTGCTGCTCAGATATTAGCCTTAGAATATATTGATACCAAATTATTTACCTGTGTTGATTCTGATGATTATGTTCCTGAAAATGCGGTAGAAAAAATATTAAAATTCTGGAAAGCTAATAGGAAAACTAATTCAGCAGGTATCATAGGTTTGGATTCATATGAGGATGGATCCATTGCCGGGGAAAGGCTTCCTGAGATCGGAGAATCTACCTATTCCGAATTGGTAGATCACTATAAAATAAAAGGTGATAAAAAATACATCTTTGACACAGTGATTTATAAAAAATACCTCCCATATCCTTATTTTGAAGATGAAATTTTTCACGAAGTAAGTTGGATATTTCCTTTAATCGATCAGGAATACAAGTTTTTGATATCTAATGAAATATATTGTATCATCGAATACCAGCAGGACGGATTGTCAAACGGATTATACAAAAGATACAAAAATAGCCCAAAATCTTTTATGGAATACAGAAAGGTCAAAATGAAATACGGTATCAACAAAATGGTAAAACTGAAAAATGCCATACATTATGTGTCTTCAAGCATATTTGCAGGAAAATGGAATTTTTTTAAAAATGCACCTGCTAAACTGTACATCCTCATTGCTATACCTTTAGGAATACTGCTGAATTTTTATATAAATTATAAAATAAAACAAAATACACATCGTATTAAACAAGGAAAATTAAATTAAATGAACGCTATAATAGTACCTGGAGTAACAGATTTAAATAAAGGTGATCAGGCTTTGGTCTGGGAAAGCTGGAGGCTGGCCAAAGATACCGGGCTATATGATGAGGTATATATTTTGGATGCCGGAGATAATGAAGAAGAGAGAGAATTGCTTTGCAGACAATCTGAAGAGCACGGGTTTAAATTACTCGAAAATATTTTAAAGCATCCCAGAAGAGGGCAGCACAAATCCGGAGAACACATTAAAGAATCTAAGCTGGAACTTTTAAAGCAGATAAAAAATGCTGCTATGGATTTTAAAGACACCCGGTATCTGATAAAAATCTGCAACGATCTTGAAAAAGTAAGAAAAAATTTCGATGACAAAACCTACCGTACCGTAAAACAGTTTCACGAAGCAAAAACAATTTTTGTAAAAGGAGGAGGTTTTATCCATGCGTATGGCGAAAAAACAGCACCATACCTTATGTGGTATTTTCTATTCTACGTAAGACTTGCAAAAGCGTTAGGAAAAAAAGTTGTTTTCCTGCCGAACTCTTATGGACCTTTTATAGGACTTACCGTTGAAAAACAGGTAAGCTCCGTATTTGGAAAGCTAGATCTGGTGTACGCAAGGGAAAATGTTTCCGCACAAAGCCTGGAACAGCTTATGGGTAAAAAAATACCTGTAGAAATGGATCTTGGTTTTTTCCTTGAAAAAGGAAGTCAGGAAGAAGCCGTAAAAATTCTTGAAAAATACAATTTGTCTAAAGAAGATAAAATTGTAGGAGTAACGATTCGTCCTTGGCGTTTCCCGGGATTCTCCAATCCTGAAGCACTTTATAAAAAGTATATTGATTCGGTAGCTGATCTAACCACACATTTATTGTCTAAAGGTTACAAAGTTGCTTTATGCAATCAGTCGCTTGGTCCCAATTCTCATGAAGATGATCGCAACGCGATCAGAGATTTGCTTGCTAAAGTGCAGGATCCTAATATCATCTGGATTAATGAAAATCTTTCCTGTGATATATTAAAATCGGTTTATTCCAATTTTTATTTCTTTATCGGGACACGCTTTCATTCCATCATTTTTTCATTAACTTCTCTCGTGCCGTCTATTGCAATTGGATATGGAGGTAACAAAGCAAAAGGAATTATGGGCGATTTTAGCTTAAATGATTATGTCATACAGATCCAGGATGTAGAATCCGATCTGCTTATTAATATGTTTGACAAAGCCATTTCAGAATATGACACGATAAAATCTCAGCTAGACAAATCCATGGGATTGGTTACCGAGAGCAGAAACAGATTGATACAGGATATAAAGTCTTTATATTAAAAAAATGAAAGTAATCCGTACATCAACCATACCATTGTCTTTAAATGTTCTGCTTAAAGGACAATTGAAGTTTCTGAACGATTTCTTCGAAATCGTCGGAATATCTTCTGAAGGCCCGCTGCTTGATGAAGTAAAACAAAGGGAAGGTATAAAAACAATTGCTGTCAATATGGAAAGAGGCATAAGCCCAGTTAAAGATCTTATTTCTCTTTTCAGGCTATATCATATTTTAAAGTCAGAAAAACCTGTTATTGTTCATTCAATAACACCAAAAGCAGGGCTTTTAACCATGCTGGCGGGTAAAATGGCGGGTGTACCTATTCGTATTCATACCTTTACAGGGCTGATTTTTCCCACTAAAAAAGGAATAATCCAGAAAATTCTTATTAATATGGATCGCCTTCTGTGTGGGGCTGCAACCAATATTTATCCGGAAGGACAGGGCGTAAAAAAAGATTTAATAAACTATAATATTACTTCAAAACCATTAAAAGTAATTGCCAACGGTAATGTTAACGGAATTGATTTGCATTATTTTTCATCCGAGAATATAAGTGATAGCCAAAAAGCACTCTTAAGACAAGATCTCGGTATTATTTCTTCAGATTTTATTTTCGTCTTTGTAGGGCGTCTGGTTGGCGATAAAGGAATTAACGAATTGGTGAATGCTTTTTCACAGATTAGCAAAAATGCATATCGGCTAAAACCTGTGAAGCTTTTGTTGATTGGGCCTCTGGAAGAACATCTTGATCCTCTGCAGTCGGAAACAATAAAAGAGATAAAAAACAATCCTGATATTTTAGATTTAGGATTTCAAAACGATATAAGACCTTACTTAGCGATTTCAGATGCTCTTGTTTTTCCTAGCTATCGAGAAGGTTTTCCCAACGTTGTTATGCAGGCAGGTGCTATGGGATTACCCAGCATTGTTTCTGATATTAACGGCTGTAATGAGATCATCGTAGAAGGACGGAACGGAACGATTATACCTGTAAAAAACAGCGAAAAGTTAAGATCTGCTATGGAAATTTTTCTGTCAGATACAGATTATTATCACAGATTAAGAGAAAATGCAAGGCAGATGATAGAATTTCGATATGAACAGTCCGTAATCTGGAACGAGTTATTAAATGAATACAAAACACTGCTTAAAGAGAAAAATATAGATGTATAAAAATTTGATAAAAAGAATGATCGATTTTCTGATTGCTTTTACAGGGCTTATTTTTTTATCGCCTGTTTTCGCTGTTGTACTTGTTATTTTATACATTCAGAATGATGGTAAACCATTCTTTTTTCAAACAAGACCGGGGCTTAATGAAAAATTGTTCAGGATCATTAAGTTTAAAACGATGACAGATAAAAAAGACAGTCAAGGTAACTTGTTGCCAGATTCAGATAGGCTGACTAAAGTTGGTAGTTTTGTACGTCAGACTTCTCTTGATGAAATTCCTCAACTTATCAATGTGCTGAAAGGGGATATGTCGATTATAGGGCCAAGGCCTTTGTTGCCACAGTATCTGCCTTTGTATAACGAGTCTCAGAAGCGCAGGCACGAAGTTCGTCCGGGAATTACCGGCTGGGCACAGGTAAATGGAAGAAACGCTATTTCATGGGCAAAGAAATTTGAACTGGATGTATGGTATATTGATCATTTGTCCTTTGCATTGGACTGCGAAATTATATTTCTTACTTTTAAGAAAGTTTTTAAAAAAGAAGGAATTAATAAGGAAGGACAGGCAACGACAGAGGTTTTTAACGGAAATAATTAAACATAAACGACATGTATTTATACGGAGCAAGTGGTCATGGCAAGGTAGTTGCTGAAGTTGCAGAAGAAAAAGGATACCACATTAAGGGGTTTATAGATGAAAATATTTCTAAAACTACACTGCTGGATTATCCTGTAATTCATGAGCCGCCATCAGAAAGTATAGATATTATCATTTCAATAGGAAATAATAGAATAAGAAAGAATATTGTTGACCACAATACGTTATTTACTTATGTTACCTTACTTCATCCGAAATCATCGATCTCTAAAAGAGTATATATAGAAGAAGGAACAGTTGTAATGTCCGGGGTCAGCATAAATTCTGCAGTGAGTATAGGAAAGCATTGTATCATCAATACCAATTCATCAATAGATCATGATTGTGTTATTGAAGATTTTGTACATATTTCACCCAATGCGGCATTGGGAGGAAGCGTTTATGTAGGAGAAGGAACGCATGTCGGATTAGGAGTAAGCGTGATTCAGGGTATAAGAATAGGGAAATGGTGTACTATCGGGGCAGGCGCAGTGATCATCAGTGATATTCCTGATGGAGCAACAGTGGTAGGAAATCCGGGTAAAGTAATAAAAGTTACCGAATTATAATATAAATAATAAAAAATAAAAATTGAGTATGAACATCGAGGTATGGCTTTCTTCACCTCACATGGGAGGCGAAGAGCTAAAGTATATCAACCAGGCTTTTGAGACCAATTGGATTGCTCCTCTTGGACCCAATGTAAATGGTTTTGAAGGTGATTTGGAAAATTTTTTAAATCAGAATATAAAGGTCGCAGCTCTTTCTTCAGGTACGGCGGCTTTACACCTTGCATTAATTGAATGTAATGTAGGATATGGAGATGAAGTAATCTGCCAGTCTTTAACGTTTTCAGCTTCTGCTAATCCTATCGTGTATCTTGGGGCAACTCCTGTATTCGTAGATTCAGAAAAGGATACGTGGAATATGTGTCCTGTAGCATTAAGAGAGGCTGTAAAGGATAGAATTGCCAAAGGGAAAAAGCCAAAAGCAATCGTTGCGGTTAATCTTTATGGGATGCCCGCCAAAATGGATGAAATTTTAGCAGTAGCTTCAGAGTTTAATATTCCATTGATTGAAGATGCTGCCGAATCATTAGGATCAACCTATAAGGGCAGAGCATGCGGAACTTTCGGACGTTTCGGGATCTTATCTTTTAATGGCAATAAAATCATCACCACTTCGGGTGGGGGAGCATTGGTTTGTCATTCTAAAGAAGATAAGGACAGGGCTGTATTTCTTTCTACACAGGCAAGAGATAAAGCACCACATTATCAGCATTCTGAGATAGGATATAATTACAGAATGAGCAATATATGTGCAGGAATCGGAAGAGGTCAGATGGAAGTTCTAAACAGCAGAGTAGAAGGGCGTAGAAAAATGCACGAATTCTACGCTAATGTTACTAAAGATATGGATGGTATTGAACTTTTTTCCGAACCTAACGAAGACTTTTACAGCAATCACTGGCTGTCTGTAATCACGGTAAATGAAAAATTAGCGTCAAAGAGCCATGAAGATCTTCGCCTGGCATTGTTAGAAGATCATATAGAATCGCGTCCTATATGGAAACCGATGCATATGCAGCCTGTTTTCAAAGATGCACCGTACTACGGAGGTAACTTTGCAGAAACGCTCTTTAATACTAGTTTATGTCTTCCTTCGGGATCTAATTTGACAGATGATGATCGAGGAAGAATTGAAAAAGTCATGGTTAATGTTTTTTCAAATAAAAAGATTTTAGTTTCATAAACCACACCACACAACTACCATTGAATAATTTAATAATTTATTCATAAAAACAAATTACACCTAATTACCAGTTTATCAATAAAGATAAGCTTTTAAAACTAAAATTAATACTAGTCCGAAAAGAACAAGCCAGAGATAATTCATTATTATCTCTGGCTTTTTATTTTTAAATCAGAACTTTTGAAGTTACTGAAATATCTTAATGAAACTTTCTATTAGAGTTACTGTAGCTATTGTTATTTAAGCCATGGAAATTATTGTAAGTATAATACAAATCTTTAAAATAAATATCAGTATCAGCATCGTTTTTTTCTACAAAAACAACCTCTTTCTGCTTTCTGGCAGAACTGTGTGTGTATTTCTTTTTATATACTGCTTTCTTTTTTATGCATCTGCAATACTGCTGATCTTGCTTTTGATGCTGATGAAGATCAACGATTATAATTTCCGTATTCTTATAGTTTTTAAACTTTGCAAAAGTACTTTTATCAAGAGTAAACCATGGTTCACCATGATAAAAAAAATGATCGATGATTTCGGGGTGATGAACGTCTTTTTTTTCTAAAGGAGCCGCGCAGTAGTAGCCATTGCAATCCTTGCACATGGCAACTTGTATTTTTATAGACATAATTTTTTGATTTTAGTGTTGCCTTTGTTATATCAGAAGTTGTGCCATACACGCAATTCCAATGTAAAATTATACTCACATTAAATTATTAATTTTCTTATATGTTTAATGCAAAAATATACTTTTGCTTCTTCTTTTGATCTGCTGTAAATACAGGCAGAATAGAGAATATATTAATGTTAAATTTGTTCAGCGGTATGTTATCATAAATTAATTTACAAACTTTCATTAATATTTCCTTTTTAGCATAATTTTATGGTCTTGGGTATAAAAACGGTAAAGAAAAAAACGTTTTTTTTGAGTATTTTAACGCTTAAAAGTGTTTTTTTTACACTTTTTAATAAAAAAGTTAATATTTTTTTTAACGTTTCTTATCATAGTATTTTGCAGGGAAAATTTCAATATTATTTTTTAACATTTTTTTTACAAAGTGTTGTAAACTCATATTTTAAGTTCAGTATAAGTATATAAAATATGATAACCTTATCATATTTTATATACAATTGTTATCATAAAAAATCGATATGTAAATTGTTGATATGTAGGTGATAGCAGTAAATTTATTTTTTTTATTCATTTGAATTTTTATATTTGTGATGTTACATAAATGTTAACAATTAAATGAGCCCTAACTTTATTCATACGTATGTATCTGTAGATTGTGTAGTATTCGGATTTGATCTTGAAAACCGCCTAAATATTTTATTGGTTCAGCGACATGTGGATGAGATCCCTTTGGAAAGACAGAGAAAGCTACCGGGCAGTTTGATTTTTAGTGATGAGGATGTAGATGATGCCGCTGAAAGAGTACTTCACGAACTGACAGGAATCAGGAAAATGGTCCTTAAGCAGTTCAAATGTTTTGCAGATCCCAGCCGTGCCAACAATGAGCATGATATAAAATGGATGGGAAAGGAGTATAAGCATCATATAGACAGGATCATCACAGTAGCATATTTATCGCTCTGTAAGATTGATCATAAGATCAACAGCACAAAATATGATACGGTAGACTGGTTTCCGATTGATGAAGTACCGACCTTGCCGTTCGATCATAATAAGATTATCAGCGAATCGCTGGTGGAGATCAGAAAGTGGATAGAATCCGACTTCTCCATTATTTTTGAGCTGCTGCCGAAGAGGTTTACCATCAGACAGCTGTACCAGCTTTACAGTGCATTAAGTGAAAAATATATTGACATTAAAAATTTTCATAAAAAAATATCATCCTTCAACTATATCGTACCGTTGGATGAGATTGAGAAAAACGTTTCGCATCGTGCCGCAAGATATTATAAGTTCGATGCAAAGATCTACAAGAAAAATAATACTAAACTAATCAAATAAATACGCTTCTATATAAATTATGTACTTACTAGGCTATGATATCGGCAGTTCTTCTGTAAAAGTTTGTCTCATCGAGGCATCCAGCGGAAAGGTGATTGCTTCAGAATTTTCTCCAAAAAAGGAAATGAAAATCACCGCTATCAATCCCGGATGGGCAGAGCAGAACCCCGGCGACTGGTGGACGAACCTGAAACTTGCTCATGAAGCTGTTATGCACGAATCAGGAGTACATGCGGAAGATATTAAAGGAATTGGTATTACATGGCAGATGCACGGGCTTATCCTGGTAGATAAAGATCAGAATTTATTAAGACCATCCATTATCTGGTGCGACAGCCGCGCAGTGCCATATGGAGAAAAAGCTTTTAAAGAGATTGGAGAAGAAAAATGTTTATCTCATTTATTAAATTCACCGGGAAATTTTACAGCATCAAAATTAGCCTGGGTAAAGGATAACGAACCTGAAATTTTTGATCAGATTGATAAAATAATGCTTCCCGGAGATTATATCGCCATGAAGCTGTCCGGACAAATCGGGATAACGATCGAAGGCTTGTCGGAAGGTATTTTCTGGGATTTTAAAAACAATTGTATTTCGGAAGATGTGATCGGTCATTACGGAATTCCCAAAAGCTTTTTCCCGGAGATTATTCCTACGTTCGGGATCCAGGCTACAGTTTCTGCTGCTGCAGCTCAGGAATTAGGCTTAAAAGAAGGAACACCGATTTCCTACAGAGCTGGAGATCAGCCAAACAACGCACTTTCACTGAATGTTTTTAATCCGGGAGAAATTGCTTCCACCGCCGGAACTTCAGGAGTTGTGTATGGGGTACTTGATCAGCTTGAATACGATAAATTATCAAGAGTTAATACATTTGCTCATGTTAATTATACACCGGAGCAGATCAGGCTGGGAGTTTTACTTTGCATTAACGGAACAGGAATCTTGAATTCATGGCTGAAGCATAATTTTGCAACATCATTATCCTCATATGGAGACATGAATGAGCTGGCTTCGCTTTCGCCTGTAGGTTCTAAAGGTCTTAGCATCGTACCTTTCGGAAACGGTGCAGAAAGAGTACTGGAAAACAAGGAAACCAACTGCTCTATCCACGGAATTAATTTCAATATCCATACAAAAGGAGATATTCTGCGTGCAGCGCAGGAAGGAATCGTATTTTCTTACGAATACGGAATGAACATTATGAGAAATATCGGGATGGACATTCAGGTGATTCGTGCAGGAAATGCCAATATGTTTTTAAGTTCAATTTTTCGTCAGTCACTCTCCAGTGTCAGTAATGCGGTAATTGAACTTTATGATACCGACGGAGCTGTGGGAGCTGCAAGAGCTGCGGGAATAGGAATAGGGTTTTATGCAGATTCCAAAGAAGCATTTTCATCACTCGAAAAAATAGCAGTGATAGAGCCTGAACACGAGAAACAAGAACAATATCTGGAAGCCTATACAAGATGGAAGCATCATCTTAATGAAATAATCTAAAAACAAATCAGCGGAAAAATTTCCATAACACTTGCTGACCTCCCGGATCAGTGAGAAGGGAATGACTACGCAAACTTTAAATAAAATAAATAAGAAATATGAACACTTTAACAGGTACGAAAGAGTTTTTTACAGGTATCGACAAAATTAAATTTGAAGGGAAGGAAAGCAGAAATCCAATGGCATTCCGCTATTATGATGCTGAAAAAGTTGTCATGGGAAAACCTATGAAAGAGTGGACGCGTTTTGCAATGGCATGGTGGCATACCTTATGTGCAAACGGAAGCGATCCTTTCGGAGGGGCTACCATTCACCATCCTTGGGATATCGGTAATGACGCCGTTACAAGAGCAATGCACAAAATGGATGCAGGTTTCGAATTTATGTCTAAAATGGGCTTCGATTACTACTGTTTCCATGATATCGATCTTGTAGATCCGGCAAACAACTGGAAAGAGTACGAGAAAAACCTTCAGGCAGTTGTAGACTATGCCAAGCAAAAGCAGGCTGAGACGGGAATCAAGCTTCTATGGGGAACAGCAAACGTTTTTACCCATGAAAGATACATGAACGGAGCTTCTACAAACCCGAATTTTGACGTTGTTGCTTGTGCAGGAACTCAGGTGAAAAACTCCATCGACGCGACAATTGCCTTAGGAGGTGAAAACTATGTATTCTGGGGTGGAAGGGAAGGATATATGAGCCTTCTGAACACCGATATGAAACGTGAAAAAGATCACCTGGCACGTTTTCTTTCAATGTCCAGAGATTATGCACGTCAGCAAGGATTTAAAGGAACTTTCCTGATCGAGCCTAAACCAATGGAACCTACAAAACACCAGTACGACTACGATTCTGAGACGGTGATTGGCTTCCTTAGACA
>Ga0065704_10000911_pt1 | contig 13505 bp, 14 predicted proteins | sample SwiRhicommuniRL2_FD_59091 | JGI IMG/M metagenome (GOLD analysis project Ga0065704, IMG submission 59091) | Switchgrass rhizosphere bacterial communities from Rose Lake, Michigan, USA - RL2 v2 (version 2) | ecosystem: Host-associated > Plants > Roots > Rhizosphere > Soil | place: East Lansing, MI
TCGCGACGTGCGATACCGGTCTGTTTCAGAGCGTTCCCGACCTGGGTTTCATTCTGGTAAGAAGCAGCGGTATCGATCAGGCGGTATCCCGTATCAATGGCATCAATAACGGCTCTTTCGCATTCAGCGGCATCAGTCATCTGAAACACACCAAAGCCCAGCAGGGGCATTTCAATACCGTTGTTCAAATTTACAGTTTGCATGACGTAATCCTTCAGCTGTTGTGTAGAAAAAGGATAACGCAAAGTGATTTATTCAATTAGAGGGGGTAATTAGCTAGGGTTTATTAGATTTATTCATTAATTTGAGGGGATCTGATGCTCGGCTTTGTGCCAGCAGCGGACATAATCACCCGCCATATTGCGGGTGTGTTTTTTCGACGGTTCACTCTCAGCCGTCCGTAGCTGAGCTACTTTTTGCTAACAAGATAGGTAGCAATGGCCGTTAATCCATCTATAAGGGGCATAGACCCGGCGCCTGCCAGGAAGTCATCGTGATCTATCTGGTTATTTCGGCGAATGTCAGCAAAGCGTGCAAGCGCATTTTTTTCATTTGTGGCACTGATCTCTTCAAACTGTTTTTCGTAGCCATGTTCAATCAGCTGAGAAGCTTTGCCCACGTCCGAGCTTTCCAGTACAACAATTTGCTTACCCTTTTGAAAAAAAAAGTAATTCAGCATTTCGTGCTCCACATAGAAAAGGTGATATTTAAAAGAATATATCCAGTCTGAGAGGATCCTGAAAACAATTTCAAGTTTATTTTTTAATCCGGTAAGAACTTCCTTTTTTTACTGGCGATCCTTTGGCCTCGTGAGCGTTATTCACTGATAGCCGCCCCTGCTCGTAGCCTCGGCAGCTTTTTTGCCGGGAGCGGATATTGCTGACACATGGGTGGACTAATTAACGGAGGCGATTAATTTAACGGATTAATTTCCCAATAATTAATCCTTTTACCTGTCTCTTTAGGGATCGAACGGCCCTGTATTCGGGGTCATCTGGCGGAAATAACGATCCTCGCCTATGGCAAATAACCCCATACCGATGAACAGCGGCAGACGTCGCCCGAAGCGATCGCACAATTAGTTAATGATCGTTAAATAAATTGCTTGCACAACCTCCCGGCGACGCTTAGTATTTACTTATCGAACGTTAATTAATAAGTGACGTTGACCTTAAACCGGGGCACCTGCAAAAGGTTTCCCAATCAAAATTCGAAGAACAGGAATTAACCTCATGAAAAATATCGCAATGACTATCGCCGCTCTGACACTGGCAACAGCTTCTTTCTCAACCCTGGCAGCGACTGAAGTGCAGTCAGCGCCGGCAGGTCAGCAATCCATTGGTGTAGTCGGTGCATCAACCACCGGTTCACTGTCAGGCCTGCAATCAGAATTGAATGCAAAAGCCACCCAGGCGGGTGCAAGTTCATACCGTATTATCGGTGCATCCGGTAATAACCAGCTTTACGGTACAGCAGAAATGTACAAATAAGCTGAGCAGTAACAAGCAGTAAGCAGAAGAGGCGGCGGTTGCCGCCTTTTTCGTGTCTGCGATTAGCGGTATTTATGGAAGTGATTATTGCGGATCTTTCGGTTGATATAACCATGCAATCCGCTGCCAGCTTTCGCCATGGCGATCATATGGTCAACGTCTGTCACCCCTGGCCGGATGGAATTATAGATGTAATGCCAGCCATCTTTGAACTTCACGGTAATTGAATCTTCCGTAGTCGTGAAAGCGACGATACCCGAATTGCCCCCCCGGTTTTGGTACTTTTCCATATTCCCCTTCCTGATTGATGAAGCCATTCACGACCTGAATAATAGTAGCCATAAATTTTTGCCGGTTGTGTGAGTAGAAAAGCTTTTTTTAAGCTGTTCTGGCAAAACGTCCCGGCGGAGCTGATGCCGTGGCCCTTTCCTGAAAGTTTAACGCCTGATAAACGAAGTAAAAAGAAGAAGCTTTTTAAGAATATGGGAGTAGGTCACGGAAAGCGACGGGGAATAGAATTCCCCGTCGTTTTTACTCTCATCACGAAGGTGCAGAATGAAAAAGTTCTTCCTCATTATCATGGTCTCAGCGCTGGCAGGTTGCGCGGGTTATCACCATAAACCAGAAAGACACCAGAGCGGGATGGCAAATCCGGCTGCGGTATATTGCCATGAAAGAGGCGGGAGATCGGTGAGTGTGCAAACACCACACGGCGTTCGTGCAGACTGCGTATTCCCTGATGGACGCGGTATCGACGAATGGGAGTTATACCGTCGGGATCATAACTAAAATCCGNTTCACGCAGGCTGAAAATAACCCCGTGCGTATCACCAGTCCTTTNTAAAATTTACGACGACCTGCGCTTTTCTCTTTTACCTGTTTGCGGACTTAGTCTTTTCCAAAGGATGTAATGGCGGGAAAAACACCGATCCGGCGCGGGTTTTTCATTCAGGCAATAGTGAAGGGTTCAGCCAATATTGGGTAAATTCCGAAAGTGTGCTCACCGCCGAAATCTCACTCACGATAAAGGGCAAAGGAAGCCGATTTCCCGTTTATCGGTTCACTGCGGGATGTGATACTTTGGAGCAGTAACGTGCCGGTGAGAGCATTTCACCGTGTTGAATTCAGAACAGCACAGAGGGTTTATGGCGGTCATTTCCGGACAGATTATCGAGCAGGCGAAGCAGTGGCGTCGCGACTTTCACAGGCGACCTGAACTGGGTCTGAATGAGCATGGCACCGCAAAAATAATCAGTGAACTGCTACTGTCTTTTGGTCTTGAAGTGTACACGGGCATTGCCGAAACCGGCGTTATTGCCACACTGCGAAACGGCGAAGGCCCTTCAATCGGACTGCGTGCAGATATCGACGCATTACCCATTCAAGAACTGAATGAATTCGAGCACCAGTCACAAAACCCGGGCCTGATGCATGCCTGCGGGCACGATGGCCATACATCCATTTTGCTGGGCGCGGCAAAACATCTGAGTGAGAACCGTCATTTTCGCGGCACTGTCCATTTCATCTTTCAGCCTGCTGAAGAAAACTTAGGCGGTGGCGAAATGATGGTGAAAGAAGGGTTGTTTGACCGTTTTCCGATGCAGGCGGTTTACGCGCTGCATAACTGGCCGGGACTGCCGGTTGGCGAAGTAGCGGTCAGCGAGGGGCCGATGATGGCGTCGCAGGATAATTTCTATATCACCCTGACCGGCAAAGGTTGTCACGCGGCGATGCCGGAACGGGGTGCGGATCCCGTGGTGGCTGGCGCGCAGCTGATTTTGTCATTGCAAAGCCTGATTTCGCGCCGCCTGTCGCCGCTGGAACAAACGGTGATCAGCCTGACGCAACTTCATGCGGGCGAAGCCATTAACGTCATTCCTGAAACGCTGCATATGTCGGGCACGCTGCGTTGCCTGAGCAACAAAACCCGTCAGACCTGCTGGCGGCTGATTGAAGAATACGTCCATGCGGTGCCGTTACCGTACGGTGTGAAAGGGGAAGTGCGCTGGGAATTGGGTTATCCGGTCACGCAGAACCATGCAGCGCAGGCAGAGATTGTGCGCGACGCGGCGAAAAACACGCCGGGTATTCAGAAAGTGCATTTCAATAATGCGCCGTCGATGGCTGCAGAAGATTTTGCTTATCTGCTGCAAGCGTGTCCGGGAGCCTATTTCTGGCTGGGTGCCGATGGCGCCACACCTTCTGACTCACTGCATAGCCCGCGCTACGACTTTAATGACGACATTATTCCGCTCGGCATCGGTGTGCTGACCACGCTGGTGGAGCGCGAGCTGAAAGCCTGATCGCATTTTTCATGGCATTCCGGACCGGACAACAGAGGCGTTACGCATTGTCCGGTCTGGTTTTTTATATTTCTGCCAGCTCTTGCGCAATATTCACCACTTTATAGTGATGTTCGCTGATGACCTTCCGGCGTATTTTATCTTCCATCTCATCGGCGAATTTTACAATATCATCAGCCGCTGCGAAGTCGGGTAAATCAGTAATTTTATAATTCCACCATTGAATAGATTGTAAACGATTAATAATACTTTTCTCAAACCGGTATTTAATCACTCTGGCCGGAATACCCGCGACAATCGCGTACGGAGGAACATCAGACGTGACGACGGCATTGGCGGCAATAATTGCGCCATTGCCGATAGTGATGCCGCCTTTTAATACGGCGTGTTCGCCCACCCAAACATCATGACCTAATACCGTCGCCTCCGGCATATAGTCGAACCCGGCAATATTCAGCGTTTCTCCGAATTGTTCCTGCGCCACTTTGGGGAAGAAATCATGATACGTCAGCGGACTGGTCGTAAACCGGTGTATGGGATGTTGCGGCCCCATAACCCGCACTCCTGCTGCCAGGCTGCAAAATCTGCCAGTTTTGAGGTTATTGGGTAATTTACTGCACGCGTAAGAATACGCGCCCATTGAACAGAAACTTTTTCGTGGCATTGAGGCGTACTCTTCAACCCAAACATCCTCGGTAAATTTTATTCTCTCCCCTTTTTTAAAAAGGAATATATTTCTCTTTTTATATATTCCTTTCACTATTTCCGGGAATTTAAGATGGATCTTATGGCGTAAACAATAATCCTCATGTTTTTGAGCCCATCGAAAGTTAACGGGATACTTCATTCATTGCTCCTCAAAGGTGACATGCTGTTTTTATATATTCTTGTCTAAATCCTAGCATAAAACAGACATTACAAAATCTGAGGTCGGCGGAAAATACGTGAGGAGGCGATGAAGTAAAGCAAAAAACGCCCGGAGGATAAAGTCCGGGCGCTGTGATGAACATCTTACTCAGGCGGCGCGATCAGACCCGGAAATGCCCGACGGCAACCGCCAGACCGGTGGCTTGTTCCTGCAACGCCGACGCCGCACCCGTGGATTCCTGAACCATCGCTGCGTTCTGCTGCACCATGCCGTCGAGCTGGGTAATGGCACGGTTGATTTCGTTAATACTCAGCATCTGCTCTTCAGATGCATGGGTGATTTCCAGCATGACACTGCTGACGTTCGACACGTTGCTGACGATTTCGCTCATGCTGTCGCTGGCGAGGCGCACCTGCGCTGAGCCGGACGCCACGCTGCTCACCGTTGATTCGATAAGGACTTTGATCTCTTTCGCCGCCTGCGCGCTGCGTTGTGCGAGGCTGCGCACTTCGCTGGCGACGACCGCAAAACCGCGCCCCTGTTCACCTGCGCGCGCGGCTTCGACTGCGGCGTTCAGTGCCAGAATGTTGGTCTGGAAGGCAATACCGTCGATCACACTGGTAATGTCTCCGATTTTCGATGACGCGGTTTCGATGCTTTCCATCGTTTTAATGACTTTAGTCACCACTTCGTCACCGCGTATGGCCGCCGCAGAAGCGGATTTAGCGGTTTCGGATGCTTGTTTCGCCGAGCTGGCCGACTGGGAAACCGTCGCCGTGATCTGCTCAAGGGATGCGGCGGTTTGTTGCAGGCTGGCCGCGGCAGAGTCTGTACGACCGGACAAATCGTTATTCCCTGCGGCGATTTCATCGGCCGCGATTTTAACGGATTCACTGGTGGTGCGGATTTCAGACATCACTTTGCTGAGCTTATCAACGAAGGTGTTGAAGGCGTGCGCGATTTGCGTCACTTCATCATGTCCGTCAGCCGGCAGGCGCTGCGTCAGATCATCCTCACCGGAACTGATCGCATTGAGCGTATCGCGCACCACCGACAGGCGGTGGAACGATTTGCTGATAATCAGCCCGATGACGACGGCTGAAATCAGCACGATCACAATCAGCGTAATCACCGACGAGGTCAGCAGGGATCGCATACCCGCAGTGGACTCTTTCTTATCCTGCGCCACCAGCGTGAACCATTCCGTGCCTGCTACCGGCATCGCACGGACGCGCTTGACCGCACCGTTCAGACGGATATCCACCGGTGCATTGGCGGCAAACACATCCTGCAAATTCACCCCTTCCGCCAGTGCGGTAATCGGCTTCAGTGCCAGGCTGGTATCCGGATGCGCGATGATCACACCGGATTTATCCACCAGCATGCCGAAACTGCCAGGCGTCGGATGAATGGTATTAACGTTGCTCACGACGCTGTCCATCGAGACATCGCCCGCCACAACCGCTTTCAGCGTGCCTGCTTCCATCACCGGTACGGCGAAAGTGACCACCAGTTTCCCGCTACCGGCATCAATATAAGGCGGTGTGGCCACCGGATGTCCGGCGGCTTCAGCCTGCTTGTACCACGGGCGGCCGGTCGGATCGTAATCCGCAGGCACACCGGTCGGATCGGAGAACTTCGCGGTGCGGTTTGCATAACCGACATACACGTTGGTAAATCCACCTGCACTGGCGATCTGCTTGAGAACCGGGATCGGATCTTCTGACATCGCGATCTGTTGCAGTGAAACGATCATCCCTGTTTTCGAGCTTACCCAATCGCTGATCCCTCGCGTGTGGCTGGCCGTCAGCGCGTTCAGTGTGCTGTCTGTCGCCTGACTGTTGTACTTGTTGGCAACGGTATAACTCAGGAAGGTATTGATAATCAGCGAACAGGCCACGATGACGATACAGGCCGTGATAATGCGCGAACGGATGGTTTTAAGCATGAGCGTTTCCCTGGAAGGAATCTTAAGTTTTAGTTATCGGCAGGGAAGGGAAAAACTTGAGACCCGTCACAAAAAACAGAGGCTTGTCGGGGCGAAAGGACGTCCCTGTTTATTTCAGCGCGAAATTAAAGGCCTTCCTAAACCAACCTGCTGCTCATTGTAACGTCCGCCGCGCTTTCTCTAAATTTCGTGAAACGCCTCCCAAATCTGATCACAATTCCACCAGGGGATCTTGCGGCTTTTATCCGTGGGTGATAGTAATGCACTACTTCACAAAATAAAGTGAAGAAGGAAAGTACATCACGAATCAGTTTACAAAGGACATCCCATGTCAGAACTTAAATTTGCCACACGTCTGAACTCGTTTGCGTCGGGGGCACATCTTTACTGGCCTGAACAGAAAGGCAAACCTTCAGTGCTGCAAATGATCGAACGTGCAGCTACGGTTAAAGGATTGACGCATCTGGACCTGAATTATCCGCAGCACATGACCGGCGATATCACTTTGATGCGCCAGAAAATCGAAGAAGTCGGGCTGGCGGTGAACGGGATGCAAATGCGCTGGGATGCTCCGGAATTTAAAATCGGCGCATTTACTCACCCGGATCCAAAAATTCGTCGTCAGGCGATTGAATTGACCAAACGCGGGATCGACGCCGGTCGTGAGTTTGGTGCCAGCATTATGACGTTGTGGATGGGACAGGATGGCTTTGATTACTGTTTCCAGGCTGACTACAAAAAAATCTGGGAAGACGCAGTCAGCGCTGTGCGTGAAGTGGCGGAATACGCCCCGGATATCGACGTCAGCATTGAATACAAACCCAACGAACCACGCGCTTACAGCATTTTCCCAAATGCCACTACCTGTCTGCTGGCGGTTGAAGAAGCCGGTTGCAAGAACTTAGGTATCACACTGGATTTCGCGCATGTGTTGTTTGCCAACGAAGTACCGGCGTTTGCGGCGGCGATGGTAGCCCGCCGTTCGCGTTTGCTGGGGCTCGATCTCAATGACGGCTGGGGCAAACGCGACGACGGCCTGATGGTCGGCTCCGTCAACCCGCGTGCCACGCTGGAATTCCTGTTGCAGATGAAACGCGACGGCTATAAAGGCGCGTATTACTTCGATACCTTCCCGGACGCCAGCGGATTGGATCCGGTGCGTGAAGCAGAAACCAATATCGCGACCGTGATCCGTTTACTCAAACTTTGCGAAAAACTCGAGAATAACCCGGCGCTGAATGAAGCCATCAGCAGGCAGGACGCCGTAGCCACACAGCAAATCGTCAACGACGTGATGTTGGCGCAGTAAAGCGACCCGCCACAGCGCGTGTCGCTGTGACACCATAAAAATAACAATCGAAGGCCAGATGATGAAAAAACTCTTACTGTCTGTACTCACCTCTACACTGCTTTGCACCAGCGTTTATGCCGCCGATCTGCCACCGTTGCAATCCGATACCGAACCGGATCGCACTGACTGGACGCAACTCACGGCCAAATATGGCCCGCTGCCGGCAATCGACAAATCCCTCAAAATCGGCGGTGTGTCTAAAACGCTGACCAATGAATACTGGCGCTCACTCGGCCAGGGATATAAGGAATTCGGTGATAAGCACGGCATCACCGTCGAATATCAGGCTGCGGCTAACGAAGACGACCAGCTCGGTCAGCTTTCTATCGCCGAAACCCTCATTTCACAGGGCTTCAACGGTTTGCTGGTGTCGCCGCAAACTGACGCCAACCTGCAACCGGCGTACGAATCGGCTAAAAGCAAAGGCATTGCTGTCGTTAACGTGAATGATGCGGTGATGCCGAATGCGGCGCATTACGTCGGTAACGTACAGAAAGACAACGGCGTACGCGTCGCCAACTGGTTTATCAAAAAACATCCTGAAGGCGGCAAAGTGGCCGTCATCGAAGGCCAGCCGGGGGTGTATGCCGCGGCGCAGCGTACCAGAGGCTTCAAAGAAACGATTCAGACCAGCGGGAAATTCACCGTAGTCGCCAGCGTTCCGGCCAACTGGAGCCGTGAAAATGCCTATAACGCAGCGGCGACAATTTTACAGCAACATCCTGATCTGATTGGGTTCTACGCCAACAACGATGGCATGGCACTCGGTGTGGTTGAAGCCGTGGCGGCTGCCGGAAAATCCAAACAGGTGGCGGTATTTGGCACTGACGGTATCTCCGATGCTTATGCCTCTATCAAGCGTGGCGAGCTGACCGGCACGGTGGACAGCTTCCCGGTGCTCACAGGGGAAGTGGCGATGGAAGTGGTCGTACGCCTGATTAACGGACAGAAAATCTCCCGCGTGGTCTCCACTCCGCAGGCGCTGATTACCCAGGACAATGCTGATGCGTTCTCCACCAAAGATAACGCGAAACTTCGCCAGCTGCTGGCTCAGCAACAATAAGTCAGACGTGTGAAAACGGGTCAGGAGAGTGTATGGAACAGTACAGTTTGACGATGCGCGGCATCAGCAAAAGCTACAGCGGCGTGGCAGCAGTTCAGGGCGTTGATTTCTCTGTGAGGCCGGGCGAAGTCCATGCGCTGATTGGAGAAAATGGCGCGGGAAAATCGACACTGCTGAATATTTTGTCCGGTGTGCGGGCGGCAGATTCCGGTGAAATTCTGGTGGAAGGGCAGGTTATTCAGATGAAGAATCCGCTGTCTGCCCGTCATGCCGGTATCGCGATGATCCATCAGGAATTGCAGCACGTTCCTGAACTCTCCGTGGCACAGAATATGTTTCTTGGCCGCCCGTTAACTAAACTCAAAGGGTTGTTTGTCGACAGAAAGGCTCAGTACAAAAGGGCAGTGGCGATCCTGCGTCGTCTTGATCCCAGTATTGATCCCGATGAGCCGATCAAGAACCTGAAAGTATCTCAGCAACAGATCGTTGAAATCGCCCGCGCTTTGCTGGATGAAGCGAAGATCATTGCAATGGATGAACCGACTTCCAGCCTGACGCCGACGGAGTTTGAGCGCCTGGCAGAGCTGATTTCAGATCTCAAATCGATTAATGTGTCGCTGATTTATGTCTCACACAAAATGAACGAGATTTTCAAAGTTTGCGATCGGGCGACGATCTTACGTGATGGTAAACAGGTCGGCGTGGTCAATATCTGCGATGAAACCGAAGAAACTATTGTCACCAAAATGGTCGGACGCAAAATCGAAAAAAATGCACCATCACTCTTATGCGACCGGCAGGGAAGTGCTGCGCGTCGAAGGATTGAGTCGTGATAATGCCGTGCGGTCGGCGACTTTTTCCGTCGGAGCAGGTGAAGTGCTGGGAATTGCCGGACTGGTCGGTTCCGGGCGTACAGAGTTGCTGAAACTCATCGCCGGCATTGATGCCAAAACCGGCGGCAGCATTGAGGTGGAAGGCGTCGCGGTGAAAAATCACAATGTCAGTTCTGCTATCCGCGCCGGGATCGGACTGGTGCCGGAAGATCGTAAAAAAAGAGGGCATCATTAAAGAGCGCGCAGTCAAAAATGAATATGGTGTTGCCGTCAATGGGGCGATTTACCCGATACGGTTTACTGAAAAGAAATCAGCTGGATAAAACGGCGCTGGACGTGATGACCGATCTGCGGTTGCGTCCGCTCAACATAGAAAAACCCATTGGAACACTCAGCGGCGGAAACCAGCAAAAAGTCATTATTGGTCGCTGGGTCGCAGCGGACAATAAAGTCTTTCTTTTTGACGAGCCAACCCGGGGAATTGATATCGGAGCAAAGTCTGAGATTTATAATCTGATAGAAAAACTGGCGCAGCAGGGAAAAGCCATTGTGGTGGTTTCTTCCGAGATGCCGGAAATAATTCGTATCTCAGACAGAGTCCTGGTGATGCGTGAAGGGAAAATCACAAAAGAACTTAACGGTGATGAGATTACTGAAGAAAACATTGCCCGTTATGCGATTAACGATGTGAATTAAGCGGTCTGAAAACTATTTCTCCGACACCTACAAAGATTAAAGGCCATTATTATGACGACTCAAGGTAATGTTCAGCCCAAGGTTATGCCTTCGGCATTATTTAAATTCAACGTACGCGATGCCGGTACGCTGATTGGCTTAGTGATTATTGTGATCACCTTCTCTTTTTTGTCGCCGGTATTTTTTACCGTCCCTAATTTACTCAATATATTACAGCAGTCCTCCATTAACGGAATTATTGCGCTGGGTATGACGCTGGTCATTATTTCCGGCGGTATCGATCTCTCCGTCGGGCCGACGGCGGCACTTTCGGCGGTGCTGGGTGCCACGCTGATGGTGTCCGGCGTCCCGGTTCCACTGGCAATAATGGCGACGCTGGGTGTCGGCGCACTGTGCGGCGTGTTCAGCGGCATGCTGGTGGCGTATGCCGGTTTACAGCCGTTTATCGTCACCCTCGGCGGACTCTCGCTGTTCCGCGCGCTGGCGCTGATTTTTACCAACGGCAACCCGATTTTTGGTATCCCGATGGAGTTTCGCACCGTCATTAACAGCACGATTTTCGGGGTTCCGGCACCAATCGTGATTGTTATTGCTATCGCGGCGATACTCTGGACGGTGATGAACAAAACGCCGCTGGGGGAATATATTCTGGCCGTGGGCGGTAACGAAGAAGCCGCACGAGTCGCGGGGGTTCCGGTCAAAAGAACCAAGGTCACGGTCTTTGTGATCTCCGGTGTGCTGGCCTCTTTAGCCTCACTGATTTTGATTGGTCGCCTGGGTGCCGCTGAACCGACCATGGGGAATTTATGGGAGCTGGATGCTATTGCTGCGGCGGCAATTGGCGGGGCTTCGCTGATGGGCGGGAAAGGCAGTGTGATCGGCACACTGATTGGCGCGGTTATTTTAGGTTCATTGCGTAATGGTCTGACACTTCTCAATATTCAGGCGTTTTATCAATTGCTTGCTACTGGCCTTATTATTATCATAGCGATGTTGATTGACAGAGCGACACGAGGCAAGTAATGAATCAGGATCCGCGAGCCATTGGTGCTCAAATTCGTATGAAATTGCCACATCTGACGCCGCTGGAAAGAAAAGTCGTCGAAGCGATTACGTCTAAAAATGATTTTTCTGAGCAAACTTCATTAAAAGAAATTGCGCTGGAAAATAATGTTTCTGAGGCGATGATTGTTAAACTGACCAAAAAATTAAACTTTTCAGGATTCAGAGATTTCAGAAGCAGTTTGATTTATTACAACTATTCTGAAGTGGCAAATTTACATGCGGAAATTGAGCCGGGAGACTCGTCGGAACAATTACTTGAAAAAGTATTCCGTACCTCTATTCAGGCAATAGAAGAAACATTATCTATTGTCGATGTTTCGGAATTTAACCGGGCTGCTGACATTTTATTTAAAGCCAGGCACATCGATTTATATGCTGTCGGCGGCTCTGCTGCCGTCGCCAGAGATTTGTCGCATAAATTGCTGAAAATTGGCATTAAAACGACGGTCTACGATGATGCGCATATCATGCTGATGTCGGCAGCGGTCTTATCGGACGATGATGCGGTGGTGGCGATCAGCCATTCCGGTGCCACCCGCGCGGTGAATGATCCGATCAAACTGGCGGCGCGCAATGGCGCCAAAGTGATCGCCATCACCAATTACGCCGAGTCGCCCATTGCGCGCAATGCGCATGTGGTTCTCAATTCAACCTCTCAGGGATCGCACTTGCTCGGGGAAAATGCTGCGTCGCGGATCGCTCAGCTGAATATTCTGGACGCCTTATTTGTGGCGATTGCCCAGAAGGATCTGAAGACAGCAGAAAAGAACCTGATGAAAACCCAGCAGGCGGTTCAGGACCTTCGGGAATACTAAAATGGGTAAAATTTTAGTCACGGGCAGCCTTCATTATGACATCGTGATCCACGCGCATCATCGTCCGGAAAAAGGCGAAACGGTGATCGGCAGCGGATGTTCATATAAATTCGGCGGCAAGGGCGGGAATCAGGCCGTTGCCGCTGCCAGAGCGGGCGCCGGTGTTCGTTTTGCCGGTGCCGTGGGCGCCGATACGCAGGGGGAATTCCTGCGTGGTGTGCTAAATGAAAACGCGGTCGACAGCAGCTTTATCGCCGTTAATGAAAGCGTACCTTCCGGCATGAGCGTGGCGCTGATGGATGCAGAAGGGGATTACGGCGCAGTGGTCGTTTCCAATGCAAACAACCACATTGATGCCGCGCAGTTTGATGATGATGCCTTGTGGCAGCAGGTTGACATGCTGTTGTTACAAAATGAGGTGCCGGAGGCGGTGAATCTGGCGGCAGCGAAACAGGCGAAACAGCGCGGGATCCGCGTTTGTCTGAATGCCGCACCGGCGCGGACACTTTGTGCTGAGATGCAGTCTGCTGTCGATTTGCTGGTGGTGAATGGCGTCGAAGCCCGTGATCTGAGCGGTATTCCGGTCAATGATTTGTCCGATGCCTGCGTGGCAGCCGAATTACTGAGCCAGCATTCTCCGGCTGTTATCGTGACGGCGGGTGAACACGGTGTGGCCTGGTGTGCAGCCGGCGGACGCAGCCAGTCGATGCCCGCCGAAAAAATAGAGCTGGTCAGTACCCACGGTGCCGGTGACTGCTTTATGGGCACGTTGTGCACATCACTCTTGCAAGGGAAAACGCTGGCAGATTCCGTCGCAAAAGCCAACCGTGCAGCCGCCGAACACGTCTCCCGCAAAGCCTGACTTTTAATGCCAGTCTTTGCTAAAACGCCAAAAGGCAGGATGAATGTCCTGCCTTTTTTGCGTTTAGCGCACCCTCAGGCCTCACCGTTCTCATCAATCTTCTTCTTATCCACATGCCCCAGTGAACGTTCCGGGAAACAAATATCGCGCACACGCTGTTTAAGCAGTGCGGCGTCCGGGAAACCGCCATCGCGTTTGCGTTCCCAGATAA
>Ga0065704_10071048_pt1 | contig 13505 bp, 5 predicted proteins | sample SwiRhicommuniRL2_FD_59091 | JGI IMG/M metagenome (GOLD analysis project Ga0065704, IMG submission 59091) | Switchgrass rhizosphere bacterial communities from Rose Lake, Michigan, USA - RL2 v2 (version 2) | ecosystem: Host-associated > Plants > Roots > Rhizosphere > Soil | place: East Lansing, MI
GCCGCGGCGCCCAAGCCCGTGGTTCCGCTCACCGAAACGTTGGCGGAGCCGTTCCCGTTGAGGGCGGCGATCACCTCGTCGAGCGTGGCATCGGTACTGTTGATGGTGAGGGTGGCTCCCCCGATCGTAAACGTACCGGGGGTGATGGCCGTGGTATTGGAAGGCTTGAGTTCGGAGAGCTTGAGCGTGCCAACGGCCGAAGTCGAGAGCCCAGTGGAACTTCCGACCGTCGTGGAGGTCGCCAGCTGATTGACCTTGATCCGGTAGGAGCCCTCGGCGGCGCCCGCGCCCGCGGAGGCCGAAAGGACCGATTCCGCCGACGTCGTCACCTTCTTGGCCTTGAGGTTCCGCTCCAAGGTGAGATCGGTGAGCTTGCTCTTGAGCGCCACAAGCCTGGTGTTGAGCGACTGGAAGGCAGAGTCCTTCTGGCTGATCTGCGCCTTGCGCTGCTGCAAGGTCGCGATCGGCCTGCGCTCGAGCAGCATCAGCTGTTCGATCATGGTGGAACTGTCGAGGCCCGAGGCCAATCCGCCGAGTTGAAACATCTCCGCCCTCCTTGGCTTTGAATCGATTACCGAATCATGTCCACAAATAGCCCGGAGAGCTGCTTCTGGAACATGGAGACCATGTCGAGAATCTGCTCCGAGGGAAACTCCCGAATGACTTCGTTGGTCTCCGAGTTGAGGACCTGAACCATCACCGACTGGGTCCCGTCGTGAATCTTGAACTTCAGATTACGGTCGAAGGCCTGGACAATCTGCTCCAACTGCTTGACGGCCTCGGGCAAGAGCCTAGAGCCGGCGGCTTTCGCCTCATCGGCAGACTGTTGCTGGGCTGGGGCCGCGGCCTGGCGCTGCTGCGCCTCGGAAGCCTTCTCGGGTTTTTGAACGTCGGTTTCCAGTAGTTGCTGAGTGGCCATTCCCGTCGTAGCGATGACGCCTTCGATTCGCATGGCACGCCTCCTTCCGTCTGCGTGGAGTCGATATGTGCAAGGATATTATCGACCAAAGGGGCTGAGACTTTAGCCTGCCGAAAAAAACGAGGGGGGAAGGCGAACCCTCCCCCCTCGTCAACCTGGATGAGATCCAGGCTACCTGGTTTACCGCAGGAGTCCGAGGACGTTCTGGGTTGACTGGTTGGCCTGGGCGAGCATCGAGGTGCTGGACTGCGTCAGGATCTGGTTGCGGGTCATGGTCATGACTTCCGCCGCCATATCCAGGTCGCGGATGCGGCTCTCGGCAGCCGAGAGGTTCTCCGCGGAGACGCTGAGGTTCTTGATGGTGTGGTCGAGGCGGTTGATGAACGCACCGAGCTTCGACCGGTTCTCCGACACGTTGGCGATCGCCGTGTCGAGAGCCGCGATGGTGGTGCTGGCGTTGGCCGCCGAGTCCACCGCGAGGCTGCCCGTGGTGACGCCGAGAGCCGAAGCGCTGGCGGTGTTGATGGTCACGTTGATGACCTGGCCGGAGTTCGCTCCCACCTGGAGGGTGAGACCGGACGTCGCGACCGAGCCGCCGTTGAGCAGGACCTGGGTGTTGAACTGGGTCGTGCCCGCGATCCGATCGACCTCAGCGCTGAGCTGGTCCAGCTCAGTCTTGATGGCCGCGCGGTCCGAGGCGGTCAACGTGTCGTTGGCACCCTGAACCGAGAGTTCGCGCATCCGCTGAAGGATGGCTTCGGTCTCGATCAGCGCGCCTTCCGCGGTCTGCAGCATCGAGATGCTGTCCTGCGCGTTGCGACCAGCCTGGTTAAGGCCGCGCACCTGCGAGTTCATCTTCTCGGCGATGGTCAGACCGGCCGCATCGTCCGCCGCACCGTTGATCCGAAGACCCGACGAAAGGCGCTGGAGCGACTTCGAGAGGGCGATATCGTTCGTGGTGAGCTGACGGTGAGCGTTGAGAGCACCAACGTTGGTATTAATGCGAAGTCCCATGGTGATACCTCCTTAGTAAATAAAAGAAAACATCCGTGTTTTCCGTGAATCTCCGTGAGCCCGTTGTCGACCTCATTGGGCTTTGTCCCGATTCGCTAGGACCTCCCCGAGGGGAACAAGGATCTGTTTCGGCCGCTTGAACGTTTACTTTAGCGACCTTTCAAAAATTACTTTTTGAGTTCCAACATGCGCAGGCGCCCCAGCCGCTGCCGAACGACCACGAGCTTCGGATCCAAGCTCAAGGCCATCTGGTACATCACCTGGGCATCCTCGAGATTCTTCAGGCCTTCGGCGATCTCTCCGAGCAAGACGTAGATGGCCGCATTCTCGGGCGTCCCCTCTCGGGCCTTGAGCAAGAAGGCAAGCGCCTCCTCATGCAGCCCATGCTGCTTGAGGACGCCGCCCAACGCCAGGTCCAGGCCGGGAACGTTCTGCGCGAGGAGGACCTTCAGCACGCGCTCCACTTCCAAGTACCGCTCAGCCAAGAGGAGGTAATTGACCGCCAGCGCCCAGTACTCGCCAGCACGCTGCCCGAACGCACGCACTTGCCCCTCTGCCAGCGGCTCCTCAGCGAGCAGACGGCAGAAGCCCAAGAGGGCCTCGGCATCCTCATGGACTTGCGATTCCGATGCCGGAAACTGCCCGAGGCGCTGCCAGACCTGCCTGGCCTCGTCATCGTTCCCAAGGCAGAGCTTGGCCAGGCCCAAATAGATCCAGCCCGACGCATCCTCGGGGTTGAGGTCGGTCTGCTCCGTCAAGAGGCGCTCCGCCTCCGTGTACCTTGCCGCATGCAAGAGGGCCGTCCCGAAAGCGAATCCGTTCTCACGGGGCTGGATCTCGTAGGCCTTGGCCTTGGCGGCGAGGGCTTCGTCATGCTGCCCGAGTTGCTGGCAGATATAGCCGATGTTGGCCCAGGCCTGGGCATTCCGCTCGTTCAACTCCACCGCTTTGATGAAGTGCTGCATCGCCGGCTGAAGCTCGGAAAGCTGGAGATGCACGACCCCCAAATTGGTGAATAGCTCGGCATCCGGATGATCCCACTCCCGCAACGCCTGAAGGTAATGCTGTTTAGCAACGGCATGCTTCCCCATTCGGGAGTAAGCAGCCCCCAGGCCTTGAGAGGACTTGTACGTCGAGACCGACGGATCATTTCCCGAAGCGAAAACCACGCCCTTGAACGAGCGGCAAGCCTCGAAAATCTTGATAGCCTCTTCGAATCGCTCGAACTCCAGGAGGATCATCCCCTTGATGAAGAGGATATCGGGAAAGTTCGGATAGCGACTCAAGGCGGTTTCGGCAAGCTCCAGCCCCTTCTCGAGCTCCCCGGTGATGCGGTAAAGATCGACGAAGCTGAAGTAAAGGCTCGGCCAGTAGGCCGTCGTAGGCGACGCCTTCTGCTCCTCGAGCATCTCGAGACTGGTATGGTAGGCTTTCTCGGCGCTGGAGAACTGGCCCAAGAGTTTGTACGTCTGCCCAAGGTTGAAGTAGACAAACGGGTTCTCAGGTTCAACCTCCACTTGACGCAAGAGGATGTCGAGATTTCGCTGATACTTGTTGCGCTCGTCCAAGTACTGATCCATGTAGCCCCGGTGCAAAATGCGCGTTTGCACGTTCTGGATGGGCAGTCCCGTGCGTTGCGCCGCGGGGAGTGCCTGCTCATGGATGATGCCTTCGAAGCGGATGTCCGGACGATTACGGAAAAGCCGGAAGATCAGCGCCGTCTGGCTCTTCTCCCCATCCTTGCCCATGAGGTTCTCGATAACCAGGCTGTAACCGACGTGCTCGGGGTGCCGCAGCGCCTTCTTCAACTCGGCGTGCCCTTCAGGCGGGATCATCTCGTCGGCGTCCAAGACCAAGATCCAGTCGCCGGTGGCGTGCGCAAGCGATTCGTTTCGCGCCGCGGCAAAGTCGCCGTTCCATGGGAAGTGGAAGACCTTGGCTCCGAAGCTCTCGGCGATCTCCACCGTGCGGTCGGTGGATCCGGTGTCCACGACGATGATCTCGTCGACGATTTCCCGGACGCTCGCCAAGCAGTCGCCGAGAAACTGCTCTTCGTTCTTGGCGATCACGCAGAGGCTGAGCGTCGGATCTCGGTTCTCCAAGAGCGCCATGACCGTATCGAACTCCGGGGGAAGGGGATTATCCCCCCCGCGAAGGCGCTTCCGAGCCTCCACCAGATTGCCCTTGGCGGCCGAATGCGCCGGGTCAAGTTCCAGGGCCCGACTGTAAAAGGACTCCGCCGCTCCCCAAAGCGCGAGGTGGAAGAGCGTCATGCCCATCGCGTTATAGGCATCCGCCTCATAGGGGGCCAATTCGATGCTGCGCTTGAAGGAAATGAGCGCCTTGTCGAGTTTTTCTTGCTGGAGTAGAACGGCTCCCAGCTTCAGATAGAGCCCCGCGTTCTGCTCGTCGAGTTCGAGCGCCGAAAGCAAATGAGCGGCGGCGCTCTCGAGATCCCCGGCTTCAAAGGCCCTGATTCCAAGCGTCTCGAAGGAAACGCTCGTTTGGTTATTCATGACCTTTGCGATCTTTAACGCCATGGTGCAATCCTTTCAGTCGGTGGGCGTCGGCTCATCATCCATGTCATGCCATCGGCAGATCTGCGCATGAATTAACCCGGACGCCCGAAATTACCGCCGCTTGGCAGAGCGTGCGCTCAAGACATCGATAGGCTAGGAACCCGCGGGGGCCAGGGCTTCCAGGTTGATGACCCGCAACCCCAACGCCAACGCCATGGCCTTGGCCCGGACGTCCCCCGTTTCGATCCACGCGGTGGCTAGCCGGAAGACGGCAACCTCGGAAGGCAGGGGGCCATCGATCACCACGATATCGGGAATCTGATCCGGGTTGAAGCCCTTGAGAAGCAACCACTCGGAGATTTCCTCGAAGAGGGATGCGGCCTCCTCGTTGGGTCGACGCAAGTAGAGCGCGGATGACGACGTCCCCTCGGCCGACCTCAAAAAGCCTTCGAGAGGCTCTTGCCAACGCTCGGCGGTCAAAAGCCAGCGCTCGGGCCTCCGCTCACCCAGATTCAACGCGGCGACTTCCCAGTCGAAGCCACCAAATTCCTGATGAGCGACCCGCAAGAGATCCGCGCCGGGATCCACGAAGGCGGGAATCCCGAGGTCCCTGGCACCCTGCGCAATCTCCGGCGAAGCGATGACCAGGTCTCCCGCTCGGAGATAGCCGCTCAGTTCAAGCGGGTTCGCGGGCCCGTCCAAGAGGGCGAGATCCGGAATCGTGTCCGGTTGCAGGCCCCGGGCTTCAATCACCTCGAGCACCGCCGCATGGACATGGTCGACCCCGGTGCCGGCAAGCACATGGAGGGCGACGTCCGAATTCGGCTCGAAGGCCTCCAGGTAGGCAGAGACGGCACGCTTGAGACGCTCAAGGTCCCGGTCGCAAAGCACGATGTTGAATTGCTTGCGCTCGGGCAGGTCCGCGACCGGCGCCTCCGGCGAGAAAATCGGGACCATCAGCTCCGCCGGTTCGAACGCTCGGGCCGTGATATCGGAATGACGATAGCCCTGATCCAAGGAAAGGTCAGCCGGAAGCCCGTACTTTTCCTTGAAAATCTTCCAGTTCGCCTCCATCAAGCGAAGGTAGTCGATGTTCTGCCCCTTGAAGGTGACGCTCCCGAAGTGGTGAACGAAGACCTCCTGGGCGATGACGAGCTTGTAGCCGGCCAAATGGACACGGAGGCTGTAGTCGTCATCCTCGAGATTTCCCATCCCGAAGGACGTGTCCAGCCCTCCGAGCTGTTCGAGGACGTCACGGCGAATAGCCATGCAGAAGCCGATGATTCGTTTGACCTCCGGGTAGCGGTCGCGATGCTCCGCGCCCCAGGAGCGGGCAAAGGCCTCAAGCCCCTCAAGGGAGTCGCAATCGTAAGGGACCGAAGTGACGAGTTGCGGGCCGACGACGGCATTCGAGCAAGGTCCGGTAACTCCGACCCCTTCGAGCTGAAGTGCCTTGTGAAGCCCGGATAGCCAGCCACGACTCACGACCGTGTCGTTGTTCAAAAGTACGAGGGTGTCACCACTTGCCAACGCGAGCCCTTGGTTATTTCCCCCGGCGTAACCGCGATTGGTTCCATTGAGGACCAGCTTGACGTTCGCATGCTCTGCCGCCAGTTGCTCCAGATAGGCGACCGTTCCGTCGGTAGAGCCATTGTCGACGAGGATCAACTCGAAAGGCTCGAGAGTGTGCTTGTACACACTTTCGATGCAGAGTCGCGTGTACGCGAGTTGATTCCAGGTCAGCATGACGATACTCGTCAGCCCCGAGGACTTGGCGGGTTCAAGGCCATCCATGGCCCTGAGAAGCTCGTCTTCCTGGGTGTAGAGCTTGTAGAGGTTGCTGCCGTAGGCCCCGTTGAAATACTGGTGTTTCTTGACGAGATGCTCGGGGTAGTCCTGATCCTCGTTCCATCCGAGATGGTAACCCACCAGGTGATTGGCAAAGCCGACCAGCCCCCCGTTGGCGCGGATGGCTTCCACCGCATGCCAGTCCGTGGTGTACGGGGAAGCGAAGTACTGCCGCCGGATCGTCTGCATGACCGTGCCGACATACGAAAGGGTGAGATCCGGGCCATGGGGCGATTTCTCGCTCACGTAGACGTCCGGCAGCTTCGCGGGCTTATTGCTGGCGTCGAGGTTGAGCGCCACCATCCCCATCTCCGGATGATCGGCCATCAGGTCGAGCATGCGGGTGAGCCAGCAAGGCTCGAGCTGAGGCACGAGGATATCCGGGTCCGAGACGATGAACGGATCGGATCGGGTGATGGCAATGCCTTGGGTGAACGCTTCCGTCCAGCGATTCTCCGAATTTCGGATCAGGCGGTGGAGGCGCGGCCGCAACTCATCCAGGTAGGCCTGAAGCTCTGGGCCGCTGGCATTGTCGACGATCGTCAGCCGGAACGGGTGGAGGGTACGAGCAAAAAGCGCGTCGACGGTTTGCTTGAGGTAAGCGAGCCGCTCATGGGTCAGCAGCACGATGTCGATGGCCGCAGGCTCCCAACCCGCACTCGCTTGCTCGAACGCCTGAGCAGTAAACGTCGTCAGAAGCGGGAGATCGGACTGGCGTGCCGCAGCAACCAAGCCGGGAGGCAGGCTTCCCGGGTCCAATAGGGCGTCGAAAGCGACGATTTCCGCGTCCCAAACGTTGAGCTCGGGAAGCGTACGAACTTCCACATCCGCGAATGGTTCGCCGGGGCGCTTGCCCAGTCGGGCGCAGGCCCGATCCACCATGGCGGCGATTTCGTCCGGCACTTTGCCTGGCGCCAGCCAAACGATGAGCTGGCGCGCGGCGTCCGGGGCAAAGGCTTCGAGATAGCCCGTGAGCGCCTGCTCGATGCGTGCCGGCGCCGTCGACTCCAGATAAGGCAACACGAACTTGAACGGCACGACCTGCCGCTCACGCTTGGTTTCGGCAACTGAGGTGGGCAATTCCGGCTCCGTGCCGACCGCCTGGATCAGGGCTTCCGGCGTCGGATCCTGAAGCACGAGACGGCCCCTCTCCTGTGCAAGGTTCATGAGCGTGGCCGAGTGGGCGGAGTCGGAAAGGCTCACCACCGCACGCGCGCTCAGAAGCTGGCCGAGGAAGACGGAGGCGAGTTGCTCCGGATGGGCTTGCTGTACCGAAACCAGCGGCGTCCTTTCGGGATCGAGGAGCAAGGCCTCGCACGCGGCACCATAGGCCTCCCCGATGACGTCGGCTTGCTCGGGAGCGGAGATGAGCAAGACGAGCGCTTGGGGCGATTCCACCGGAAATGCGTCCATGTAGCTCATCAGCAGTTGCTGGATGGCCTCCACGGACGAGGAGGAGTCAACGACCGCGAGGACGGAGGCTTCGAAAATCTCCGGACGAGGAGCTCCTCCTTGGGGCATCACGATCTGGAAGAGTTCGGTTTGAGCGGAATCTTCACTCAGCAGGTGAAACTTGGCCTCCTCCAGTCGAGGGGCCCGCTCCGCCTCAGCGAGGTTTTGCTGAAAGACCTCAAGAGGGTCGCCGGTCGCCAGATCACGAAGATGGCGCAGCCCTTCTTCCCTCTCGCCGGTCAACAGGAGGCAAATCGCCGCGTTGTTGATCGCAACGGGGTGGCTCGGGTGCATCGCCAATGCGGCATAGTACTCTTCGAGCGCCATGTCCGGCAGCCCCCAATGGGCGAAGCGATTGCCCATGTCGAGATATGCCGAGACCCGGGCCGCTTCTTGATTTCGGCAAAACTCGATTTCGGGATACAGGTCATCGATGGTAAAACGCGGCCGCATCTCGCGCCGCATTCGCTGGTTTTCCTCGACGATGCGAGACGTACGCTTCGACGACGTCGAATGGCTCTCTTCGTGAATGCGGTACTGGAGCAACTTATCGGGCAGATAGGCAAAGCGGCAGCGAGCCGCGGCAGCCTTGAGCCAGAACTGGTAGTCATGCATCCAGCCATACTCTTGCAGGCCGATTCGCGGCAGGATGCTGCGACGGAACATGACCGACGGGTTCGGGATGTGACATGCCTCGAAGAGGTAGCGCCCGAGAAGACGCCCCCCCAAAATTGTTTCATTGAAAGGAGTCCCGAACGAGGCCTCTCCGAAGTAAGCGCCATCCTTATCGATGAAGGTCGCTCCGTGGTAGACGATTTCGACTTCCGGATTCGCCAGGAACGCCTTGACCTGGCGTTCGAGCTTCTCGGGGTGCATGAGGTCGTCGCCGTTGGCGATCGCGATCAACTCGCCCGTCGTGGCCTCGAGGCAGCGGTTGAAGGTCTCGTGAAGGCGATCCCGCCCCTTGTTCTGCTGGTACTCGTAGCGAACACGCGGATCCTTCAGGTACTTTTGGACCAGTTCGGGAGTACCGTCCGTCGAGCCATCGTCCAGGATGAAGAGCTCGAAATCCGCATAAGTCTGGTCGAGGATGGACTGGATGGCCCCATCGAGGTAATGGGCGTAATTGTAAATGTAGGCAACGACACTGACCTTCGGGAGTTCCTGCTCCTGCGGAGCCTGGCTGGGGTTTGCAGCAAAAAAGGAGTCTTCCTCGGCGAGGGTGCGCCCCTGCTCCGCGGCACAAGGGCCCGGGTATAGCGCCGATGTACCTATGAGACCATCAGCTATCCGATCCAGGTATTGTGAACGGCCAGGGGCTAGCTCTTCCAAGTTGGAGTAATTGAGTTGCCCATGCGAGACATTGACCACGCTCACAAGCGGAAAAGGTATAGAGAGCGTGAAGTAGATTCGGTAAAACGCCCGGAGAGCCCGGCGGCGGATTTCATCTGAAGGCACCATGGCCACAAGTGATGCCAAGAAGGCCGGGTACTGTTCTCGTGCGCCGAGATCGAACGTGAACCCCCATCCTTGGTAGGCAGGCTTGCCTACGACGCCAACGGGTAAGCCGCGGGTTGCAGCCGCCTCAAGCCCAACGGTCGTATCGTGAACCAAGACGGCAGACGACAAATCCATCAAGGAGTACGAACTGATATCATCCTTTGGCCAGATTACAGAGACATTCTCCGGAAGATTTGACAGAGCCTCTCGGTACCGTTCGAGGACAAGGGTGCTGCGCCCTTGGACATGATCCTCATTGGGGTGAATACGAACCACCAGGTGATACTCCGTGCGGTCCTTAAACCACGCAATGGTCTCAGTAACCCATTCAACCATATCCGGGAAAGCACCTTTCCATTCGGAGGTCGAAGCTTCCGATTGAGAGGTGGTGAAGAGCGAGATCACTCGCCGATCGGGGCGAATTTCCAGTTTGCGGCGAATCAGGTCCAGCGGCTGAGGGGAAGGCGAGAAAGCGTGCCAACCCAGGCGCTTGCCATACCGTCGATCAAATAGGTACTGGTGAATCTCCGTAAGTTCCGGGGTACTGAGCGGGATGTCCCGCCATGTCTCGCAAAGAGCATGGATTCGAGGACGATCCCAGATGGTCTCGTTCTCGTTGAAAACGAGCGTATCAGGCAATAGGCCGCGCTCATGCACCATCACCCGAATCCCGCGCTCACGGGCGAGCTCGAAGGCTACGCGGTGACTAAAGAAGGTTCCGTTGAGCGTAACGAGCAGTTCAGGACGGAACATATCGAGTTGACGATTGAGCGCTCGAATAGCCAGAGCCCCCCCCTCCAAGTACTTCCGGAAGGTTTCTGCTTGCTCACCGCTTAGGGGAGAGAAGTTTGGCTGGCGGTAGTGGGCGATCAAGGATGCGCGACACCACTCACCAATGGGATATGCATCGAAAATAGCCTCGAAAAGCACGTCGTTGTCTAAGTTGGCCAACCAAGTTTGAATCTCGGCATGGTCCTCGGGCGTCACGTGCTCACTCAGGTATGTAGCGTCAAGGCCTAGTTGCGAGAATACCTGTCGCCCGATTTTCTGGCATCCTTGGCATCCCACCTCAGTTCGAGGCGTACTGTCCCAGAAGATATCGCATGCCCGAAAGGCGCTGTCGCAGCCAACAAAGCGAACATTCGCGCCCCGATGCCTCAAGGCGTGGGCGATCGTACCTTCCCAAAGGGTATGCAGGTACCAGTTACCTGCATAAGGGGAAAAGAACAATATGTTCACGTTTGCATTCTCCGTCAGTTGCGGGGGAGCCCTAGAGTGTGGGGAGTTTCTGGACCTGTACCCGGCAAGGAGGTCCCAAAAACCCCCTCCCTTCAAGATTCAAAGCCCAATTCGTCGCCGCTCCCCTATGAATTTCGCCCCTTCTTCCGATATGACAAGAGGGAGATCACTAAATTCGCCAGGTTGGGCATCATCGAGAGATGACGTAATGCCCCGATTCTAAGAGGAGCCGTCATGTTTGACCGTGCAAGTACGCTCATTTTCAACGAGGGAGATTCGATCCAAAATCTCGAAGCTTTGCAGCTGCTGATCAAGGCCGTATTTCGTACGCCGCAACTCGATGAGATTCACCTTCGGCTGATTGACTTGCTTACCACCCGTACTGACTGGCAAGGCCCACCGGAAAAGAGCGTGGCTGCATTACGTCAGTTGATATCGCAGCTCGCTTCAGAATTCCCGGCTGAGCAGCACCTTTGGCTGTGCCTTCTGCGGGACCTTGCGAATCATGAGATTGAAACGCTAGAGAACCGCCGCGCTTACGTGCCTGGCGGCCGATTCAATCCTAACGCGGTCTACTACCCTAATCCCCTCAATCCTCAAGACCCACGTTCTACGTTCTCTGAGCTTCCCTATGCCCGCGTTTTCAAATTCGTGGACAAGACAACGCCCATTGGTTCAGCTGGCAGTTGCTTCGCCATGGAGATCGCGCATCGGCTTCAAGCTGAGGGCTATAACTATGTTATCACCGAACCTGATCCCCATTCCGAAAAGGGATATATGAACTCGTGTGCGCGGTGGGGAACCATTTTCAACGTGCCGAGCATGCGACAGCTGGTGGAGAAAGCCTTCAGAGTTCGCAAGCTGCCAAAAATTCTGTGGTCCCATTATCCTGACGGCAAGCTGGAACTTCGCGATCCATTTCGCGAAGAGATCACCTTCAGTTCACTCGATGAGTATGAAGCCTCCTATGATTCCCATATTGCTGCTGCGCGCGAGGCTCTTCTCAAGTGCAAAGTTTTTGTCATGACGTTGGGGGTCAACGAGGTTTGGCGACTGAAATCGGACGGCACGGCCTTTTCTCGCAATCCATGGCGTCTTGCCTCCTCACTGGTAGAACGTCATATCCAAACTGTTGAGGACAACGTCAACGACCTGCAGAAGATGCTTGATCTCTGGCGGAGTCACAATCCCGACCTCAAGCTCATCCTTAGCGTCTCCCCTGTCCCCCTGCTTGCGACGTTCCGGGGAGATGACTCGCATGTGATCGCATCCACTTGCCACTCGAAGTCCACCCTACGGTTGGCGGCGGAAGAATTCGTTAAGCGAAATCGGGATGTCTATTACTTCCCTTCGTATGAGACGGTCCTCTATTGCACCGAGAACCCTTGGGAACCCGATCAGCGACACGTGGCGCGCCACACGGTTGGCAAAGTTATGCAGCTATTCGACACCATGTTCGTGAGTGACTCCGATGAGATGGTAGTACCGGCAAGCGATATGCCGGTTCAAATCCCTGAAAAAAGAGGAACTAACTTCCTACTTCATCCGGATTGGCTTGATAACTTTTCTGGGTCAATGCTTGCGCTTGATGCCTATTTTTCCGCATTTCAGCCCGAGGATGACGTCTGCCTTATGACCTGGCTCCCGCCGGAGACAGGTGTTTCGACGGATGAAGCTATGCAACGCTTAGCGGATGCTATCGCTGAATTAGGCTATGATGCCGATCGGATACCTGACGTCTTGCTGATTGAATCCGTGGGCCAGGACCAGCGTGCTCAGCTTCTACAAGAGGTTAATGCCGTTATCGAGACTGGCGCCGCATCCGAAGCGAACACGTTACGTGAAGCCCGCAATCAAGGGGTTCGCGTCATCTCCCCTCAGCCGGACATATTGAAAGTGATTGGCCGTCATAGCTTAGAGAAAAATGCCATCGTTCGTGAAGTGCCCCAAATTAAGACGCTTGCTCTCAACAATCACGCGAGGATTGGCCAGCGTGACATTCTGCTGGATGAGTTGATCAGCGGCTATGAGCACTTTCTAAAGACCAAACAGACGCCTCATGCCGCCTATGTGGCCATGCGCGAATGGTTTTGCCTATCGGATGGCAAATTCAATGATCTGATGCAACAACTCTATTCGGAGGTTTATCCCCCCCAGGCGCTTGAGGTAGCAAGCGGAGTCCTTGGGGAGATGCGTGGGGGCAACTTAGCTAAGGTCACCGACGCGCTGCGTCAAGACGGTTTCTATGTCTTTCCAGATAGATTGGCTCCCGATATCTGCGATAGGTTGATGGACTTCGCCCTCCAAACGGAGGCTCTTCTTCACTCACCACCATCAGATGTGCCCGAACGGCATATCTACGATCCCGAACACCCCCTCGTCGCAAAGTATAGTTTTTCCGACACCTCATTGATTTCTCAGCCTGAAGTCCAGCGCCTTGTGGCGGATCCCTCCATCTTGGCTGTTGCCCAAGACTATCTGGGGTGTAGCCCAATACTCGATCTGCTTACCATGTGGTGGAGCACTGCCGTATGGCCGGAGGCAAATTCAGAGGCGGCCCAACTCTTCCACTTCGATATGGATCGAATCAATTTTCTGAAGTTCTTCGTCTACCTAACCGATGTAACAGAAGAAACCGGCCCTCATAGCTACGTTCGAGCTTCGCATCACCGTAAACCCCTCGCGCTACTCCGTGACGGGAGATTCTCCGATCAGGAGATCCTCCGCCACTACTCCTCTGAGGATATTATCGACATCGTGGCTCCCAGGGGAACCATGTTCTTTGCTGATACTCGCGGCTTTCATAAGGGAGTCCATCTTCGCGCCGGACATCGCCTCATCTTTCAGATGGAGTTTGCCTCCAGCCTCTTCGGTGCTCCATACTCCCCCAACCTTGTGGATGGAGAGTTTGGACCGGAACTCTTGCAAGCAGTCCGGCGCTATCCTCGAACCTATGAACTCTTGAAGGGAGAACGTCTCTAAAATCCTCCCCAGTTAGAAATGTTTCCCGCCTC
>Ga0065704_10071049_pt1 | contig 13495 bp, 13 predicted proteins | sample SwiRhicommuniRL2_FD_59091 | JGI IMG/M metagenome (GOLD analysis project Ga0065704, IMG submission 59091) | Switchgrass rhizosphere bacterial communities from Rose Lake, Michigan, USA - RL2 v2 (version 2) | ecosystem: Host-associated > Plants > Roots > Rhizosphere > Soil | place: East Lansing, MI
TAGCGCGACGGCCGCTTCGACCTGTTGTGGGCGTACACCGAGTTCCTCGGCGATGCGGCTGTTGATGCTGTCCATAAAACCACCTGACAAATTGTGAAATCAGGCTCGCCGCCGCAGAAGCAGGGCTCGGCGAGACTGGTTGAGCGGCCTGGCATGCGCCGCTGCCTGGGTCAAAAGGCTGCCTGTTGACCCGCGAAATTCAAAAAGTGCTGCCTGGCCAAGGGGAAAAAAATGGCACGCCGGGTCACGATCCGGCATTCCCTGGCACAAAAGGCCGCGCATTATAACCAGCGTTCCGTCCTGAGGGGGGGACATGGTCTGTAGGCTTGATACCCGGATTTGTGGTGATGGAGGAAAAATCTGCTAACAATGCACACGGTGCGTATAACGGCAGCTAGGCCATAATGCGCGCCGAGATCAAAGGAGCTTCCTATGAGCAGCACTGCACAAACTGCTGAAGGCGAAAAAATTCTTATTGTTGACGACGATCCGGGGCTGAGCAGCTTGCTGGAACGCTTTTTCGTCAGCAAGGGCTACCGCGCCCGCACCGTACCGAACACCGAGCAAATGGATCGACTGCTGGCCCGTGAAGTTTTCAACCTGGTGGTGCTCGACCTGATGCTGCCTGGTGAAGACGGCCTGACAGCCTGCCGCCGCCTGCGTGGCGCCAACAACCAGATCCCGATCATCATGCTCACCGCCAAGGGCGACGAGCTGAGCCGTATCAAGGGCCTGGAACTGGGCGCCGACGATTACCTGGCCAAGCCGTTCAACCCCGACGAACTGATGGCCCGCGTCAAGGCGGTGCTGCGTCGTCAGTCGGCGCCGGTACCTGGCGCGCCGGGTAGCGAAGATGAAAGCGTGACATTCGGCGACTATGAGCTGTCCCTGGCCACTCGCGAGCTCAAGCGCGGTGATGAGGTCCATATGCTCACCACCGGCGAGTTCGCGGTGCTCAAGGCCCTGGTGATGAACGCCCGCCAGCCGCTGACCCGGGACAAACTGATGAACCTGGCCCGTGGCCGTGAATGGGATGCGCTGGAGCGCTCCATCGACGTGCAGATTTCCCGTCTGCGCCGGATGATCGAACCCGATCCTTCCAAGCCGCGGTATATCCAGACCGTCTGGGGCGTGGGTTACGTGTTCGTGCCGGATGGCGCCGCCAGCAAGTGATCGGCGATTTGTAGGAGCGGGTGGCCTGGCCGGTTGAAATGTCTTCTTCCAGGCGACTCGCGGTCTGTCATTGTGCGAGCATCGCTCGCTCCTGCAAGTGTGTAGCGGTTATTCATGAAAACCCCCGTTTGGTTCCCCCAGAGTTTCTTCTCCCGCACCCTCTGGCTGGTGCTGATCGTCGTGCTCTTCTCCAAGGCACTGACGCTGGTGTACCTGCTGATGAACGAAGACGTTCTCGTGGATCGGCAGTACAGTCACGGCGTTGCCTTGACGCTGCGGGCCTATTGGGCGGCGGACGAAACCAACCGAGCGAAAATTGCCGAGGCGGCGACGCTGATCCGCGTTGTCGGTGCCGGCGTGCCGGAGGGCGAGCAGCACTGGCCCTACAGCGAGATCTATCAACGCCAGATGCAGGCCGAACTGGGTGCCGATACCGAGGTGCGATTACGCATGCACTCGCCGCCGGCGCTGTGGGTACGAGCCCCGAGCCTGGGGGATGGCTGGCTGAAAGTGCCGTTGTACCCGCATCCGCTGCGCGGCCAGAAAATCTGGAACGTGCTCGGCTGGTTCCTGGCCATCGGCCTGCTGTCGACGGCGTCGGCGTGGATCTTCGTCAGCCAGCTCAACCAACCATTGAAACGCCTGGTCTACGCCGCCCGCCAACTGGGCCAGGGGCGCAGCGTGCGGCTGCCCATCAGCGATACACCCAGCGAGATGACCGAGGTCTACCGTGCCTTCAATCAGATGGCCGAGGATGTCGAACAGGCCGGGCGCGAGCGTGAGTTGATGCTCGCTGGTGTCTCCCATGACCTGCGCACGCCGCTGACCCGGCTGCGGTTGTCGCTGGAGTTGATGGGCGAGCACACCGATCTGACCGACGAGATGGTCCGCGACATCGAGGACATGGACGCGATTCTCGACCAGTTCCTGGCGTTCATTCGCGACGGTCGTGACGAGTCTGTGGAAGAGGTGGACCTAAGTGAATTGGTGCGGGAGGTGGCCGCGCCCTATAACCAGAACGATGAGAAAGTGCACCTGCGCCTGGAGCCGATCCAGCCGTTCCCGTTGCGCCGGGTGTCGATGAAGCGTTTGCTGAACAACCTGATTGGCAATGCACTGAACCATGCTGGCACCGGCGTCGAAGTCGCGGCCTATGTCTCCGGTGACACCAGCGCGCCTTACGTGGTGCTGAGCGTCATGGACCGTGGCGCCGGCATCGATCCTTCTGAGCTGGAAGCCATTTTCAACCCCTTCACTCGCGGTGATCGCGCCCGGGGCGGGAAGGGCACGGGGCTGGGCCTGGCCATCGTCAAGCGCATCGCTTCGATGCACGGCGGCAACGTCGAACTGCGAAATCGTGTCGGTGGCGGGCTGGAAGCTCGGGTGCGCTTGCCGTTGGGCTTGATGCTGCCTCGGGATGCGGTGTAGCGATCTCCCTCAAGCAAGACAGAGAACCTGTGGGAACAAGCTCAGCTCCCACAAAGGCTCACTTCCACAGGGTTTGTGTTGAGTCAGCCCTTGCCCTTGGTCCGGGTCATGTTCGGCCCGCCATTCTTTTCCAAATGCTCGATGATGATCCCGGCCACGTTCTTGCTCGTGGTGGTTTCGATCCCTTCCAGGCCTGGCGAGGAGTTGACTTCCATCACCAGCGGTCCGTGGTTGGAGCGCAGGATGTCCACGCCCGCCACGGCCAGGCCCATGACTTTCGCGGCCCGCAGGGCGGTCATGCGTTCTTCCGGGGTGATCTTTATCAGGCTGGCACTGCCGCCGCGATGCAGGTTGGAGCGGAACTCTCCGGGCTTGGCCTGGCGTTTCATCGAGGCAATCACCTTGTCGCCGACCACGAAGCAGCGAATGTCCGCGCCACCGGCTTCCTTGATGTACTCCTGGACCATGATGTTCTGCTTAAGGCCCATGAACGCCTCGATCACCGATTCCGCCGCCGTCGCGGTTTCACACAGGACCACGCCGATGCCCTGGGTGCCTTCCAGCACCTTGATCACCAGCGGTGCGCCGTTGACCATCGCAATCAGGTCGGGAATGTCGTCGGGGGAGTGGGCAAAACCGGTTACCGGCAGGCCGATCCCGCGCCGTGACAGCAACTGCAGCGAGCGCAGCTTGTCCCGGGAGCGGGCGATGGCCACCGACTCGTTGAGGGGAAACACCCCCATCATTTCGAACTGACGCAACACGGCGCAGCCATAGAACGTCACCGATGCGCCGATACGCGGGATCACCGCATCGAACCCTTCCAGCGGCTTGCCACGGTAATGGATCTGCGGCTTGTGGCTGGCGATGTTCATGTAGGCGCGCAGGGTATCGATCACCACCATTTCATGGCCTCGTTCGGTCCCGGCTTCAACCAGACGACGAGTGGAATACAGACGCGGATTACGCGACAGCACAGCGATCTTCATGCAACACCTGTGGCAGAGGTAGTGGACACCGGGAATGCCGGCTTGTCTTGAACGTATTTGATACCCGGATTGACCACCAGTTGGCCGTCGATCAAGGCTTTGGAGCCCAGTAACAGGCGGTATCGCATGGACTTGCGGCAAGCAAGGGTGAACTCGACCCGCCAGATCCGATCACCCAGTGCCAACGTGGTGCTGATCACGTAGCGGACCTGGGCGTGGCCGTTGGAGCTTTTTATTGTCTTGCGGGCCACCAGCGGGGCTTCGCAGCGGCGATGGCGCAATTGCACGACCGTACCGAGGTGCGCAGTGAAGCGCACCCACTTTTCGCCATCGCGCTCGAATGGCTCGATGTCGGTGGCATGCAGGCTGGAGGTGCTGGCGCCGGTGTCGATTTTTGCCCGCAGGCCCACGACTCCCAGATCCGGGAGCGCCACCCACTCGCGCAGACCGACAACGGTCAAATGGTCAAAAGTCTTCAATAAAAAAACCTGCGATCAGTACATCGGATCGTGGACTCCGCGAATCGCGGTATTCACGCAGAATAATCACAAAATGGCGACAGTTATCTACGCGCTTGTTTGTGCTTGTAACCGATTTCGAGCCAAGCCATGCATGTGGAGGCGATTTGACGGGCATTCTATCCGTCGGGCCGGATTCGTGCGCCCGACAAAAACGGTAGTACAGTTCCGGCTATTGGCAGAAAAGAGGAATGGCAGTGGCACAAAAAAAGGAAGAGGACGACAAGGTCCGTCTCGATAAATGGTTGTGGGCGGCGCGATTCTACAAGACGCGGGCGCTGGCCAAGACCGCCATCGAAAGCGGCAAGGTTCATCACCGCGGAGAACGTTGCAAGCCGGGCAAAGAGCCACGCGTTGGCGATGAATTTGTCATCCGCACCGGCTTCGATGAAAAGACCGTGGTGGTCGAAGCCTTGTCGATCGTGCGTCGCGGCGCGCCTGAAGCCCAGGCGCTGTATCGCGAAACCGAAGCCAGCATCGCCAAGCGCGAAACCGCCGCCGCGCAACGCAAGGCCGGCGCCCTGGGGGTCAGCACCGACGGCAAGCCGAGCAAGAAGCAGCGCCGGGACCTGTTCAAGTTTCATGGCAGCAATAGCGAATAAAGCGCCGGTCATTTCACCCGTGGCGAGGGAGCAAGCTCCCTCGCCACAATGTGTCAGCCTACACATTCAGATGAGGTGTCAGCACCTTCCCGTCAGGCAAGCCTAAGCCTTGCTTGGAACCCACCCTGAATGCCCATAAAATGCCTGCCATCATTTGTCATCACCTCAGATACCAGACCCTATGACTGATTTACCGGATACCGACTACACCCAACGTTTCATCTTCGATGACAGCGACGCCCGTGGCGAACTGGTGGCGTTGGAGCGTAGCTACGCCGAAGTCCTCGCCAAGCACGCCTATCCGGAGCCGGTCGCACAACTGCTCGGCGAGCTGATGGCGGCTGCGGCGTTGTTGGTGGGCACCTTGAAGTTCGATGGCTTGCTGATTCTCCAGGCGCGCTCCGAAGGTCCGGTGCCGCTGCTGATGATCGAGTGCTCCAGCGAACGTGAGATCCGTGGCCTGGCCCGTTATCACGCCGAGCAGATCGCGCCCGACGCGACCCTGGCTGACATGATGCCCGACGGCGTGCTGGCCCTGACGGTCGACCCTACCCATGGCAAGCGCTACCAGGGCATCGTCGATCTCGACGGCGCGACCCTGGCTGAATGCTTCACCAACTACTTCGTCATGTCCCAGCAGACCAATACCCGCTTCTGGCTCTACGCCGACGGGCGGCGTGCCCGCGGTTTGCTGCTTCAACAACTGCCTGCCGATCGCCTTCGCGACGCGGAAGAACGTGATGCCAGCTGGCAGCACATCAACGCTCTGGCCAGCACCTTGAGCGCCGATGAGCTGTTGAGCCTGGACAACGAAACCGTGCTGCATCGCCTCTATCACGAGGAGCAGGTACGCTTGTTCGATGGACAGCCGTTGCGCTTCCAGTGCAGTTGCTCTCGTGAACGTTCTGCCAATGCGCTGGTCAGTCTGGGTCTGGAAGATGCGCAGCAACTGGTGATCGAGCATGGCGGTGCCATCGAGATCGATTGCCAGTTTTGCAACGAGCGCTACCTGTTCGACGCGGCGGACATCGCGCAATTGTTCGCCGGTGCGGGTGTCGACACACCGTCAGATACTCGTCACTAAAACGATTCAGCGCAGGTAAATCTCCTGGCAAACGCCGGATTTACGCCGTACTGACGGGAGGGCCCTACTCTTTTTGGGGTTTTCTGGCATAATCCGGCCCACTTTTTTCGGGTAGTAGTGCGCGACTTCCTACTACAAAACGTTTGGAGCACTCGGCCACGGGCCGACGGGGAATCTCATGACGCAAGCCAATAACGCCGTGTACACCGATCTGAGTGTCGATGATCTGGTCAAAGAAGCCCTGAATCGCGGTGAAGGCGAGCTTGCCGATACTGGCGCGCTGGTTGTTCGTACCGGTCATCGTACCGGTCGCTCGCCAGTCGACCGTTTCATCGTGGAAGAGCCAACCACCCAGGACGCCATCGCCTGGGGCCCGATCAACCGCAAGTTCCCGGCCGACAAGTTCGATGCCCTGTGGAACCGCGTCGAAGCCTACCTGGGCGAGCGCGAGCGTTTCGTATCCCACGTGCATGTAGGCTCCGATCCTGCGCACTACCTGCCAGTCAAGATGACCACCGAGACCGCGTGGCACAACCTGTTTGGCCGTTGCCTGTTCATCAACCCCGAGCAATACAACGCCGGCGGCAAGGATGAATGGCAGATCATCAACGCGCCGAACTTCGTCTGCGAGCCTGAGCGCGACGGCACCAACTCCGACGGCACCGTGATCATCAACTTCGCGGCCAAGAAAGTGCTGATCGCCGGTATGCGCTACGCCGGTGAAATGAAGAAAGCCCTGTTCTCCGTGCAGAACTTCCTGCTGCCGGCCGTTGACGTGCTGCCGATGCACTGCGCCGCGAACATGGGCGAAGAGGGCGATGTGACCCTGTTCTTCGGTCTGTCGGGCACTGGCAAGACCACCCTGTCCGCTGACGAGAGCCGTTATCTGATCGGTGACGACGAGCACGGCTGGGGCGTGGGTGTGGTCTTCAACATCGAAGGCGGCTGCTACGCCAAGTGCATCGACCTGTCCGAGAAGAACGAGCCAGTTATCTGGAAAGCCATCCAGCACGGCGCCGTACTGGAAAACGTCGTCCTGGACCCGGTCACCAAGAAAGCCGACTACGCCGACGACAGCCTGACCCAGAACAGCCGCGCCGCCTACCCGCGTGAGCTGATCGAAAAACGCGCACCGAAAAACCTCGGTGGCGAGCCAAACGCTGTGATCTTCCTGACCTGCGACCTGACCGGTGTACTGCCGCCTGTGTCGATCCTCAGCGAAGAACAAGCCGCCTACCACTTCCTGTCCGGCTACACCGCACTGGTGGGCTCGACTGAAATGGGTTCGGGCAGCGGCATCAAGTCGACCTTCTCCACCTGCTTCGGTGCCCCGTTCTTCCCGCGTCCAGCTGGTGAATACGCTGAGCTGCTGATCAAGCGCATCCGCGGTTTCGGCTCCAAGGTCTACCTGGTCAACACCGGCTGGACCGGCGGCGGTTACGGCGTCGGCAAGCGTTTCAACATCCCGACCACCCGTGCGGTGATCGCAGCGATCCAGAGCGGCGCGCTGATCGGTGCTGAAACCGAACACCTGGACATCATCAACCTGGACGTGCCGCTGGCTGTTCCAGGCGTCGAGACTGGCCTGTTGAACCCACGCAACACCTGGGTCGACAAAGCTGCCTACGACGAAGCGGCCAAGGCATTGGCCGGTCTGTTCACCGAGAACTTCAAGAAGTTCGACGTGAGCGACGCGATCAAGGCGGCGGGTCCGCAGCTGTAAGGCTTGGTTAGCGAATGAAAAAACCGCCCTTCATGGGCGGTTTTTTTATGGGCGACTATTTGAGGCGCCCCGATCAACTAGGCCTCTTCCACTTCCCGCGTATCCCATCGTTGCGCCTTGATCGCCTTATAGAGCATGCCGATGGTCAGTGGCGTCTTGTTCCCACGGCCCTTGGCCCTGCGCTTTTGAAACACATCAAATCCTTCAGGCTGAAAATAGCGGTAGGCGTCGTAGTCGATGAGCTCGATGGCGAACCGTTCTTCCAAGGCCTCCATCAGATGCCGGGCATCCGCGCCATCACAACCCAGGTCGAGATTGATCGCGGTGTCCAGGCGGATCGTCTTGCGTTCAGGCAGGCCGATCTCTTCGTGCAGCAATTCCATGAGCTGGCGCATGGCGTGATCGTCGGGGAAGTCTGGGGCGAGGTACATGTCGAGGTTCCGGGAGGTTGGCGTGCGTCCGTCTGAAGGGAAAGTTTAGGGGGAAATCGTTGCCCGTTGGAAAAGAAGAAAGATCTCACAGCAGTCTCGGAACCGTCTGCTGAGTATTTCCCTGGCCGCTCGGTAAGGTTCGCCACGCCCTTTCAATGGGGGTAACGGCGACCGAGCAGGGATGAAGCATGACGAAAGGAAAGACCGGTGTTCCGCAGGTCTGGGAGCATTACGGTGGCGATCGGGGCTACAGGATCCTGCGGGCCATGACCCCCAGCGAACTGGCAAAAAGAGATGCCGATCAACACACCTATGAGGCCATGCTCGCCAGGCAGACGGCGTACATGAGCGAGCGTCTGGCCCAGGTCCGCGAAGCATCACCTTCCGATGTGAAGGGCTGCGTATTTGCAAAGTCCTGCAAGCTGCCTGATTCAGTCATCGACTACCACAACCCGACCGGGTACATCCCGACTGAAGCCCTGAGGGAGTACGGCCAATTTACCTTGTTGGGCGGGCGTCAAGCTGACGAGTCAGGGCGCATTCAGCTTAAGAGTATCAGTGGGTCGTTACCGGCAAGCTTCGGTACGTTTGCCTTGGGGCGGACGATGCCGGTCTCCCTTGGTGCTGCTGCCGCGGTCAGCGCTCCTGTGGCGGCGGGTGTGCTGATCGGCCTGGTCGGATTGCTGATGCCCACGAACCTGGGTGACGGCTCGTTGTACACCGAAGAGCAACTGCGCTCCCTGGAGCAGGCTCGCACCCGGGTTCGGTTGCATGTCGAAACCCAGGTCGATGGAACACTCAAGGGATACGGCTACAACACCCAGACGCGACGTGACTGGGAAATGATTCCCGTGGTCACGTTCCAGGCTCGCGGCGAGCAGCAGGTGGCGGACTTTGGCGATGGGGTCGAATTGATCTGGACGCCGGCAGTCGATCCATCCGCCACGCTGGGCATCCCGACGCTGGAGGCCGCGCCACAGGCTCCGCACATATGGATTTTTCCGCCAACGCCTGCGGCGGACAGCATCATCGTCAACCCGATTTATCCGCCGCAGTACAAGGATTTCATTCTTGTGTTTCCGGCGGATTCTGGGGTTTCGCCGTTGTATATCGTGCTCAGCATTTCTGATCACAAATATCACCCGACCCCGAAAGGTGTAATTCCTGCTTTTCCTGATCTTGTTCGCGGTCGGTCAAAAACTCCCGTACAAGGAGGTGGAGGAATACGTCCACATTGGCACGACCGGAAAGGCAATATTTATGAATGGGACCGGCAGCATGGCGCCCTTGAAAAGTACAACCCGCGTGGAAACCATTTGGGTGAGTTCAATCACATCACGGGCGAACAGACCAAAAAAGCGGATGAGACAAGGAAGGTAGAGCCATGAGTTTTGGGGTGTTGGGTTTTTATCCTGGTAAGGATGAGCTGGTATTTGAGCAGAGCATCAGCTTGTCGGTGGAGGACTTGAAGCCCGTGATGCAATGGGCAGGTAGTAATGATCATATTGGTGCGGACTTCAGGCTTTCAGCAAAGCAAGTGCTTGAAATCGAGCGGTTGGCATCATTGGTTCTTCCTCAAGGACTGGATCTTTATTTAACGTCTTATGACTGAACACCAAGCTCAAACTGTCAGCTATCAAACGTCTCCGCGCGTGCGTTGACTCCCGAGTCGATCAGCGTCACGGCCATTCAGGCTGTATCATCCCGTATCGATTCGACCCCGACCTTTTCTCGACTCACCGCGTTGTCCCGCTAGGCTTTGGGCATCGCAGCAGTCAAAGGAGCGACCGCGCATGCACAGCACCCTGGAACAGGTTTTCGGTTATCCACAGTTTCGTCCCGGTCAGGAGACGGCCATCGGCGCCGTGCTGGCCGGTCGGTCGGCAGCGGCCATTTTTCCCACCGGCTCGGGCAAGTCCTTGTGTTATCAATTGCCGGCCCTGCTATTGCCTCATCTGACCCTGGTGGTCTCGCCACTGCTGGCGCTGATGCAGGACCAGTTGGCGTTCCTCAAGCGCCACGGCATCGCGGCGGCGAGTATCGATTCGGCCCAGGGTCGTGATGAAGCCAACGACGCCATGGCACGAGCCCGTTCGGGTGAGTTGAAGATCCTGATGATTTCTGTGGAGCGCCTGAAGAACGAGCGCTTTCGCAACTTCTTGCAGCAGGTGCCGATCTCGTTGCTGGTGGTGGACGAGGCCCACTGTATTTCGGAATGGGGGCATAACTTTCGACCTGACTACCTCAAGCTTCCCGATTACCAGCGTGAGTTCAATATTCCTCAGGTCTTGCTGCTGACGGCCACCGCGACACCCAAGGTCATCGCCGACATGCAGGCGAAATTCGCCATCGCCGCCGTGGATGTGGTGACAACCGGTTTCTACCGCTCGAACCTCAATCTGCTGGTCGAGCCCGTGCTGGGAGCCGACAAGCGCGCACGGCTGGTGCAGTGGCTGGGCGAACGTGCCGGGCAGCCGAGCATCGTCTACGTGACCTTGCAGCGAACCGCCGAGCAGATCGCCGAACACCTGGGCCGGCACGGGATCGAGGCCGAGGCCTATCACGCCGGTTTGCCCCATGAACAACGCGAAGATATCCAGCGGCGGTTCATGGGCGGGCAATCCAATTGCATCGTCGCGACCATCGCTTTTGGCATGGGCATCGACAAGAGTGACATTCGCAACGTCGTGCATTTCGACCTGCCCAAGTCCATCGAAAACTACAGCCAGGAGATCGGCCGCGCCGGTCGGGACGGGCAGCCTTCCGATTGCCTGGTGCTGGCCAACCGCGACAGTCTCAACGTGCTGGAAAACTTTGTGTATGGCGATACACCGGAGCTTGCAGGCATTCGTTGCGTGCTCGATGAGCTGCAGGCCGCCGCTCCCGATGGGCAATGGGAGTTCTTGCTGGGACCCCTGGCGGACCAGAGCAACATCCGGCAGTTGCCACTCAAGACGTTGCTGGTCCAGTTGGAGCTACGTCGGCTGATCGCGCCGCGCTATGCCTATTTCGCGGAGTACCGCTTCAAGTTCCTGACTGAGCCACAACAATTGCTGGAGCGCTTCGAAGGCGAGCGAAGGGACTTCGTCTCGGCCATCATCCAGACCTCCAGTCGCGCCCGGGCCTGGGCCACGGTGAATTTCGACGGGATGTACCAGCAATATCACGCTGAGCGTAATCGCGTGGTCAAGGCGCTGGATTATTTCCAGGAAAAAGGCTGGATCGAGCTGGAAAGCAAACAGATGACCGAGGTGTACAGCGTGCTGGAAGGGGGCCTGGATACGCAGGTCTTGAGCTCCGAGCTACACGCCTATTTCACCCGGCACGAGCAAGGTGAAATCGCGCGGATCCACGCCATGCTCGAGTTGTTCGCCACCGACCGTTGCCTGGGTTATCGCCTGGCGCAGTATTTCGGCGATGACAATGCGCCACGCGAGTGCGGTCATTGCTCGGTGTGCCATGGGCATATCGCTCGCCTGCCGGAGCCGCCGGCGTTGCCGCCGCTTGTGGATAAAAACTTCGAGGCGCTGTGTAGCGACTTTATCCACAAGCATGAGCAGCACAGCGGCAGCGTGCCGTCTGCCGAGCGCCTCACCCGCTTCCTGTGCGGGATCGGCATGCCGCTGTTCACCCGATTGAAGGCGCGGAAAATCCGCGGATATGCCGCACTGGAGGCGTATCCATACGCTGAAGTTCGTCAGTGGGCCCAGGCGCACCTGTGAGCTGCATCCATCCGCTGAATGCCCTGCATCACACGAATAAATTTCAAAAATATTCGGTGGCTGACTAAGGTGAAGGCTGTCTTCGGATCGCCAACAAGAGAGCAAACATGAGCCAGACACCTTTCGATATTCAGCGTGCCGCGGTGGTCGGTGCAGGCACCATGGGCCGGGGCATCGTGATGTGCCTGGCCAACGCGGGCGTGGCGGTACAGTGGGTCGACAACAATCCGCAGATGCTCGAGCAGGCACTGGTGGCCGTGGCCGAGACCTATGCCCATGGCGTGCGTCAGGGCCGTATCGATCAGGGTGAGGCCGACGCGCGGATCGCCCGGGTGACACGGGCGGATGATTACGCGGCAATCCGCAATGTGGACCTGGTGATCGAAGCGGTTTACGAAAACCTCGAACTCAAACAGAAAATCTTTCGTGAACTGGACGGCCTGCTCAAGCCCGAGGCTATCCTGGCGAGCAACACCTCGGCGCTGGACATCGATGCCATCGCCGCTGTCACCCGCCGGCCCGCCCAGGTCCTGGGCCTGCATTTCTTCAGCCCGGCGCACATCATGAAGCTGCTGGAAATCGTTCGCGGCGCGCACACCTCCACAGCGGTGCTGGACGCGGCGTTGGTTCTGGGCAAGCGCATGGGCAAGGTCAGCGTTGTATCAGGCAATTGCCATGGATTCATTGGCAACCGAATGCTTCATCCTTATGTGCTGGAAGCGCGCAAGATGCTGCTGGAGGGGGCATTCCCCCATCAGGTGGATGCCGCGTTGCAAGGCTTTGGCTTCGCCATGGGACCGTTTCGTATGTACGACGTCGTTGGCATCGATCTGGAGTGGCGCGCCCGTGAGCTGGCGGGCAAGGGCCAGGATGCGCCCGAGGTGCAGGTGGACAACCGTTTGTGCGAACTGGGACGGTTCGGCCAGAAAAGCGGTAATGGGTACTATCACTACGAGCCGGGCAGTCGACAGGCCGAGCATGATGTCGAGGTCGATGCGCTGGTGCTACGGGTCAGTGAAGCGCTGGGTTTCCAGCGGCGCGAGATTGGCCCGGAGGAAATCCTCGAGCGGTGCTTGCTGGCGCTGGTCAACGAGGGGGCAAAGATCCTGCAGGAAGGCATTGCCGAGTCGGCCCATGACATCGACCTGGTCTACCTCAACGGCTATGGTTTCCCTGCCGACAAGGGCGGGCCGATGGCCTGGGCCGACGGGCAGGGGCTGGAGGATATCCACGCACGCCTGCTGGAGCTCGAAACGAAGCAGGGCGACCAGTGGAAGCCCGCGCGCCTGATCGGCGATCTGGCAGCGCAGGGCAAGGGCTTCGCGAAGGCCTGAGGCCGGGTCACGCCAAGGTCATTGAACAACCGTAAAGGACACCTGATGCCCCAGCGCAACGAATACCGACACTTGCAAACCATTACCACGCGCTGGCACGACAACGATGTGTACGGTCACGTCAATAACGTCACCTATTACAGTTTTTTCGATAGCGCAGTGAATACCTACCTGATCGAAGTGGGTGGCCTGGATATCCATGATGGAGAGGTGGTGGGGTTCGTGGTGAGTTCAGCCTGTGACTACTTTGCCTCGATCGCTTTTCCTGACCGGATTGAAATCGGCCTGCGGGTAGGGAAGTTGGGCAGCAGTTCGGTGCAGTACGAGCTGGCGGTGTTCAAGGTCGGCGAGGAGGAGGCCTGCGCGGCGGGACGTTTTGTTCACGTATTCGTGGACCGGGCGTCGAATCGGCCGGTGGCGATTCCGGACCGGCTACGTGGGGCTTTGGAATTGTTGGTGGTCTGAAACAAAAAATCGCAGCCTCCTGTCAG
>Ga0065704_10071050_pt1 | contig 13493 bp, 10 predicted proteins | sample SwiRhicommuniRL2_FD_59091 | JGI IMG/M metagenome (GOLD analysis project Ga0065704, IMG submission 59091) | Switchgrass rhizosphere bacterial communities from Rose Lake, Michigan, USA - RL2 v2 (version 2) | ecosystem: Host-associated > Plants > Roots > Rhizosphere > Soil | place: East Lansing, MI
TAAAAAATCTGGGATTGTCTCAGATTTTTTATTTTTTATCATTTGGCATAATTTTTTGTAATAACTTAGCAGTAAATATAAAACTATGAGAAAATTAATTTTAGGAATATTAGGTATCGCATTTTTTGCTACCTCTTGTTCATCAACAAAAAATGCTTCATCCCCTGATGGAAGTGTTAGTGCAGGTCAAGCGCAGACAGTGCGTTCTGAAGTTATGAAACTAAAAGGAGAGTGGACGATCTCTAATGTAGATTACAACAAATCATTTAAAATAAAACCTTTTGATGAAGGTGCTGATATCAATTGTTTCGTTGGTAGTGCATGGAAATTGATCCCGAATAATTATACAGGAACTTATTCTCTGAACGGAGGTGGAGATTGCCCGATGAGAACTCAAGCTATTACCTTTAGTGTTGATAAGTATAGCAATGTGTCCATCAAAAAAGTTGGTGAAGGAGAAAAAGCAAAACGAGTTTCTGCCGGATATATGTTAAAACTTGAAAATCCGACTGAAAATAGTTTTACATTGGTTCAGTCTGTAAATGCTGATGGTTCACCGATGGATGTACGTTACAATTTTATAAGAACAGCTAAATAATATTAAAATACATATAATGAAAATAACTAAATTAAACATCGCTGCATTTTTTATCTCAGCTTCACTTTTATTAACAAGTTGCGAGGCTGTTCAAAATGCTAATAATACGCAAAAAGGTGCTGCAATTGGTACTGCTGCGGGAGCTGTTCTTGGAGGGATTTTGGGAAATAACCTTGGAAAAGGTGGTAATGCACCTCTTGGAGCTGTTTTAGGTGGTGTTGTTGGTGGCGTTGCCGGAGGTGTTATCGGTAACAAGATGGACAAACAAGCGAAAGAGATCAAAGAAGTTTTGCCAGGTGCAGAAGTTGAAAGAGTAGGTGAAGGTATCAAAGTTACACTTCACGAGAATACTGTTAATTTTGATTTTAATTCATCTAACTTAACAACTCTTGCAAAAACAAACTTGGATAAATTAGTTACGGTTCTTAAAAATAATCCTGATACCAATATCAATATCTATGGGCATACTGATAGCATTGGTAGCGATGCTGTCAATTTGAAAATATCTGGACAGAGAGCCGATGCTGTGAAAAATTATTTTGTAGCAAACGGAATTTCTTCTTCAAGATTATTTACAGAAGGTTTAGGTAAGTCTAGTCCTATAGCTTCTAATGATACTGATGCGGGAAGAGCTCAAAACAGACGTGTGGAGTTTGCAATTACTGCGAATGAAAAGATGATCAATGATGCTAAGTCAAATTAATAATCATTCTTTTAAGATAAATAATAAACCGCAATTTGCGGTTTTTTTATTTTAATGCTACTTTTGTAGAATTATAAACATTGGATGAAAAACTATTTAAAATTAATAAGAGTAGAACAGTGGGTCAAGAACTTATTTGTTTTCGCTCCCTTATTTTTTTCAGGTAAAATTACCAACACGCATCTTTTTTATGAGAGTATTTTCGCATTCTTAGTTTTTTCGTTTACAGCGAGTTCTATTTATATTATCAATGATTATTTTGATATAGAATCGGATAAAAAACATCCGGAGAAGAAGAATCGTCCTTTAGCAAGTGGAGCAGTTTCCAAGACAAGTGCGAAAATTCTATTTGCCTTCTTGATTCTTTTATCAATATCATCAGTTTTTATTGGAAATTATATTTTCCACACCAATTTTTGGAAATTCGGAGTGATTATCGCATTTTATTTTGTGATGAATCTTTTCTATACATTCAAATTAAAACAAGTAGCGATTGTTGATATCTGCATCATTGCCATTGGTTTTGTTCTAAGAGTTCTAGCTGGTGGTTACGTTACAGGAGTTATTGTTACCAACTGGGCGATTCTACTGACTTTTGTTTTGGCATTAGTTCTCGCAATAGGAAAGAGACGAGGAGAGTTGATCAATGCGCAGATTTCTGGAAAGACCAGAAAAGCTTTGGACGGTTATAATGTTCAGTTTGCAGATATTGCTTTGTCGATCAGTTGTACTTTGGCGATTATCTGCTATTTGATGTTTACATTATCTCCAGAAGTTCAGGCGAGATTTCATCCGAGAGTTTTCTATACGGTAATTTTTGTGGTGTTTGCATTTCTAAGGTATCTGCAACAGACATTGGTTTATAATAAAACCGAGTCACCTACAAAAATTGTTTACAAAGACCGATATATACAAGTGACAATTGTCCTTTGGGTAATTGTTTTCCTTTTACAGATCTATTTTAAGAAATAAAATCAAAATATTAAAGTTGAATTAATGCGTTCAATTTTAAATAACTAAAAACCTAAAGATGAAGCCGAATTTTGTACAGAAAGTAACTAACTGGGGAAATTTCCCAATTGTAGAAAAGGAAATGAGGTCGGATGATTCTGTTTCGAAGATCAAACAATTTGTTAGAGAAAATAATGAAGTGATTGCTCGCGGAAACGGACGCTGCTATGGCGATGCTTCTCTGGGTGAACATATTTTCTCTACAAAAAGGCTCAATAAATTTATTTCTTTTGATAGACTCAACGGAATTATCGAGTGCGAGTCCGGAGTTCTTCTTTCAGAAGTTTTAGAAGTTTCTGTTCCACAGGGCTATTTTCTTTACGTGACACCCGGGACCAAATTTGTTTCGGTTGGAGGCGCAATTGCTTCCGATGTTCACGGTAAAAATCATCATGCTGAGGGTTGCTTTTCAGAATATGTAACTGAGTTCAAATTACTGAATGAAAACTCAGAGGTCATTACTTGTTCCCGCGAAGAAAACTCAGATAAGTTCTGGGCAACAATCGGTGGAATGGGTTTGACAGGAATTATCTTATCAGCGAAATTCAAACTGAAAAATATAGAATCGGCATACATTCGTCAAGAAAGCATCAAAGCTGAAAATCTGGATGAAGTTTTCAGATTATTTGATGAAAGCGAAGATTGGACTTACAACGTTGCCTGGATTGATTGTTTTCAAAAAGGAAAAAATCTGGGACGCTCGATTTTGATGAGAGGTGAACATGCGTTGAAAGCAGAATTACCATCTAATCTTCAGAAAAAATCATTGAAACTAAAGGAAAGATTCAAACCGACAGTTCCTTTTTATTTTCCCGGATTTGTTCTGAATGCCTTGACGATTAAGATTTTCAATTTCCTATATTATAATAAACAGACAAAGAAACAGCTCAATAATTTCATCGATTACGAAACATTTTTCTACCCTTTGGATGTTATTAATGATTGGAACAAGATCTACGGCAAAAGTGGATTTATCCAGTATCAAATGGTAATCCCGAAAGAAAACGGAAAGGAAGGAATGAAACGGATTTTGGAAACTATCGCGAATAGCGGAAACGGCTCTTTCTTGGCGGTCCTGAAATTATTTGGAAAAGATAATCCATTAGCTTATAATTCATTTCCAAAAGAGGGTTACACATTAGCTTTGGATTTTAAAGTCAACAAAGGATTGAAAAAATTGGTTGACCAATTGGATGCAATTGTTGAAAATTTCGGAGGCAGAATTTACTTGACGAAAGATAGTATGAGTAAGTCTTCTCTGATTAGTTATCTTCAAAACGTTGATTCTTCTAAATTTGTTTCATTACAGCATAAAAGAATTGTTAGTAATAACTAATTCTAATAATAACTAATAATTCATCACTCATAATTATGATTGTTCTTGGTTCTAATTCCGAAGTTGCACAAGCATTTGTAGAAGAATGTTTGGCAAAAGGGGAAAAATTCCCTGTAATTTATCTGTTGAGCTCTAACCCAGAAACGACAGAGAAATTTGCAGGTCATATCAATGTGAAATTTCTCCAACATTCCGAAATTATTCCTTTGGATTTGATGAAAGATATCGATTATAAAACTTTGGAAAATATCAATTCAGATTTATTGTTTTGTGCTTCGGGTTATCTCGGTTTGGGAACGGAAGAGGGGCTTTATGACAACGAAAATACAGCCCGAATCATTGATATTAATTACGCAAAATTAGTTCCCGTACTTAATTTCTTTGCCAAAAAAATGGAATCCAAAAGAACAGGAACTATGATCGTCTTATCATCAGTCGCTGGCGAAAGAGGAAGACAGAGCAATTTCATCTATGGAAGCGCAAAAGCAGGATTAACAGCTTATTTGAGTGGGCTGAGAAATTATTTGTTCGATAAAAAGATCCAGGTTTTGACTGTGAAACCAGGCTTTATGAATACCAAAATGACGGAAGGTTTACCTCTGAATCCTGCTTTGACTGCAACTCCGAAAAAAGCGGCTGAAGGAATTTATAAAGCTTATAAAAATAAAAAAGACGTTGCTTACGTTTTACCAATCTGGGCAATTATTATGCTGATCATCAGAAATATCCCTGAGTTTATTTTTAAGAAACTCAAACTATAGTTGATGATTGATAAATGATAATCGATTTAGTTGAAAACGATGCATATAATCATTTATCATTTATACTTTATCACTTATGAAAAAATTATATCTATTCGACTTTGACGGAACTTTAACTTACAAAGACACAATGTTTTTGTTTTTGAAGTTTTATGACCCTGCAAAATTCTCGGTTCAATTTCTGAAACATATTCCGCTTTTTGCATTGTTGAAACTAAAATTGGCTGATGCCGAAGCGGTAAAGAAAAGTTTTATTTCATCAATTCTTAAAGGCAAATCGAGACATCAGATCGAAAAAAAAGCACAACAATTTTTTGAAGAAAAATATCCAAGCTTATTCAGGGAAAATGCTTTGGATTTCATTAATAATATCGATAGACAAAACACAGAATCGTATATTATTACGGCATCTTTGGATCTTTGGGTAAAACCATTTGCTGACAAATTCAATATGAAGTTACTTTCTACACAGGCAGAATTCAAAGATGATATTTTCACAGGGAAATTTATAGGGAAAAACTGTAACAAAGAAGAGAAAGTCAACCGAATTAAACTTGAAATTGGAGACAAGAAATTCGATAAAACAATAGCATTTGGAGACACTTCCGGGGACAAAGCAATGTTCAAATTCGCAAATGAATCTCATTATCGATTTTTTCACTAATTTAGTGCTTTAATTTTTCAGCCTTTTTTCTGGCTTCTAATCGTATAAAAATGGAAAGAATTTATCTGGATAACGCAGCAACTACACCTCTCGATGATGAGGTGATAGACTGTATGGTGAATGTTTTAAAATTCAATTATGGCAATCCGTCATCAACGCACAGCTTGGGACAGGAGGCCAAGACCATTTTGGAGGAAGTAAGGCGAAAGATCGCAGATTCTTTGAAAGTGACTCCGGGAGAAATCGTTTTCACATCTTGTGGGACTGAATCCAATAATATGATCATCAAATCCGCTGTGAATTATCTCGGCGTTGAAAGGATCATCACTTCAGCTCTGGAACACAAATGTGTTGCCGAGACCTGCCTCGAAATGAAGAAATTGAAAGGTGTAGAATTGGTTTACTTAAGACCAGATTCCAACGGCGATTTTGATTTGAACAAATTAGAAGAAGCATTAAAATCATCTGATAAAAAGACTTTGGTAACTCTAATGCACGCCAACAACGAAATCGGAAATATTCTTGATATTGAAAAAGTAGCCTACCTTTGTAAAGGAAATAATGCGCTTTTTCATTCTGATACCGTTCAGACAATGTCACATCTGGATTTAGATTTTTCTAAAATTCCTTTAGACTTTGCTTCTTGCAGTGCTCATAAATTCCACGGACCAAAAGGTGCTGGTTTTGCATTTGTAAGAAAATCATCAGGTTTGAAGGGGATTATCACAGGTGGACCTCAAGAAAGAAGTTTGAGAGCAGGAACAGAAAATGTAACAGGAATTGCAGGTTTAGGAAAAGCTTGGGAAATTTCTCAAGAAAAAATGGAAGATTACAAAAACCATATTCTTGACATCAAGCATTACGCAATTCAGCAATTGAAAGAAAAAATATCAGGAATTAAATTTAATGGAAGAAGTGCAGAAGACAGCAGTTTATATACTGTTCTGAATCTTTTGCTTCCATATAAAAACCCTTTGATCGGGTTACAATTGGATATGAAAGGAATTGCCATTTCCCAAGGAAGTGCTTGCAGTTCCGGAGCTTCGAAACCCTCTATGGTTTTGATGTCGGTTTTGTCAGAAGATGATTTGGATAATTGCACACCGGTGCGGGTATCGTTCAGTCACTTTACGGAAAAGTCTGATATCGATGCACTTGTGAGCGCGTTAGAAGAAATAGGGAAACAATTCGTCATAGAAAAAGCTGATAGTTTACATAGATAATCCACAGAAGAAACAAAAATTAAATTTTGTAATTTTGTTTAATAAAACAATTAAGAATAAGAAATCATGGCAGTAGAAATTACAGATCAATCCTTTCAGGAAACAGTATTAAATTCAGATAAACCGGTTTTAGTTGACTTTTGGGCAGCTTGGTGTGGGCCTTGTAGAATGCTAGGGCCAATCATCGAAGAAGTAGCAACTGACTTTGAGGGTAAAGCTTTGGTAGGCAAAGTGGATGTTGATAACAATCAGCAGGTCTCTGTGGATTACGGAATCAGAAATATTCCTACCGTTTTAATTTTCAAAAACGGAGAAGTTGTAGATAAAATTGTAGGTGTAGCACCAAAAGAAGTAATCGCTGAGAAGCTTAATGCTTACCTATAAGAAATTAATATAATTGAAAATGAACGCTTTTCTGCTTGAAGGGCGTTTTTTTTTATTTAAAATTTGGAGATGTAAATTATTGTTGTATTTTTGCAACCACAATAACGAAAGGTAATCATCTTAGTTATTGTAAAAGATCCGGTAGTTCAGCTGGTTAGAATGCCGCCCTGTCACGGCGGAGGTCGCGGGTTCGAGTCCCGTCCGGATCGCAACTGCGAATGCAGATTCATCCAAAATGCTTTAAAACATATGTTTTAAAGCATTTTTTGTTTTATGTCAGTTCAAATTGGGCTAAAAAAACATAATCTGGAAGTGACCTATTCAGTGACCTATTAAAAAAGAATAAAAAAGGTCACTAGAGATTCAGAAGAAGCCTTTATATAGGCTGTTTATACGCTGGATTAACTCCCGATATGTTTTGAGTTGTTTAATTTTAAATCTTTAAAATAAACACATATGAACAAGACATTCAATTTACTCTTCTATGTAAAAAAAGCCAAGATCGATTCTGCTGGCGAAGCACCTGTCTATTTAAGAATCACCATAGACGGTAAAATCTCTGAAATTAGTACCAAGCGTAAAGTTCAGCCTTCAAAATGGAATTCTTTGACACAGAAACCTAATGGTAGTTCTGAAGAAATGAGAATGCTTGGCTTCTATCTTAAAACGTTTGAGCAAAAAGTATATAATGTTTATCACGAACTACTTCGCGACAATGAAAAGGTAACGAGTGAAAATCTTAAAAATAAACTTCTAGGAAAAGGAGAAAAAGCAAGAACATTGATTCCTGCTTTTAAGTATCATAATAACAGAATGGAAAAGCTGATAGGGATTGAATTTGCAAAAGGAACATTGACACGCTACAAAACATGCCTGAATCATGTAGAAAGTTTTTTGAGTTGGAAATATAACCTTACAGATATTGATTTAAAAAAGGTGGATTATGCTTTTTTAAACGATTTTGAGTTTTTCCTGCGAACAGAAAAATCATGTAATAATAATTCTGCTGTCAAATACATCAAAAACTTTGGTAAGATTATTCGCATCTGTTTAGCTAATGAATGGATGCAAAAAGATCCTTTTTTAAACTACCATTCCAAGTTTGATGAAGTGACGAGGATGTTTTTAAATGAAGAAGAAATAGATATTATCTTTAAAAAAGACTTTAGAAACGAAAGATTATCATTAGTAAGGGATATCTTTTTATTTAGTTGTTTCACAGGATTGGCATATATTGATACTCAAAAGCTAACACATCATAATATTACAACTGGTCTCGATGGCTCTCAATGGATTTATACTAAAAGGCAAAAGACTAAAACAACATCCAATATTCCGCTTCTTATTCCGGCTGAGAAGATTATCGAAAAATATAAGAATCATCCTGCTTGTATTATCAGTGGAAAGCTGCTTCCGGTCTTGAGCAATCAAAAGATGAATGCTTACCTCAAAGAGATTGCAGATTTATGTGGAATCAATAAGGAGTTAACGTATCATATCGCAAGACATACATTTGCAACTACTGTTACATTATCAAACGGAGTATCTATTGAAAGTGTAAGTAAGATGCTTGGGCATAAAAGTATCAAGACCACTCAGCATTATGCAAAGATATTGGATAAGAAAGTAAGCGAAGATATGATGATGTTAAAACGAAAATTTGGATAGCAATTAAAAAACATAAAAGACATTTAAGTATTTTATATATTTCTTGATTTATAAAGTAAATTAGGTAGTAATAGTTGTTTACGATATGATATTAAATTAAATTTATTTAACATAATAAAATACCTTATAAAATGTTTTAAAGTTTGTTAAAATGTGGTTATTTTCGCAATCGAAAAATTAACCAATGAAAAAACTCTGCATAAGTGTGGGAATCCTTGCCGTAGGATATTCCTATGCCCAAAAAGTAAGCTGGCAAAAAAACATAGGGTCTAATACCCAAGATTTCCTATCCGGACTTGTGATTACTATAGACGGACAATACTTAGTTTCTGGTTCCTCCATCCAAAAGAATCAAAACCCAACAGGAAACAATCAGAATAAAGGTTACGATTATCATATTCTCAAATTGGATCAGCAGGGTCAAAAAGTATGGGAAAAATATTTTGCAGGTAATCAACATGACTATCTTAGTTCCACCGTTTCAACAAGGGAAGGTGGATTTTTATTAGCTGGTACTTCTTATTCTTCATTGGCATTGGACAAGAAAGATAAATCTAATGGATCATCTGATATCTGGCTGATTAAGATTGATGAAAACGGTGAAGAAGAATGGCAGAAAACAATAGGAACCAAATACAGTGAAGAAGCAAGAAGTGTTACCCAAACAACAGACGAAGGTTTTATTGTTGCAGGCTCTACCAATCATCCCAAATTAGGATATGGCTCTAAAGATGTTTTTGTTACCAAATTGGATAAAACAGGAAAGATGATTAGTCAGCTTATTCTGGGAGGTAAAGGTTTAGATGAAGTAGAAAAAGTGATTCCTACGAAAGATGGCGGTGCACTTTTAGGTATTTATTCCAGAAGTGGTATTTATGAAGGACAATCTAAGTCAAAAATCAATTCTAAAGATTTGAATTCAACATTATCCAATACCAACAATTCTGAATCTTCCTCAAATAACCCTTCAAATACTAGTGAATCAAATTCAAATAAACAGAATTCAGAGTCTTATGATGTTCATTTTTATGCAAAAGCTTATGGGAATTATGGCGAAGGCGACTATTGGATTGTGAAGCTTGACAAGAATGGTAATGTACAATGGGAGAAGAACTATGGTGGGAGTGAGGACGATCATATCCGCACAATAGCTTTGACAGACTCAGGTTATATCATTGGAGGCGAAAGTAGATCACAAACTTCAGGTAACAAAAGAGCCAAGTTGGAAGAAGGAACAGACTTGTGGGTACTGTCATTGGATGAAGATGGAAATGAACAATGGCAGCAGTCTTACAACTTCAAAAATAGGGATATATTGATGTCTATAAATACAATTAAAGAGACTGGAAGTAAAAATCAGGAGACCACTAAAGGCCTTTTAATTGGAGGTTTTACACAGTCTGAAGGTAAGACTCAAAGTAATGACGAGACATTTTGGATGTTGTACATTGATAAGAATGGAAAAGAAGTCTGGAGAAAATATGTAGAAGGAAAAGATAAGAAGAAAGAAGAACGATTGACAAGTGCAATACTTAACAGAGACGGTTCATATATTTTGGCAGGAACTAGTGCTGAGGAATTAGGGAAAGAGAGTTGGAAAGTTGTAAAATTATTAGACAGCGATGTAGAAAACCTGATGGAGAACAAGGGTATCCAGATTTATCCTAATCCTGTAAAAGACTACTGTTATGTGGAGATTGGACTGGACTTCGATCAAGCGGATATATATCTATACGACATGGGAGGCAAAGTAATCCAACAACTCAAAACTAACAACAAAGTTACAAAGGTTAATACTTCAAAATTACCGCAGGGAATCTATATCATCAAAGCTAGTATCCCGACCCAGAAAGACAAAAAACTAACTACCAAAATCGTGAAAGAATAAAAACAATTATGAGAAAGTTTTTTTCCATACTAAATTTAATATGTGGTATAATATTATTTAATGGGCAAAGCCTAACACCCTCACCAGGAGATCAGGAACAAAAATTTCTTGATATAAATCCTCCTTCCTCAGAATCTTTTTACAGGACATCTTTTGGAAACGTACCACTCAATGAGTATAAAGGGATGGAAAATTTATGTATTCCTTTATTCAATATTAATTATGGTAGTATATCTTTTCCAATTACTTTAAACTATGCCAAACTAGGTGTACAAATTGATGATATTCCTAATGATGTCGGTGTAAGTTGGCTTCTGGAAACTGGAGGTGTTATTAATAGAATAATTAATGGGGCTAACGACGAATTATACCCCTTTGGTAATAACAGTGGTAACAGGAGATATTTTACACAGCAGGAACTTGGCCAGTTAACGGGCGTTCAAGATGGATCCGAAGAAGCTGGACAATTGTTTCGTTATGTAAATTATGGAACTGATACTGAATTAGATCAATTCAACTTTACTTTACCTGGTGCTTCAGGATCTTTTATTCTTGATAAAGATTTAAAACCAAAATTAGTAATTAATAAAAATCAATGCAGAATCGAAGCTTTTCTACAAAGGACTGATTATCAATTTATCGTTACAACTAATAATGGAATTAAGTATTATTTTGGAGGATTAAATGCCAATGAAATAACAAAAAATAGAATTGGAGACAAACAAGGGGTAACAAGTTATTATATCTCAAAAATTGAAGATGGACATGGACATACAATTTATTTCGAATATAATGAACTTCCTACTAAAACAATAATAGAATCTATCACTCAAAGACGACTATTATATACAGTTTCGGAAAATCCAAGTAATACTTGCTCAGGAAGCCCTCAACCAGGTTTTATATCAAATAATAATACCAGAACAATTACTCCTAAAACACTAAAAAGAATTTACTTTAATAATTTAGAATATAGATTTGAAAGAAGTGATTTAGATAATAATGGCATTTCAAAATTAAATAAAATTCAGTTGTTTAAAAACAACAATTTATTTTCCGAATTTAGATTATCATACATTGATAATACAACGAGTAGATTTTTTTTACAGAAAATAGAAGAATGGGTTTACTCTGCTTCAGGCTCAGTAAAAAAGCAAGAATATGCCTTTGATTATTATGAACCAGATTTACCAAAAAGATTAAGTTTTGCAAAGGATTATTTAGGCTATTACAATGGAAAAAATAATTCAGAACTAATACCCGATACACAGTTATTAGGAAATATGGTTTCTTTTTTAGGAGCTGTGCCACTTAAGGGGAGCGTAGACAGACGACCTGATTTCAATTTTGCAGTAAGAGGATCATTAAAATCAATCACATATCCTACAAAAGGAAAAACGGTTTTTGAATATGAACCTAATAAAGCCAAGCAGATTCAGACTTCAACGCAAAGTATGATGGTTTCAAATGAAGAACTATCGCCTGCTGTATATACCAGTTCAATTACAATTTCTAGAGATGCAATTATAGGAGATTCACTTAAAATAGGATATTTATTAAGTACAAATAGTGATATAATTCGTCCTGGTTATCGAGATATGATAATTAGAATATTAGATGCAAATACTAATGCTGAAAAACATAATAAGTATATTTTTTTACCAAGAGGTAATACTGTTAAGTTAGACGAGTTTAGTTTTAAAATAGAAAAAAATGTTGATTATAAAGTTGTTGTAACACTTAATGAAAAATGTGATAGTGGAACAGCTTTAATAAGTATTACATATGATCACGATTATACAATAATAGATTATGCAGGGATTAGGTTAAAAAAAGCTTATGATATATCAGATGGTAATGTAACGAATATTCGTAGACTATACTATAATGATTTAGCCAATATAAATAATCCTTTAGCTCTTAGTAACATTCGGTCTCCTAATTTTTATTCTGTGGCCAGCAGTACAGGGCAAACATGTATTGGTATGGGTACTGTAAATCTAACTACTTATTTTCTGAATTCATCTCCAAATGCTTTCAGCCTTTCATTAGGGTCTGGAAACTATCTTCTATACCCTAATCAACAATTTTACAATCACGTGACTATAAGCCATGGAGGTGATAATTTTGAAAAAGGAGGTGAAGAAAAAGAATTTTCAGATATTGAAATTGAAAGATCAGGTAATATGATACTAATACAACCAGATCAAGGGCTATATGTATCCGGTTATATGAGAGAATTGTCCGATAAAGTAGAATATTTTCACAATATCGGCGGAAATCTTTTAAAGTCAAAAACTTTCATTAAGAAAAATAATAATTTTTATGTTCTTAAGAAAGATACTAATGAATATGAATTTAAAGAACATTCTGTTTTATATAGTTTGGTAGGAGTAAAAGCTTATGAAAAAACATATTATTCTTATGATCCAGCTAAAACTATTTCAAACTATCTTGTGGGCGCCTATTCTTCAACTTCATTTGGAAATTTTCATAAGAAGAATACAATTACTGAATATCAGGAGGATATATTGATGAATGTTGAAGATGACAGTCCATATAAAAAGCTAGAAACACAAACAGAATTTTATTACAACAATCCATCACATTATCAGTTAACGGATCAGAAGACAACATTTCCAGATGGCAGCTTTCAGCTAACTAATTACAAATATGCCCACGACAAACCTAATCAGAAGATGATTGATGCCAATATGGTTGGGATTCCATTAATTACTGAGACGACTAAAACTGCTGATAATGTAACTAAGACTATTTCCAAAACAGAAACTCTGTATCCTACTTCTTTACCGGATGTCCAAACAGGTAATCTACTGCTTCCAAAATCAGCATCTTCTTTAGATTTGCTGACCGGAGCAATGGCTACCGACGTAACTTACAATCAATATGACAGCATAGAAAATCTTCTTCAGTACACCACTAAATTAGGTATTACTACAGCCATTGTCTGGGGGTATAACAATACACAGCCTATTGCTAAAATTGAAGGAGCTCCATATGCTCTTGTCAGCTCATTGGCTTCTGCCATTATTTCTGCTTCTGATACTGATGCTTCTGCCGTAGTTAACAATGACGAAACTTCTCTTCTTGCTGTGATGAAAACATTTCGTGAAGCATTACCAAATTATCAGGTAACAACTTACACTTATGATCCTTTGGTAGGTGTAAGAAGTATCACACCTCCAAATGGTATTCGTCAGGTTTACATTTATGACACTTCTAACAGGTTAAAAGAA
>Ga0065704_10000707_pt1 | contig 13476 bp, 9 predicted proteins | sample SwiRhicommuniRL2_FD_59091 | JGI IMG/M metagenome (GOLD analysis project Ga0065704, IMG submission 59091) | Switchgrass rhizosphere bacterial communities from Rose Lake, Michigan, USA - RL2 v2 (version 2) | ecosystem: Host-associated > Plants > Roots > Rhizosphere > Soil | place: East Lansing, MI
GGAGCCGGTATTATCCATCCCCATATTAAAATTATTCAGCGAATTTTGAATCGTGCCACGGTTAATAAAATTATCCACGACGCCCGACGCACTCAGTTCGACGATGCTGCCATAATGGTATTGATTAACGCTTTGGATGATACCGTTATTTTCAAACGTACCGGCCGCACCGTCAATTTGAACCACATTCATACTAAAGGGCAGATTATTATCGCTAATATCAGTGATCAGGCCTTCGTTGGTGAATGTGGTGACCGTCGCCCCCTGTTGAAGCGTTAACGCGGTTGTGGGCGCGCCGCTAAGGGAGCCGGTATTGGTCACGCGAATAACATCGTTTGAGCCGAGCACCTGAAGGCCGGACATTGGTGTGTCGATGATGACGTCTGATGCTGCGATAGAATGGGTCGTCAGCAGCCCCTGTGCCGCTGTTGAAGCCACCAGCAAAGAAATCAGCTGGCTAAGATATTTTTTTCTCATGGTGAGCCGTCACAAAGTTGCGATTGTTGTAAGAATGCAGATGGAGAAACTTCGGATTAATCCGATATTGTTCGGGCGCAGAATATACAATTTGTTGCAAAAAACAATAAGCTTTGCTTAATTATTTCATCGAGAAATAATTCCATAAATTTTGTGTTGTTTTTAATTTAACTTAGGGTGAGATATGGCTTTGCGGGTTAAACAGAATATATTCTTTGCAGCCTTATTGATTAATTTATCTTTTTTATTCGCGGGCTGCGTTTCTGTCGAACCCCGGGAGACGGCAANCCAGATTGCGCAGGATGCAGGTCTTACCAGAGAAAATGTTCANACAGATTCCTTNTTGATTGCCAGCTGGAGTCGAATTGCACCCACNGTGACGTCACTGCATGTCTACATCGAAGGGGATGGATTTGCCTGGCAAAGCCGCACGCGGCCCTCGGAGGATCCTACTCCGCGTAATCCCGTTGGCCTGAAGCTGGCTGCCGCTGATACTCACGCCAGCGTGCTCTATCTGGGCCGGCCATGTCAGTTTATAGGGCCGCCGTTGCCTGTGTATTGCAGTGTTCGCTGGTGGACCGCCGATCGTTTCTCCCCGCAGGTATTGAAGGCGATGGACGATGCGCTAAGCCATTTTACGGCGCGTTATCCGGGCGTGACGCTTGAATTAACGGGATATTCTGGCGGGGGTAATATCGCGGCGCTACTGGCCGAACGGCGTGGAGATGTCCGGGTGCTGCGCACCGTGGCGGGTAATCTCGATGTCAATTATGTCAACGAGTTGCATCATGTGAGCGCGATGCCTGACGCACTGAGCGCTATCGACCGTGCCAGCAAGCTGGAGCACATTCCGCAGCTGCATCTCAGCGGCGACGCGGATGAAACGATTCCCCCCGAGGTCGCCCGTCGTTTTGTGCAGGCGACAGGCGGAACCTGCGCCCACACAGCAGTGGTAAGCGGCATGGCGCATGGCTCCGACTGGGCAGCCGTTTGGCCGCAATGGCTGGCGAAAGGCGTGCCAGTCTGTTAATGGAGCGTTTAATTAAATAAAATTTTGAGAAAGCTATCGTTACGTTTTCCTGCCCCTCAACCTGCAACTGTTGCAATGCTTGCTGTCTGGTTGACATAGGCATGTCGTTTTCAGCGCCTGCTCATACTTCACCCCGTGGTGCAGCCCGGCAGATACATGTGATATTTCTATATCAGGGCGACAATCATATGCCTAAGATTCATTTCATAGATAAAGAGTTGCGTGATGTTGGATTTGATATGGATATGTCCTATACCGTTAAAATTTCAGAATGCTGTATTTTTCACATTCGTGGTAACGAAAGTATGGCTGTTATTCAGGTCTGGCGGCGGGTGATGTTGAGATTTTGGTCGTAGGTGAAGCGCTCTTCACGCATCGGCATACACTGGCTGCCGGTCCAAGTGGCATGGCTATCTTATCTTTCTCTGTCAGGGGTAAGTCTGTGCCGCGGCTCCACCATCTGATTAATCGAATAATAATCAGTAGCTCAGATAATATATTTATAAAGAAGTTTGTTTAAAACTAAGAAGGTATAAAAAATTGACACCTTTATAAGGTGCTAGTTCCATTTTAAATATAAATCAATCCTCGATTTTCCAATGTAAACCCTTCAGGCCACATGGTTTTTTTGTCGTAAAGGACTTCATTAAATGTAGCATCTTCTATTCTATGGGCTTCAAGAAGATTGGCCCCTCTTAAATCGGCCCCAGTAAAGTTACTACTAAAGAGGTCTGCTTGAAAAAAATTGGCATTCCTGGCGTCTGCTTTAATGAAACAAGCTCCTGATAATTTCGAAAAAGAGAAGTCTGAATTTGTTAATATAGCATTATTTAAATGTGCATTCATCAATAATGCTCCGGAGAAAATAGCTTCATCTAAGTAGCAGCGCGATAATTCAGCACTGCGCAAATTTGCTCTGGTAAAATTGCATTTATGTAAAGAGAGACCTTCAAGAATTATAGCATGAAATTGGCTGTTACTAAAATCAATGTAATCCAAACTTTCAAGATTTAATTCTTGATGGTTTCCAGTTTTAAATTTAATTGTTATCACTAATAATTACCCCAATCAAAATCATCTACAGTCGTCTCTGACATTGGTTTAATATTCGGCTTTTGACTTGGTGACAAACTCCCTTGGGTCATTTCAGGTGTTTTTCCAGCAACCTTACCTGCAATATATCTATGATTTCCTTCTACAACAATATTGCCATCAACTTTTATTGGAGGAGGAATATCGCCTTTTAGTAAACGATCTACATAACGTTGAATAGCTGGTAATGAAACTGAGCCTTGAATTGTTTGCATAGGGTCGCCTTCAAGTGCTCTTCTTATCATATCCTCGGTAACATCAGCCCCTTTTTCCGGAGGACAACAAGCCAACCCCAGCGGGTCTATCCACCCCAACGGATTATGCACATACCCGTAAGGATTTACCCCACCCAATAACCCTATCGGATCCGTCGAAATATACTGCCCAGTCTCACAATCATAGTACCGGAACCGGTTGTAATACAACCCGGTTTCTTCATCCTCATACTGACCCGGAAAACGCAGTCTGCATGAGACGTTGGCGTCATTCGCACTTTCTTCCCGGCCCCACAGTTGCTGTTTTCCCCGCCAGACAATGGTGCCGTCTTCGGTCAGCAGTTCCTGGATGCGCCCGACTGTATCCGTTACCGCATAGTGTAACTGGCCCTTTTCGTAGCACGCCAGCGGTGTAAAGCTGCCTGGTTCGTATATCCAGCGAATGGCATTTTCATCATCCGCTTTACCGTCAGAACCGACCGGAATTTCGTCGATGAGCTGGTCGCCGTTCCAGTGAAAATCCATCCCCGGTTTGTTGTGGCTGGTGCAGCGTTTACTGATGCGCCGGCCAAACGGGTCGTATTTGTATTCCCAGCGTTCGCCATCCGGCGTTTCGATACCCGTGAGCTGGCTCCGGGCGTCCCAGCGGTAGCGCCAGAGAAGAGGGCGGTAGCCGCCTTTATCGACCAGTTTCTCCACCAGACGACCGTTTATATCGTACTTCCAGGTGGTGTTATGCGCGTTTACCACCCGGACAAATTTTCCTTCCTCCGGTTTTCCGGTATCCGGGTTGATGCGTGAAGTGGTATGCCGCCAGGCCTTGTGTTCCCGGAGTGTTACCCGTCCATGCCGTTGCTGCTGGTGTGCTTCGCTTTCCATCACCTCGTTTACCCAGGTCTGGCGGCGGGTGATGTTGAGATTTTTGTCGTAGGTGAAGCGCTCTTCACGCATCGGCACACTCTGGCTGCCGGTCCAGGTGGCATGGCTTATCTGGTCGTTTGCCGTCAGGCTGTGCACCGCAGTGCCGCGCAGGGAGTCGGCAATCATGGTCAGGTTGTAGGCTTTGTCGTACAGCCATTCCCGCGCCAGCCTGCTGTTAAGCTCATCCGGTCCGAAGTTCTGATTCCCGGCTTTCTGCTTTGTCAGCATGCCGGTCTGCGTGTAGCTGAGCTGCTGGTAAAACCCGGCGTCGCTCTGGCGGGACGTTTCCTGGCCGCGCAGATCATGGGTGAATGTCAGGGGAGCATGGCCGTTAAGTTGCCACTGTTTCAGCTCGCCCGTCACGCCGTGGATGAAGTGTTCAGTCAGTCCGCCAGTGATGCGCTGAGATACCGTGTCACGATCAGTATCATACTGATACTCCGTGCGTCTGCCGTTGAGGGTTTCGGCGACGAGACGGCTTGCGCCGTCATAGTCATACGTGACCGTCGCCGCATCATTTTTTGCCTCTACCAGACGGCACAGAGTGTCATAGCGAAAAGTGGTGGTGCTGAGAGTGTGGTTGCTATCGTCCCGCGTCACTTGCTCATCTGTGACCTGGTCGGTGATATTGTAGCGGCGGTTCAGGCAGGTGCCGTCCGGGAAGCGGGTGCGGATACAGCGGCCTGCATTATCGTATTCGTACGTCAGCGTGCGCCCAGTGAAGTCGGTTTCAGCTATCAGCTGCCCGGCTTTGTCATAGGTGAGTCGGTAACGTTCGCCTTCGGCGTTAATGATTTCAGTCAGGCGAGTGAGTTTATCGTACCGGCATGCCAGGCGTTCGCCGTCGGGGCGGGTCACCGCCATGAGCAGGTCAAAGGCACCGTATTCGTAAGAAGTGGTTTTGCCTTCACCGTCAGTGAAGTGCTCCGGGAGCTTTTCGCTGTTATGGCGAATCAGCTCCCGGACGCCGTCCGGTCGGCTGATTTCTTCCACGCTGCCCTGTGGCCCGGCGTGATGTTTACTGTGGCGAAACTGGGTGGTGAAGCCGAGCGGGTCCTGCACACTTAACAGTCGACCGAGAAAATCCTGTTCGGTGTGCGTGATACCGCCGTTCGGGGCGATGGTTTCTCGCACCTGATGCAGGGCGTCATGGCTCCAGCGCCAGGTTGCACCGCCGGGCAAAATCCTCTGCAGCAAATCACCCTGGTCGCTGTAGCTGAACTGCTGGACGCGTCCCTGTGGGTCAGTCAGGCAGACCATGCTACCGTGGTCGTCGTAAGCCCACTGCCAGATCTGTTCGCCCGGAGCGGTCAGGCGAGTTAGCTGCCCGGTGGCGTTATACTCATACCAGAGGCTGTAGCCACCGGGGAGGGCAACATGGCTGATATCGCCTTCATCGTTATAGTAGTATTCGGTCGTGCGACCCAGGGCATCGGTGCGGGACTGAAGTTGCGTATTCTCCCAGACCGTAATTTCTTCCCGGCCCAGCGGGTCGACAGCTCGGGTGACCAGGCCATCTTCGTTATACCAGTAACGGGTTTCGCCACCTTCTGCATCCACGTAGGTGGTGCAAGACGCTTCATCCTGATAGATAAATCGGTCGTCGTAATAGCCTTCGGTGGACAGCGTACTGATGGCACGGCCCTGTGCGTCATAACAGATATCCACGCAGGTTTTATCCGTATCCCGCCAGCGGGTCATGTATCCTTCGGAAGAGTATTCATGCCATAAATGGGTGAACTGGAAGGTGTCGCATTCCGTCAGATAGCCATTGGTGTCGTAGCGACAGGTTACGAGACGCTGGTGCTGAGGGGTCACCAGGTCAATGCTCATCAGTTGGTTGAGCTGCCAGTTAAGGGTCAGGGTGTAGCCGTCGCTGTGGTGAATGTCCGTTAACAGAGCATCATTACGGATGAACTCAATCCGGTTACCATAGTTATCATGCAGGGCTGACAGCAGCCAGACGCCAACTCCGGCAGGAGCAAAAACCTGCGTCTGCTGCGAGCGGCGGTCAAAAAGTGTCAGTTCCCCGTGCATATCACCCGCCAGCCTATAATGTGGCTGACGGGAGTTAATGGTGCTGTTAAAAATCCCGTCTTGTGGGATAGGGTAATAGAGCACCACACCTTCATTGTCGGTGAAGTGCAATTCATCGCCATGGATTATCAGAGAGGCAGACCATTCGTCAGTCCATTTGGGACCAAATGTACCGCCAGCGTGGGATTTAGAGCGATAAAACCGGGACAACATCAGCGGTAGAGAGCCGGGGAGATGGAGCACGCTGAACTCCTGGAGAAAATCACCGGTTCCTGCATCTACGGGTTCTCCGGGTTTGGTGCACTTTTTCCCCTCTGCCCCCTTTCCGGAACCTCTCCTGAGCTTCTTCCATCCCTTAACGATGCCACCCTTTAATTTTGCGGCCGCCTCGCGGGCAGCTTTCGCCGCGGCTTTGGCTGCTTTTGCTGCTGCTTTTGCGGCAAGTTTTGCCGCTTTCTCTGCCTCTGCTGCTTTGGATGCCATCTTTGCAGTGGCTTTTGCACCTTTCGCCAGCATTTTCCCTGCGGCCGCTGCATCACCCACGCCGGGCACTGCCGCCATCAGTGACATGGCTGCTTCGGCGTAATTCCCTCTCGCGGCGCTAACGCCCACGTTTGCCAGGTCCGCCAGCGCACCAAATACGGGTATAAAACCCGCAATATCAAGCCCTAACTGCAGCGCGTCCAGCCAACTGCCGTCGTCGTCTTCCTCTTCTTTGGTTTCGGGTTCATCTTCCGGGTCGGCGTTTTCAGCAGATATTCCCTCAGGAGGCGGCTGCCCGACGATAATGCCGAGAGTATTGCGGCTGTTCATCCAAAATTCATCGTTGTGCCGCAGGATTGGTTTACCACCAAAGAATACCGTCTCGCTGTGACCCAGTGGCTCGCATACATCTCCCACCGTTCCACTGCTGATACCTTTTGCAGCCCCAGGTGAATCACCCTGGGTCTGCGGGATGGAACTCTGATTGAGGACGACTGCCGGACAGCTGTTAAGTTTCACCGATGGCACGACCATCACTGCTGCGCCCATATTAGCCGTCACCGGGTAGGGCACTGGCGGTGTAGAATCGCCTCGCGGGGTTTTGCAAACATCGGGGCTGGTGCTGACAACTGTCCACTGTCCGTCCTGACGTGCCGTATAGTTATCTGCCATTTTTATACCTTCCTGGTTCTGTATCGCGCTTCCATTACGCGCATTGGCACGTCACCTGGCAGTAGAAAACGCCACGTCAGTGCTATGTTCAGCGAGTCTGTATCAATTGCCAGCGTGTCCAGCCACATAGGGACAGGTACTCGCTGTCCGGTTGGGGTGCGAAGCAGAATACGTCCCTGGTGTTCAGGCAGAGAAAAGTGAATATCCCCGTCCGGGCGAAAACCCGTGAGGACAAACTCTGCCCCTGGATCCGGGAACAGGATCTGTTGGTCATGTGGTGCGCCATTCCAGTAACCAAAATCAAAATCTTCCGGCAGCCCCGGATGCACAGTCTCCAGCCATGTCTGGTCATAAGTCCCTGCCAACGGCAGGCGTGGTAACCAGCTCCGTCCGATGTAGCCAAAGCCTGCAGGCTGGTATTCTGGCGCAAACCAGTCGGCGTTTTCGTTCAGGCAGGCGAGAAAGTGCCTGAGGGTAAAGGGGCTGTCCGTGGCGATAATGCGAGGGGCTTCAACCTGGTGAATATCGCAAGCATTCAAATACCAGGGGTGCATGTAACCGAGCCCCAGAGGATTGACCGGGCATGCCCTGTGCGCGAGAGGTGGATTTACCTGCTTGGGGTGCTCCCGACGCTGGTCTTCGGTAAGACAGTATTCTTCAGGAATGCGGTTAGCATATTCACTATCGACCTCCACCCGGCATTCACCGCCAAATGCAAAACGGTAATCCAGGGGTAGGGAGCTAAAAAGTTCCGGCTCCGTTTCAAACCATTGTCCAGTTAATGTCTGACGTTGATAAAAGCGTTTGCCAGTTATTTGCAAAGCTTTATTCAGAAGTACTTCGCCTGAAAGCGAACGCATCAGGACTCTCGCGATCATCTCTTGAGCGGCGACACCATCCGGCGTGTGTGCTGTGCCATTGACGATAATGTCACAGGCAGGTTTTAACGGGGCGAGGTCACTTTCGCGCAGGACAGGGGAGCAGTTCATTTCACCGGCAAACTCATCTTCGATGCATAATGGCATCGGTGGGTTTTCCATTAATTGCGTCTGCCACTGACCATTATCATCCTGGACAAGCCGGAAGCCGGTTTTCATGGCGACGACGCGATGACGTTCGTTATGCTTGTCGTCCATCGCATATTCCATCACTGAAAACGGCGTCAGATTACGAAATTCCATTTTCGTGCCTCAGTTGAGATTGACGTCTTTACCTTTGATTTGAACAATGCCGCCGGCAGTGAAATCAAATTCCGTGCCGGAGATCGTCACTTTTCCACCTTGTTCAAGGGTGATGGAACTGGCTCCACAGATCAGTTCGATTTTCTCGCCTGATTTGATGGTGGTGATTTTCGCGACATCGAGGGTGTAGTTTTGCTGAACAGTCACGGACTGATCTTTTTTGACGGTCGCGGTGTCGCTGCCGGTGATTGTGGCTGTTTGGTCGCCACCGACACTTTTTTCACGATCCTGCGTGACATTTAGCGTCTGCTTGTTCTGCACAGTGATCGTCTGATCATGGGCGACGGTGACCTTTTGGTCGTGTCCACCTTCATTTTTGCCACCCACATTTATCGTCTGTCCGACGCCTACGGTGACAGTCTGGTTATTGGATACGGTTTCAGTGTGATCGTGATTAACCGTCGTCGTTCGGTCATGCAGCACCTCTGTTTGCATGTCCTTTTGCGCGTGCATATAGAGCTGCTCTTTTCCTGTCGCATCCTCAAAACGCAGTTCATTGAAACCTTCACCTTTGTAGGTTTTTGAGCGGATGGTCATCTGCGTTTTCGTACCTGGCAGGCCGCCAGGAGAGCGGTTATCCTGGTGATAAGTTCGACCCATAATGATAGGTTGGTCAGGATCACCATTCAGGAAATCAACAATGACCTCCTGATTGATGCGAGGAATGGCAAGGTTACCAAATCCGGTACCGGCCCATGCCTGCGACACGCGTACCCAGCATGAACTGCTCTCATTCTTAGGGTTATATCTGTCCCAGTGAAACTTCACGCGGACACGGCCATGTTCATCGCAGAAGATTTCCTCACCAGCAGGGCCAGTGACGATCGCGCTTTGTGGGCCATCGACTTTGGGTTTGGAGATTGGCTGAGAACGCCAGGTCCTGTCTGCTGGAATAGCTGTAAACTGATTAATCAACGTCGTTCCGTTGCCATGGTTTCCATGCAATGCTTGAGGCTGTTTTCCTGTTAGGGTTGAACTCACCACCTGCCATTCTCTATTCAGAGTTCCTTGGGGATGGTTTTTGAGCGTAAAACGGACTCCTGGCCATAGTTTTGGTGAGTTGCTTGAGCCGCTGCCTGCTTCGGAGTCGTTACGAAGACCGTCCATTTGATAGCGTGTAAAGTTTTCTCCGTGCAGCTCATCTTTGAAACGTCCTGGATAATTATAGATTTCATACTGTGTGTACTGGTTGTTAAGGTTTTCGCCTTGTTGATTAAATCTACCCTCCCAACCAGGGGACTTGAAAGTGTAATCCTTATTCAGTACTGATGAGGGACGGACATTTGCTTCATAATGAAACTCGCTGATACATTCATCAATCGCCTCTGTTTGGGTATTGGGATTAAAGGTTATGGCGTCATCAAGAAGCGATAGCCCTGAGATATCATCACATAATGTTAGCTTCTGGTTGGCGCTTTCTGGGTCATATTTGTCAAAAAATAAAATACCCTCTTCGGCCCAAAGACGGGATAAAAATTCCAAGTCGCTTTCCCCGTACTGTACGCAGAATTCACGGTTGGGATGTCCAGAGTTAAAGGAGGATTTCCAATCGGTTATGCCATTTTCATCGAGCAGGATAGAAGATATGGCCTGGATATCTTGTTGCTGAAAGGCACGAAAGTTCTGACGTAGTCCGGCACGCCACAGAGGTGGTTGAATACGTAAGTGATACAGCATCTGCCACCGATTGTTTTCTTTCATTCCGAAACTAGCCACTACGCCCGTGATAAAACGCAGCTTATTTGCCCCTTGCCAGATGGTCAGTGTGGCTTTTTTCTCCAGCAAGCAATTTGCTTCCAAATTGAATTCCTTGCTGGCAATATCCACATCCATAACAAAAGGTAGAGATAAATTTTGCATTAATGAGAAGTTAACCACCGCGAATGTACGTGGCGAATGCCCGTCAACTTCCAGCGTAAACCTTAGTCCTTTTAATGACATACTTGTTCCTTTTTAAACAAATTCATGTAATAACTATAAATTAAGCGTGGCTGATTTATCGGGTTTTAAAGTGATTTTATGGAATATAAAATTCGAGACTTCGTTATTTAGCATTAATATTTGTTTAATGCTGTTTTTTAGTTTTGTATTCATGGAGTTTCAGCTGTTTTTTTTGAAAGGCTTTAACTGTACATCTTTCTTGCGATGATGTAAGGAAGTGAACAGATCCATGCTAATCCAAAAGGAATGTAATATAGTGGAATGTTATTATCGATGTCTTTATTCTAAAAAGGTGTTCTTCCAAAATTAAATATAGAAGTGAAGAAAGGGTAATATTAATGATGCTGTTATAGCGTGAAGATGATTAGTCGTCATTAAGACCTTTAGTGTTTTTTTACGACAGTGAAATTAATATGTAAAGCTAAGCATGATAAGATAATATACAAATTATTTAATTTATACTCTGCGACCTCAATTATAACCTCCACTGATATGCCCTCCATTGACCTAACACAGTATTCACATCACCTACTACTTCTATAAATAAATCGCTAGGGTGTATAGGAGTGATTTCCATTTTTTCTCTACGCCATAGGAAATCTTCGTTAATATAACGGTAAGGTCTTTGTGGCTCCTGTGTTATTTCATGTTTAATTAAAAAAATGATCTGCAATGCTGTATTGATAAATTTGTAAATGATTTCTATATTATTTATCGGGAGCTCAAAAATATTTATGGAACGTGCGTTTTTTGATATTTATAAGGATTTTTGATTATATTTAAATTCCGCAGTATCCATTCATATCAAGTTTCCTGATATTGTTATTGATACTAATGAAAATGGTATATTCAACGTTAGTGCCTTCTGAATCTACTTCTGATTCGCTAGCCGAAGTATGAATTGAAATAATTGAAAATTGAGGGTTTTGAAAAGTTTGACTGTTTTTATTTGATGATATTTTTTTCAAAATGGTGAGGTTGTTATTAATTTTCATGATGGCAGAGTATGTACAACTTCCTCCACCTGCTGGACATATACTTCCTTCCACATAGTTATAAAAATCATCTTTCTTATTGTCGGAGAGACTGAGAGTACAAACTGGATGCCCTAGATCAGGAATTTCACTCACTTCAAAACTATTTACGGTAAGGTCATTTAAAGAAGTTACTACTGATTCAGCAGCAATGCAGTAAAAAGGAGTATATGCTGTCATCGAAACAAAGAATACTATATATTTGAACATATTTACTATTTCCATGGGATTTATACGGTAGGTATATTGTTTTTCCAAATATTAAGGTAAGGTGCTGGGTCTGTTATATCAGAACGTCTCTTATAAGGCCCTCCGCCTGAAAGGCTGGCTGTTGATGCTCCATTGGTATAAATCTCAAGATGCAACATGGATGAGCCACTTTTCAGCAGCCCCACCCTGGCAATAAGTTGCCCTTTTTTTACAGGCTTCCCGCCCGCGTATGAGTCGCCCGCAATTTCGCCATAACGAAGGAGAAGATTCCCATGCCTGATTTCAATTGCATAAGTTCCCGAGTAAAAGTAATATGGACCGCGCACTACTTCACCGTCTGCAACGGCATAAATAGGGGTACCTGAGGGGAATATCAAATCACAACCGGCATGTTTGCGAGCTCCTCCACTTCGTGAAGCACCAAACTGACGTCCTCCGTTTTCCCATGATTTATTTGGTAGCTTTGTAAAAGGAAAGCAAAATTCCTCATATGACTCGGTAACTACAGGATTTGGAATGTCAGCTGCTACATCATTTGAAACAGTAGCAGAAGCTAATGAATGATTCATGGCTGGGGCTAGACAAGCCAATTTCTGCCAGGTTTTAAACCCTACGATACCGTCTTCGATAAGCCCATTATTCCGCTGGAATATTCTAACGGAATCATACGTATGCTTACCAAAATAGCCGTCCTCTTTAAGTTTTGAAGTAGCGCTATTCTTATTGAGTAATTGTTGTAATTTCAGAACTTCACGACCTTTTGCAAACATCCAGAGTGTTGAAAGCATGTTTATTTCCTTGAGTAATGTTCGATCTCAAGACAAGTCTTAGAATGAATTAAAGCAAGTTGCTTTTATTCATTGTTGATATGTGGTTAACATTAGGTGAATGCCACATTACTTGAAACGAGTTCGAATAATTAGAACTCTTGTATAAAGGATCCGTCGAAAACACTATTGATCGTTCAGTTGCAACTTGTCTTCAGGCACGCTACCGCCAAAGTCTCCGGCATCCGCCATCTCCCAAAAAACGTTTCTTATTACTGACAACCATTTTTGAGGTGCAATACAAAAACAGCATCCGGTCCCTAAGGGCCGGATGCTGGGTATCAACTTATGCTTCCAGCGGTGCACGCCAGTCATCAGCACCAGAAGTGCCAGACTTAACGTGCTCCCACTCGATTTTACGGTAGGCGAGGGAAACCTTAATCAGCTGGGTAAACTCGCGCTTCTCCGCGTCCTGGCAGTGAGGCATAGTGCAGTCGATATCCACAATGGTGGAATCGGTCAGGCGAGTGGTGAAGAAGTGTTCCTGCTTGCCTTCCACTGAGGTACGCCACCAGTGCAGCTCGGTGGTTGGCAGCATTTCGCCAGAAGCCAGCGCGTTATACAGTAAAGGTACAGCTTTGTTCAGTGCCACGGTAAAGATGAACGGCTTGTGGGCACGTTGACCAGATGGCTGGCCGGACTGAGGGTCGGTAGGGACAGTCACGTTATGATGAAATTCTTGTACCAGCATCTCATCTTCGTGGCCCTGCACGTAAATGTTACCAACCGAAGGGGCAGTAAATGCACCTGCGGTAATATTTCCCTGGGTCTGACCCGTGATTGAGATGTAACACGGTGTAGGCATTTTTAAACTCCTTGTTAATGTATAAATGACTGCTGACAATCACCTGCCGTTAGTCCTCGACAGGCAAATTTTGAAACGGCTCTTTCCCGAAATCGGTCATGTTCGTACATCCCTGCTACAGGTGATGCAAATAAGTAGTAGCCATCAAATAATGTTTAGCTATGTTTAATTCATGATTTTGATTATATGGTTTATCGCTATGTATAATTCTTTAGTATATTTCGTTGCGATGAAATTAATGAGCAGATTGAATCATGGGCAATGGTAAGTCAATCTCCTGGTTTATTTTGTTGTTGGGCTTTTATAAGGCAATTCTTAAGTTTTACAAACATCTTAATTAATCCATGAATGCATTTTATATCAATCATTTAGCGTAATTATAAATATGAATTTCACAGTGAAAATCCATTATCTATTAGGTTGTGATCTTACGCTGCGCATTGTATCTTGAATCTTTGTAGCACGCATTTTATATCTGGCATATAGAGCGG
>Ga0065704_10071056_pt1 | contig 13467 bp, 11 predicted proteins | sample SwiRhicommuniRL2_FD_59091 | JGI IMG/M metagenome (GOLD analysis project Ga0065704, IMG submission 59091) | Switchgrass rhizosphere bacterial communities from Rose Lake, Michigan, USA - RL2 v2 (version 2) | ecosystem: Host-associated > Plants > Roots > Rhizosphere > Soil | place: East Lansing, MI
CCAGCAGCATTTATCTCTATTTATCAAAAGAACAAATCATGTTTTGATATGGAAATGGATTTAACATTATCGACCAAAGAAAATATTGCGAAGGAAAAGAAGAAAAATGTGCAGGAATTTATTGTAGATGATAAAACTTTATTTAAATAGGCAGTGAATATGTTTGGATTTGGGTTATTATTGAGCCAATAGACAAGGTAATTATTGATATCCGTATTTCTTTTGAAAGAACAATGCGTGTTGCTGAAAGATTTCTTAAGGATTTAGTTAGTTAGAAAATATGCAAAAAATCCACTTTCAACAAATGATATGGTGGTGGAACATTGTATCATCCACAAGTTTGTAGATTTTTTGAATATAGAGAGCATATCACTTTCACTCATTATATATGAGAAAAATATCAGTTGAAAGAAGAACAATCCAAAACATTAAGGATAGAACTGAATTTTTGATGACTACTTTCCTTGTAGAAAAGAAAAGAATAAGTTAGAACACATCAGAAAGTGGTTCAATCTATTTGTTGACCATCATACTAAGGAAGTAATGGATTAAGGGAATAGATCCGCATGAAGTATCATTTAGTATAAATACATGTCAGCAGGATTAGGTATACCTAACTATGCAAAAGAAAAATCAAAAATCAAAACAAAGAAATTTTAAGGCAGTCTTTGAAAGAGTTCCATTTCCATCTTTTATTGTATTGATACTGGCGTCAATACATCCTGTTATAGTTTTCTCGCAAGTGGAAAACCAAGGTGAAAAAGAAATTCAAAGACAGCCTGTCCAGATAATTGAAGATATTCAAATACTATTTAATAAAATCTTATATGAATACAAAGCACAAAACTACACTGGGGCCGAGGAGCTTGCGACAATCACATATCTAGAAAATTATGAATATATAGAGGCACCTCTAGGAAAGAAAAACAAAGCGCTAATGGAAGAAACTGAAATCATGCTTAGAGAAGATTTGCGTACCGCTATCGGCGATAAAGTTCCATTAGAAGAAGTTGAACAACTTATCAACAATATAAATGGCAACCTAGATCGAGCGAAGCAGCTATTTAACGATAAATCATTTACATAAAAGGCTTGATATATGTTTGACATATCTACTGATTTTCCCGTTAATGATAATCAATGTATGTCATTATAACAAGGATAATAAAACAAAACACTAGTTGGTTATCGAAATACAAATAAAGCCCTGTGAGTGTTTTACCCGTTATGAGCGCAAGTAAAAAACCACATATGAACTTGGTGGTTGTCGGTCATGTCGATAATGGTAAATCAACTACGGTAGGTCATTTGATGGTCGATTTGGGTGTTATTGACCAAAGAACTATTGACGCATTTGCTAAGGAATCGGAAGCAACAGGAAAGGGAGACACGTTTAAGTATGCATGGGTTTTAGACAGTATTAAAGACGAACGTGATAGAGGCATTACTATTGATCTTGCTTTTCAAAAATTTGAAACTCCAAAATTCTTCTATACTTTGATCGATGCTCCTGGACATAGAGATTTTATAAAAAATATGATTACAGGCGCATCTGAGGCAGATGCCGCCATTCTTGTTGTTTCAGTTAAACCAGGTGAAACAGAAGCTGCAGTGGAACCTGGTGGCCAGGCAAGAGAACATGCCTTCCTTGCTAGGACTCTCGGAGTAAGTCAAATTGTGGTCGCCTTGAATAAGATGGATGATACTGGTTATTCTGAAGCACGTTATAAAGAAGTCAAAGAGACAGTCGAAAAAATGTTGAAACTAGTTGGTTACAATATAAGTAAGGTGCAAATCATTCCTATTTCAGGATGGAAAGGTGATAATCTAATAAAGAGGTCTGAAAATATGCCTTGGTATAAAGGTACTACTCTTGCAGAAGCATTGGACTCATTTGAACCACCAGAGAAACCAGTAGGTAAGCCACTCAGAATTCCTATTCAAGATGTCTATTCTATCACAGGTGTAGGCACAGTACCTGTAGGTAGAGTAGAAACAGGTACCATTAGTGCAAATGATAAAGTAATAGTAATGCCAGCAGGTGTAACAGGAGAGGTCAAATCCATTGAAACTCATCACACACAAATGCAATCCGCTGAAGCTGGTGATAATATTGGCTTCAATCTGAGGGGTGTTGACAAGAAATCTATTAAGCGTGGAGATGTAATTGGTCCGATAAATAACCCGCCTACTGTTGCAAAAGAATTAGAGGCGCAAATTATAGTCATTCATCATCCAACTGCAATGGCACCAGGTTATACGCCTGTATTACACGCTCATACAGCTCAGGTGGCAGCAACTTTATCAGAATTTGTAGGAAAGATCGATCCAAAAACGGGCGGTGTTGTTGAAGAAAAACCTAAATTTTTGAAGACAGGGGATGCTGCAATAGTTAGAATAAAACCAGTAAGACCTTTGGCGATCGAAACATTTAAAGAATTTCCAGAGATCGGCAGATTTGCTTTAAGAGATATGGGAACGACGATCGCTGCAGGTGTTGTGAAGGCAATTACTGAGAAATATGATCCCTCTTCCAAAAAGTAGGGAATAGAAATGGCTCAAGAGGCAAGAATTAAGCTAACGAGTACTAATCTGTCTACACTTGAAGGTGTATGTACCGAGATTAAGGGCATTGGAGAAAAGAACGGTATTAGACTCAAGGGTCCACATCCTCTTCCTACAAAAAAGATGAAAGTGGTTACTCGCAAATCGCCATGCGGACAGGGGACAAATACTTACGATAAATACGAACTTAGAATTCATAGAAGAGTCATCGATCTGGGAGCTGATGATAAGTCAATTAGACAGTTAATGCGATTGAAGATACCTGACGACGTATATATAGAAGTATCACTTACTCAGTAAACCAATATAAAATAATGTCAAGTTTCTTTATTACTTTAATCCTATAAGGTCATCTAGTTAATTTTGCTAATATCGTCTTTGATTGCTAATAGGACAAATTATTTATAACATCGAATGTTAGATGCAAAATAAATAATAAAAAATATACAATATTCTAAAAATTGTGGGAATACGTACACGGCAACGGCTTCTTTATCATATTTGATAATATATCTCCACCCGCCTGTTATCGGTTCGTCGGTAGTTGTTGCAGATTCGCGCAAAACATAGATCTGTTGAAGTTTGGATTGCCTGCTATATGTGCAGTAAAATTGGTTGCTGTGTCAGTTCTGTGTCTGTGTGTCTCTCTCTAAGGCTACCTTAATTTCCTTTGATAGCACCTTCTTATTCATCATCAATGGTATCCCCAGTTTCTTAAGACGTAGATGGTAGGCTATTCTCAGATGGCAAGGGAAACACAAAAGGAGCAGCAGCATTATTTTCTGCTGATGGAGCTGTACTATTCTTTAAAGCATTACTACTGTCTGAAGTAGTGGTATCGTTTACTATTGATGTTGGTACTGGTTGTTCTTGTTGTTGTCCATTCTTGTTCATCACGCCTACGACAATTACACTATTCCATTTTGTTAAATTAGCAGGACTACTGACACATGATAATTTAGAAGTTAGTTCATTTGTTCCATTTGCAATGAGATGGTAATTCTGTGTATATGTAAAATTCCATTTTGAATAATCATTTTCTCCACCAGGACCTGTTGCTAGGGCTTTTTGAAATGGTTTTATATCATTCACATCTGCATACACTATACAATCAGAAGTGGCATTATCTGTAGATGTACCAGAGATAGTGAGTTCTCCGATTGGAACCTCTTGACCCTGTTCATGTGAAGTAATCTTTAATCCTAGTGTATTTTGTAATTGTGCATATATTGAAGTATTAGTGAAAGTAGCAGAAACAAGGATGATTATTGCTAGAGTAACTGGAGCGGAAATTGTCCTAAGAATCTTATGAAATGAGAATGGTAATAATGCCTTTTTCACACTGTTTACATTGCTGTTAAACAATTGGCAATATATAACCATTAGATTACGATAATTCCGACCTCAATGGTTAAAAGATTTCACTTTAGGGTTTATTGTCGGATATACCAAAGGGTCGTTAGTCTTGTCTAAAATCTTATAATAACAAAATAAATATTATATTTTCCTAAAGCGGTAAAAGCGTATCTTGTGTAATTCCACGATGACTTTTTTCTGATATGGTAACTGACGGTAACTGACATTATATGTTATACCGCCACTTTTTTTATGCTATGTGGTAAGAGAAAAGAGCACTTCACTAGAGTTAGCAAGAAATGAGATACTATATGAAGTCCAGATATTGCAATTGAGGAATATGTTAAGTACTCGATAGCTTACAATTCTTTCAATGAATTTTGACTATACTTCGTACAAAATTAATTTAAATAAAGAGATGATCTCTTATAATAATGAAGTTTAGAGCTGCAGTCAAAATATCTCTGGGAAATCTTATCGTATTCATACTGACATGTGCCTTAATGGGTGTATCTTTTGCTCAAAGTAATTCAAATATTGATGATATTCTACCTAATAACATAACAGTCTCGACGGGATCATATGTCTTACAAGGCATCAGCGATGACGGGGTATTCAAAGTAATGGTAGATTGGAAGCAAGCTAATATAAACAAAGAAAATACTTTTGATCTAACATTTATAGATTCCAATTCCGGCGTACGCATTGAAAACATAATCTATGATATAATGCTATTTAAGGATGATCAGCATATAACAGAATCACACCGACCTGATCAGACAGCAAAACAACAAAAGTTTGTCTTTCCTGATCAAGGATCTTATACTCTAAGATTTGAGAAAATTAACAATACAGGAGCAGGCATTGACATACCATTTCAAGTATTACCTAATTCTTTTTAGCATATTTGCACTAATGATAGTATTTTTATTTTTTATAGGATAATACTGCTAGAAAGCCTAAATTTGCTGATCAGTTAAATAAATAAAGAATTCAATTTTACATTTTTTGATCCACATATCCAATAATAAATATTATTATTGTCTCTTTTTCTAGTATGTATACAGCTAGAAATACTTTACCTATTATAAAAAATAAATAAATATAGGAAATGTCGACAACTTGCGTTCCTATTTCTTACTGACAAGAGTCATTACTCCTAATCCAACTCCTCCGATCCTAATGCCCTGTCGATTTCTAAGTGGTGGTCTATTAAATGCAAATATCAATTGTTTTGAGCCTTTATTTATCTAATGAACAGCCGATATCTTTTTGGACAAAAAATTGAACCGCTTATCTGGATGACTTTCTACTGGATATTCTATTAGCTCTTATAATATATTATATAATAATATCCTACTATATTAATAGGTATTTTATATATAACTTATTGTCTAAGTTTTATGTTATAGAATTCTAAAGAAAATAGATAAAAATCAAATATGGTTTTGCATCTAACACGATCTAATGGTTTATGATGGCTTTTAATACCATTATTTACCACCATTTATATATCCGTAATGTTCTATGTCTATTGTGTCAACAAAAAAAGAAGAACGAAAAGAAGAAACAACAGTAACAACATCACAATCACAATCCCCATCACAGACAAGCGAACAACAACAACAAGCTGTTAATAAGGCATTACAAGAAACCAAAGACAATATCAGAAAGACATCAGATGAGGCAAGAAATCAAATTCCACGTTACACTCAAGCAGTCAATGATTATCAAGAGCAAACTATTCAAGCAACCAGAGAAATTGCAGATAACTATCTAGATTCACAAAAAGAGATTATCAACTCATTCCAGTCGGCATGGGTTCCTCAGCTTGAGAATGCAAACAGAATATTTTGGTCAAATTGGATATCTCCAAGACACTATACTGAGACATATGCAAGAATAGTAAGCAGCTTTGCTGATAATACAATCGCAGCAACCAGACTAGTAAACAATACAATATTTGCAAATATGGATGCATTCAAGACATCTATGCAACATGCAAAAGAGAACGCAAAAGAATTTTCAAGAATAGGTGTTAATGCTGCCAAGACATTCGAGCAGACGACAAGAGATGCAGAAAGATCAGGTAGCACCGTAACTGGCTACTCTGTAGAAACAGAAGGACGACAAAGACGCTATTAGGTATCAAAAATACAGATATCTATTTTTCTTTTTTATTTCTCTAATAATTTATTATCATCCTAGATAATGAAAAAAGTTTACAATGCTATCAATACATAAAGAGTATATTTCATTCTACAATTTTCTGGCTTAAAATCATGGCTAAACCGGGGCATTCAAGACAAAGGGTTTAGTAAAAGCTATAACTGAAAAATTTTTTATTTATTCAATCAATCTGTTTTGGAAACTAAGAATAATTCTAGTCATCCAATATCTATACACGGTAAAAGACCACAATATTAGAGATAATAGATAAAGATGACATTATGCACAAATTGCAACCAAATTGATACAAATTAATAATTTAAAAAACAATATATATGTACACAAAACTGTAAGTTGTCAGTAAAAATTTACTATTGCTTTATCTTAATTCGTTACTATAATAATAATTATTTACATTATTCATTTTTATAAATAGCAAAAAGGGAAAACATTTATAAAATGTTATGTATAATTTTAAACCTATTTTTAATTCTTCCCATAAATACCAATAGATATATAACTTATTATAAGTTATGATGACCACAGTGCTCGTATATGGATATAGAGAAGTCTGTTATTGCCAAGTCAACAGGGCAGCAAGAACAGAATGACATGAAGCCTCAAGACGCAGTACTATTTAGTGTCTTACTATCAGGAAAGAAATTATCTAAAAAGGAAGCTAATTATAGAGAAGAAGAATATAACGAAAACACGAAAAGTAGCCAATGTTGCATAAAGTGTAAATTTAATTTAGCTGATGAAAAGATGTGTCATGTTGTCGAAGGTGAAGTCAATAATGATCTTGGCACTTCAAACTATTTCTCACCGAAAGGTGATGGAATGTTGCCAGGCGATATTGTATGGGAGTTCGTAAAGAAAACAGGAAGAAAACTCAAGTATGAAGACGGACATGTTATTGAAAAAGGTGCAGAAGGATTCCAATGCAAAGACTGCAAATATTATATGTATTCTCATAGCTGTCTGTTAATAAAGGGTAGCTTTGAGCCAGAGATGAGTTGTGGATTCATTGTAAAGATCGGTAATGGGACGATTGTTTAGATCATGTCAAAAGCAATTATTACTTGATTATTGATATGTATATAAGTATATACATATATATATGATAGCAAAATGCTAGATTTGAACAACAATTAGGATATAATATGATCCAAATGATATGACATCTTCACTCCAATCTTAATTTGACCTACAATGGCTTCTACATTTTTAAGATATCCAGAATCCAGTTGATCCGTAAAAAATATCATATTGTATAGTTTATACGCAAGAAAGTATATGGAAGAAAAGGGGGTTTAGGATTTATCTATCAATAATGCTAATCTAGTTAAAACTGGCCGTTCTGATGATAACAATAATAATAATATCATAGATGATATGAGAAACCAAAAGGCATATGAATATGATGATATTTTTGATGTAGCTATAATAGGCGCAGGATTTGCTGGGTTGTCTGCTGCATTGCTTCTTGGAAGATATCTTCGTTCCACGATAATTTTCAATGGTGGAGATACGAGAAATTCAATGAGTAAACATATCCATGGCTACCTAGGTTTTGAAAATTTCCCACCAAAACAATTTATTAAAAAAGCCTGGGCAGATGTACTGCAATATGATTCAATCAAGGTGATAAAGGAAAAAGTTGATAAAATTGAAAGGTATGATCAATACTTTCTGCTGATTACTGAAGGAGGAAGAAAGTCGGTAAAAGCAAAGTATATAATAATTGCAACGGGAATTCAAGATGTAAAGCCCAACATAAAAAATTTCGAAGAATTTGACGGAAATGGAATATGGCATTGTCCTCACTGTGATGGATTTCAAAGTACCAACAAAAAACTAGCCATAATTACATCTAAAAAGAATAATCCCTTACGCTATACAAAAGAGTTCTTGGGTTGGACCAAAGAGATCACATTGTTTATGCAAGATGATGATAAATATCAATTAGCAGATAATGAAAGAATCGAAGCCAAGACCTTGGGTATAGAGATAGTTGAAAATGACCAAGTAATAGAAATCACTGGAAGTCAAAGTGGATTTCCTGAAGGAGTTATTTGTAAAAGTGGAAGATTCTACGCTACACAGGTAATATTTTATCATCTTGGATATTGCATTCAAAATCATCTTGCAAAACAAGTAGGTTGTGAACTTGATGAAGGGTATGTTAAGATAAACGCTATGCAGAAAACAACCGTACCTAATGTTTATGCAGCTGGAGATATAGACACAGACAGACATTATGTAGTCTTGGCTGCAGCTAGTGGTGCATTAGCTGCAATATCTATTTATGAAGAAATGTTAAAAGATGCAATTAGAATAGGAAAAAGTTAACATGTCAATCAGAGTGCTTTTTTGGATATCATTTACATTTACATCCTGTAGATTAATTGGAGCCGTGGTACCATAGAAAAATATTGATGATTGATGATAATTTTTTCTTTATTTTTTATCTAAGATGATGGCCAAATTAGATATACTAAAATTATACAAAAAAGAAGACTGTTACATATTATTCCTTATACCAGATCGTAGAGAAAACCTTGAAGAAGACTATCGAGAATATTATTTATGTTGCTTTTTTCATGATTCCCATTTTGATAACACGTAATATTTTACATATGTCTATTTCTCAAGGATCTTTTTGCACTGTTATCTGTAGATGTTAATTATACTCTCTTCTAGTTCTTACTGAGGCTGCTGAATTTTTTTACTATCTTGGTGGACAGAAATAAAAGTAATTTTGAGCGTCTACCGTGTCAGAGTAATATGTAATTCAAGTGACCTAGAAGGATATGTATGATATTACAAATGACAAATAGACAATAAAGAAAATTGACAGTTCAATTTTAGATTAATTATGCTATTAAAAGTCTGATAATTTTAAACTTGCCTTAGGTACTATTAATGAGAGTTTGTAAATTATGGAATAATGGTTTTATCTCTGAGATAGGACCTCGTATTTCAATCCTTGTAGTACCTTGTATATAGATTCTTGCAGTTCGAAAGATCAGACCCTTTTCTGTATATTCAATTCCTTGAAGTCTATCGAGACGTTCACTAACAATATCGTCTGATTTTAGAAGGTATCCTCTTTGTGCATATAATATTATCCGTTTATCTGATATCAGAACTTTGTATTTTTTAGCCGCATATTGAACAAAGGTTTTGCTGTGAAATTTTACATTTTCTAGGGGCAGCAAAAAATCCTGTAACGGCATTTATTTTAACGTTTTGAAATTTCAGAATATTATATTTAGCAAAAACAGTTGCAAGAATTTACCAAAATTGGTAAGTAATCCAAACGATGATATGTTACATAATATTGTTCTATATTCGATTTAAAGATATGAACACGACCAGCACCAGGATCGATTGGGATTTGCCTTCTTTGACTATTGAGTATAACAGGTAAGGCAATTGCTACGACGGTGGTTTTAAATTGATAATTTATTAAAAAGCTACAATTGTCTTGGTAGATCAATAACGGAATCTAATACTTTCTTTTTTAAAAATATTTATACTTAATTATTATAGAACAGGAATTTTCAATTGTACCCTTTCCCTAGCATGCTATTCATCGACCAACTTACCTATTGTGACATAAAGCAATATACAATGTGTGTATGTGTTCTGCAGCTGTTGTTGCTAATGGGAACATATTATCTAAACGCAATAGCACTTTATTTTGATATTACAAAATCTAGAATAAAGTGAGCAGTTAATTTAACACACAATTTGCATTTAAAATTTTACTTCCTTATTTCATTCATTCATAGCAAATTGTACCAGTCAGAGAAGAATTAAGAAGATCGACTTAATTCATGTTTTTCTATAGGCTCAGTTCCATTCTTGTAGGTAACTATCAATAAATCACCTACTTGATATTTACAATTAGAAATGGTCCTAGGATGATCAGATGTATCTATTACACATATGGCATCATTTTTACTAACTACTTTTGCTTCTTCCGTTACATTTTGCCTAATTAGATCAGCAAGAGGAAAGCCAAGTATAAATTGAATAAAAAGAATAGTACCAATTATCGCTAAACCAAAGATTATGACTAATTTCTTAGTAGAAATTCCTTGTTCTTTAGAAGAATCAAAGTCATATCCCATACCATGATAAGGGTAGAGGATGTAAAAAAAGTATATCTCCTTTATGAAATGTAGGTTATATTTAAAGTAGTGTTATCTTCTCGAGATTGCATGTTCTTGAGTCTAGGGGAAGATAAGTTCAAGACCCTCTTATTTAAATGGATGGTTCGAATAATCAATAGATTTGCATTGTCATAAATTATTTTATAACATTTCGTTTACCAAGATAAGTATATGTGTATGTTAATACTATTTTAAGCAACATTTTAAAGCTAAAATAAACTCAAAAGAGTTAAAAGATGAGAATAATCTCGAAAAAAATAAAAAATTGAAAGTCGATAGATAGATAAATAAAAATAAGGGTAAAGGATAAGCATAATAATATAGGCGCTAATTTCGTCTCTCAACATACGGTATAATTATTACAGTTTATACAATTAAAGAGGAACAACAACAAGCCCTTTAAATAGAGTGTATTATGCACGCATACCATCTGCTGGAATGTATTAGTTTACGACGTAATAGTAATATGAAGCATTTAATACATTCATATTCGAAATTAAATAAGTATTGACTCAGCAAGAATATTTTCAGCCAGACAAGAGAAAAAGAATGGGTGACTTACAAGAGCTACCAGAAAATACACCTTCGCTTTTACTTTCAGCAATCTATTTAGGAGACGAACAAAAGGTATATCTTAAGTTTTATGATTCTAACTCTAATAGGATTTACTTTTGGCGTGACAGAACTAATCACAAACCGTATTGCTATACGAAGATGCAATACAGAAATGCAGCTGAAAAAATTGCTGAAGTAGAAAAAAAATATTCATTAGAACTGACAAAAAAATCCGACTTAATATCTGATAAGGAGATAGATATATTAAAAATAACGGCTCCTGACCCCTTATCGATTGGAGGAACTGAAAATAGCATCAGAGAAAAAGTAACATCTTGGGAAGCAGATATAAAATATCATGAAAATTATCTATACGATACTGGACTCATTCCCGGATCCTATTATATTAGAAAAGGAGAAGAAATAAAACAATTCGAATACGACATTTCCAATAAGGTTCAAGACGAGCTAAAAAATTTATTATGGAATAAAATAAAAGAAGAGGAAGATAAAACCAAAAACAGAGAATATCGACAATACATTACCAGCTGGGCCAACCTTCTCAATCAACCTATTCCCGATCTTAAAAGAGTTTCAATAGACATTGAGGTTGAATCAGAAGAAGGAAGAATGCCTACCCCGCGAGATCATGAGAGACGTATTATTGCAGTTGGATTTGTGGCAAATGATGGATTTAAAAAGGTACTCGTTCTAGAACCGGACAAATCTCATGATGATGGTTCTTCATTTATTCGAGAGGCTGAGATTTGCAAATCAGAAAAAGAGTTATTAGAAAAAACATTTCAAATTATTAATTCTTATCCGATCATTGTTACCTATAATGGCGACGATTTCGATCTTCCATACTTGTATGCTAGATCTCAAGACCCAAGAATTGATCCTATCGGCAAAGAGATAATAGCAAAGGATGATATTCCAATAGTAATTAAAAGAGAGACTTTTGTAAAGCGTGGTATACAGGCAGAGCCTGTTCAAACAAAGCATGGATTGCATCTCGATTTATTTAGAACATTCCAGAATAGATCTGTACAAATCTACGCTTTTAGTCGCAAATACACAGAATATACACTTAACGCAATTTGTGAAGCTCTGTTAAATGACAGCAAAGTTGAATTCGATGGTGATATTAGCGAACTGCCCATTCAAAAGCTGGCAGAGTATTGTCTTAAGGATGCTGATCTGACTTTTAGATTGACAAGTTTTAATGATAATTTATTAATGAAGCTTTTAGTGGTTATTTCTAGGATAGGTAGATTATCGATCGATGATGTCGCTCGCTTTGGTGTTAACCAATGGATAAGAGGAATGTTATATTATGAACATCGTCAGAGAAACGCGCTTATACCACGACGAGATGAACTTCAAGCAAAAGGAAGCTCATCGACTACCGCAATTATAAAAGAAAAAAAATATCGCGGTGGGTTGGTAGTGGAGCCTGCGCTAGGTATCCATTTCAATGTGGTTGTTGTGGACTTTGCAAGTCTATATCCGAGTATCATCAAAGTACATAATCTTTCGTATGAAACAGTAAATTGTCCACATCAAAGTTGCATGAATGACTCAGATCAGCATATACCAGGAACTACGCATTGGATATGCAAAGAAAAAAGAGGTTTGACTTCTCTTTTGATCGGTTCACTACGAGATTTACGAGTGAATTATTACAAATATCTTTCTAGAGATAAGACTATATCAGTAGAAGAGCAGCAACTATACAACGTCGTAAGCCAAGCTATCAAAGTAATTCTTAATGCCAGTTATGGAGTAATGGGTGCCGAAATCTTCCCGCTCTATTGTTTGCCTGTAGCTGATGCAACAGCCGCAATTGGGAGAACAACGACAACAAAAACGATCGAAAAATGTAAAGAGGTGGGAATTGATGTTATATATGGCGATACAGACTCACTTTTTTTAAAAAACCCATCTTCAACGAGTGTTGAAGAAATATCTGTATGGGCTAGGAATAATCTTGGTATAGATCTTGAAATTGACAAGCAATATAGATATGTCGTATTTAGTGATCTAAAGAAAAATTATTTAGGAGTTCTAGCAGATGGTACAGTAGATGTTAAAGGTCTAACAGGAAAGAAATCCCACACTCCTCCATTTATACGGAATGCATTTTACAAAATATTGGACATTTTAGGAGCTGTAAATTCAACGAATGATTTTGAATTTGCTAAAGAACAGATTAAAAAGGTTATTCAAGAAAATGCTAAAAACCTGGAGCGCGGAAAGATACCTCTAGCAGATTTAAGTTTTAATGTCATGGTAAATAAATCCCCAAATAAATATGGTAAAAAGACTACATCATCTGCAAATAGTAGACCATCTTCGCTCGACGGTAATAATAAGAATGACCACGAAGTCGAAACATATAAAGGATTACCTCAGCATATCAAAGCGGCAAAATTACTGCTAGATAGTGGAAAGGAAGTAAAAGCTGGAGATATAATTTCCTATGTAAAAACAAAAACTGGAGATGGAGTTAGACCTGTTGATCTTTTAATAAGGATAGAGGATATAGACACTGAAAAATATCTTGATACAATGGAAGCAACTTTCGATCAACTTCTCTCATCCTTAAATTTCGATTTCAAATCTATATTGGGCAAGCCAC
>Ga0065704_10071057_pt1 | contig 13463 bp, 15 predicted proteins | sample SwiRhicommuniRL2_FD_59091 | JGI IMG/M metagenome (GOLD analysis project Ga0065704, IMG submission 59091) | Switchgrass rhizosphere bacterial communities from Rose Lake, Michigan, USA - RL2 v2 (version 2) | ecosystem: Host-associated > Plants > Roots > Rhizosphere > Soil | place: East Lansing, MI
CAGGTCTTGTCGTTGTGGCGGGCCAGCCCGCGCAGGAACTTGAAGCTGGCATCGGAGAAGTAGGTGGCCATGGCCGCCATTCTAGACAAGCCGGCGTCATCAGGCCGACAAGGCTGCCGTCGATGTCGCCCGGCGTACTAGAGGCCGGCCTGCAGGTCCTGGCGCCATTGCTGGATCTTGTCAAGCAGCGCGAGCCGGTCCGCATCGGCGGCGTGCGTCATCCGCAGTTCCGCAAGTTCGGCGTCGAAGCTGGCGAAGCTGTATTCGGACATCCCGCTGTCGGTCGAGAGGCGCTGCCGGCGATAGTCGTCCCAACGCTGGCGCTCGGCGGGAGACAGCGAGCCGGGCCAGTTGCGCGCGCGATAGCGGAACAGCAATTCGGGCAGGCGGGCATCGCGGAAGCCGAAATCGCGTTGGCCGAGCAGCGCAGGCGGCGTGGTCCGTACCTCGGTGAACCGGCGTTTGTCCGCGTCCGCCAGGAAAGCATCGTAAAGCGAGGCATCCACGTCGCCGGGAGTGAACTGCCGCTCGCCGGCAAACACCTGCCGCACCTTCTCCGCAAGCTCCGGGCCGGCCTCGCGCAGGACTTCTGCATGGCGCTCGCAGCGCGCGGGATCGATGCCGAGCCGGTCCATGTCGGCGGGGCGCAGATGCGACCAGGCGACCAGCGCCGGTGCACGGTTCAGATGGACTTCCTTCAGCGGGATCCGCTGCTCGCCTTCCGGCAGATCGGCGGCCGGGGTATAGAGACGGTCGGCGATCTCGTCGGGCGCCAAGGCCAGCAGCGCGGCAGGATCGCTTTCCAGGTCGAACACCACCACGCGATTGTCGATGCGCGGATGCCGCGCCAACGGCAGCACCGGCGCGGCACAGAGGCGGCTGGCGGGATAGCGCTGCGAGACATGCAGTACCGGTTGCATGGCCGTCACATCCAGCAGGCGCGCGGCGAAGCGCTTGTCGCGCAGCTGCAGTGCGTAGTCCCACAGGCGGGGTTGGGCCTGCCGCATCAGCCGGGCCAGGCCGATGGTGGCGTACACATCCGACAGAGCCTCGTGCGCATCGCCTTCGCGGACGCGGTTGGCCAGCGCCAGGTGTTCCAGCTTGAAGGACGTTGCACCGTCGTCCCGCTTCGGCCACACGATGCCGTCCGGCCGCAGCGCATGCATCAGCCGCATCACGTCCAGCAGGTCCCAGCGCGAGTTTCCGCCACGCCACTCGCGCTCGTAAGGCTCATGGAAATTGCGGAACAGGCCGTGACGCACGAACTCGTCATCGAAGCGCAGGCTGTTGTAGCCCAGCGTGCAGGTTTCCGGCCGGCCCATCTCGTCGGCAATGCGGGCGAAGGCTTCGGCTTCGTTGACGCCGTCGCGCAGCGCCTGTTGCGGCGTGATGCCGGTGATCAGCGTGGCGATGGGCGAGGGCAGCAGGTCATCCGCTGGCTGCACGAAGAAGCTGACCGGCTCCTCCATCAGTTCCAGCGCGGGCGTGGTACGCACGGCCGCGACCTGCGCGATCCGGCTGCGGCGTGGATCCGCGCCGAAGGTCTCGAGGTCGTAGAACAGGAAGCTGGCGCTCACCCGGCCATCTCCTCCAGCACCGGCAAGCGCGCGAGCACATCGGCATCGACCGCTGCCCAGTCGATTCCGTCGAGGGCGCCGCGCCCGGCGGTATGCCGTACCAGCAGGTCGCGCTGCACGTGGCTGCGATGCTGCGCCACCGAGTACGGGATGCGCATGAAACTGACCATCGTGTAGTGCGGCACGAAGCGGTGCGGATGGCGCTCCTGCAGCGCGCGCTCCAGTTCCCGCTGCAGCAGGAAGCCGCTGTCGTCCACTTTGTCGCGCATCTCCACGTAGTTCTCCAGCGCCATTTCCTGGATCGCCAATGCATTGGGCTTGCGCTCGGCTTCGAAGGCAGCGAAAGCCTCCGCGAGGTCCTGCGTGGATTGCAGGTGGTGGGCGAGGGCGACGCAATCCTCGAACGCGCAGTTCATGCCCTGGCCGTGGAACGGCACCATCGCGTGGGCGGCGTCGCCCAGCAGCACGGCCTGGCCCTGCAGGTGCCACCGTTCGAGATACAGCGTGGCGAGCAGGCCGGTGGGGTTGGCGTTCCAGTCCTGTTCCAGTCGCGGGATCAGCGGTACCGCATCGGTGAAATCACGCAGGAACAGCGCCTTCGCATCCGCGCCGCTGCGCACGCTGTCGAAGCCCGGATCGCCTTCGTTGGGCAGGAACAGCGTCACCGTGAACGTGCGTTCGTCGTTGGGCAACGCGATGCACATGTAGTGGCCGCGCGGCCAGATGTGCAGGGCGTTCGGTTCCATGATGAAGCTGCCGTCGGCGGCAGGGGGAATCTCGAGCTCCTTGTAGGAGTGGTCGAGGAACTCGGTACGTTCGCCGAGATCCTCCCGTCGCTGCATGGCGCCACGCAAGGATGAACCGGCACCGTCGGCACCGATCAGGGCGGTGAACCCGACAGGATGGACGCCACCATCCCGCTCATCGACGAAGCGGGCGATGCGCGCGTCGAAATCCACGGATTCCAACCGGCGGTTGAACTGGATGACGGCCCCTGCACGTTCGGCCAGGTCCAACAGTGTGATGTTCAGGTCGCCGCGATGGATCGACCAGATGACTTCGGAGTCGTCGCGTCCGTAGCGCTGCAACTGCAGCCGTCCGTCGAGGGCATGCACCATGCGCCCGCGCATCATCACCGCCTGCCGCATCACCGCATCGTCTGCATCCGCCATCCGCAGCGCATGGCGGCCACGTTCGGTCAGTGCCAGGTTGATCGAGCGTCCACCGGCATAGCCCTGCACACGCGGGTCGCCGCGCTTCTCGAACACCTCCACGCGCCAGCCGGCGCGCGCCATCAGGGTCGCCAGCAGCGCGCCGGCGAGGCCGGCGCCGATGATGGTGATGTGTCGCTTGCCGTCAGTGACCAAACTCGTTTCTCCGGATCAGAACCCCCGCCACGTCTCGACTTCCTCGACGAAGCGGTGGACATCCATGTAGCGGTTGTACAGCGGGGCGGGCGAGATGCGGATCACGTCCGGTTCGCGCCAGTCGCCGACGGTGCCGACGGACAGCAGGTATTCGAACAGTTCGCGGCCCCGCTCGCGGCCACCGATCACCCGCAATGACAGCTGCGCACCGCGCTGTGCGGTGTCGGCTGGCGTGATGATCTGCAGTGCGTCGGACAGCCGTGCCTGGATCAGCGCTTCCAGCAGCCCGGTGATCTTCAGCGACTTGGTCCGGATAGCGTCCATGCCGCCGGCCTTCTCGAACAGTTCCAGCGATGCACGCAGCGGCGCGAGCCCAAGGATCGGCGGATTGCTGAGCTGCCAGCCCTCGGCACCGGGCGTGGGCACGAAGGCCGGCCCCATGCGGAAACGTGTCTCCTTCTCGTGGCCCCACCAGCCCGCAAACCTTGGCCTGTCCGTCCGGGCATGGCGCGCATGCACGAAGCAGCCCGCCACCGCGCCGGGACCGGAGTTGAGGTACTTGTAGTGGCACCACACGGCGAAATCGACACCGCTGTCGTGGAGTTGCAACGGCAGGTTGCCGACCGCGTGCGCCAGGTCGACGCCGACGACGGCGCCCTGCGCATGGCCAAGCCGCGCGATCTCGGCAAGGTCGAACGCCTGCCCGGTGCGGTACTGGACACCGGGCCACAGCACCAGCGCCAGGCGTGGGCCGTGCTCGACGATGGCGCGTTCGATGGCCGCCATCGACAGCGTGCCATCGGGCAGGTCCGGTTCCACTTCGATCAGGTCGGTGGCGGGATCGAAGCCGTGGAAGCGTACCTGCGACTCCATCGCATGCCGGTCGGACGGGAATGCGCCGGCCTCCATCAGGATAGCCGGACGCTCCGCCGTCGGACGGTAGAAGCTGACCATCATCAGGTGCAGATTGGCGGTCAGCGTGTTCATCGCCACCACTTCCGCCGGCTCCGCACCGACCAGGCGCGCCAGCGGCTCGCGCACGAGTTCGTGGTACGTCATCCACTGCGCGTTGCCCGTGAAGTGGCCTTCGACGGCCTCGTTGGCCCACTTGTCCAGCACCTCGTTGATGTAGGTGCGCGCTGCCTTCGGTTGCAGGCCGAGCGAGTTGCCGCAGAAGTAGACCTGGTCGTTGTGCTTGTGGCGCGGGATCAGGAATTCGTTGCGCAGCGGACGCAAGGGGTCGGCGGCATCGAGGGCGATGATGTGGGTGCGGGACAGCGGGTCGGTCATGGAATGTGGTTCGGAGATGATCTTTGGGTTGTAGGAGCGACGTGAGTCGCGACCGTGGAGTGTCGGTGGAGATGACGTCGAATGGGCTGGTCTCCCACGAAGATACTGAAGGTCCTGGCAAGATCGTGCCGTGCGGTCGCGACTGACGTCGCTCCTACAGGGAGTACCCTCACAGGAACCTCGAGGCGGGCAAGCCCAGCCATTCCAGCGCGGTGCCGTGATACAAGCGCGCCTGCCGGGTCTGGTCCAGGCCCAGGGCGGCGATGCCGGCGCCGGGCTCCTGTTCGCCCAGCGGGAACGGGTAGTCGGTGCCCAGCATCACGCGCTCGTGGCCGACCGTATCGAGCAGGTAGTGCAGCGCGCGTGGATCGGCGACCCAGGAATCGAAATAGACCCGGTCAAGGTATTCGCGCGGATTGCGATGGTTGTCGGTGGCCACCAAGTCGGGCCGCATGTTGAAGCCGTGCTCGATGCGGCCGATGGTGTAAGGAAAGCTGCCGCCCCCGTGGGCGAAACAGACCTTCAATCCGGGCAGCCGTTCGAGCACGCCGCCGAAGATCAGGCAACAGGCGGCGCGCGATTGTTCGGCCGGCATGCCGACCAGCCAGGGCAGCCAGTACTTGGGCATCGATGCGGCGCCCATCATGTCCCAGGGGTGCACGAGGATCGCCGCGCCCAGTTCGCTGGCCGCCTGGAAGAATTCGAACAGTTCCGGCGCGTCGAGGTTCCAGTCGTTGACATGGCTCCCGATCTGCACGCCCTGCAGGCCCAACTGGTCCATGCAGCGCTCCAGTTCCTGCACCGCCAATCGCGGCGACTGCATCGGCACCGTGCCGATGCCCGCATAGTGGCGCGGATAGTCGCGGCAGGCGGCAGCGGTGTGGTCGTTGAGCGCCTGGTGCAGCTCCAGCGCATGGTGCGCCTTGGCCCAGTAGCTGAACATCACCGGCACGGTGCTGATGACCTGCACCTGCACACCGAATTTGGCGTAGTCGGCGATGCGTTCTTCCGGGTCCCACGTCTTGGGCCAGATCTCGCGGAAAAACTTGCCATCCTTGTAGATGCGATGGCGGCCGTCGTCGCCGTGGTGGATCACGGGAAAGCGCAGGTCACCGTACTTGGCCGCCAGGTCGGGCCAGTCGCGGGGCAGGAAGTGCGCGTGGGTGTCGATCTTCAGCATCGTGGGATTGTAGGGGCTGCCCGCGCGGGATTCGCGCTGCAGTGCCGAACGGGACCCATTCCCCGGGGCGCGCGCATCCTCACCTCAGGTGATGTCGGCTTGCGAATCGGCCTGCATCTCGTAGCGGTTGGGCCGGGGGTTCAGATGGCTACAGGCCTTGCAGGTGCGCAGGTCGTCGCTGCGGTAGAAGGCCTCGAACACCCTGAAGAAATCCTGCTCGATGTCGTTCAGGTGGAAGTACTCCTCGTATACCTTCGCGTTGCAGCGCTCGCAGAACCACAGCAGGCCGTCGTCCTCGTGCGGCAGGCGCTTGCGCTCGATCACCAGGCCGACCGAGCCCGGCATGCGTTGCGGCGAATGCGGCACACGCGGCGGCAGCAGGAAGATCTCGCCCGCCCGGATCGGAATGTCACGCGGCGCGCCATTCTCCTGGATGCGCAGCACCATTTCGCCCTCCAACTGGTAGAACCACTCCGGACCCTCGTCGTAGTGGTAATCGGTGCGCGCGTTCGGGCCGCCGACCACCATGACGATGAAGTCGCCGTCGTAGATGACCTTGTTGCCGACCGGCGGCTTCAGCAGATGGCGATGCTCGTCGATCCATGTCTGGAAGTTGAGCGGATTGGGCAGCATGTCAGCGGGCCTCGGACAGGTGCGCGATGCATTTCAGTTCGATGGCGATCGGGGTCGGCAGCGAGGTGATGCCCAGCGTGGTGCGGCAGGGCGCCGCCGCCGGGTCGGGGAAATACTCCGCCCACACCTGGTTGTACGCCTTGAAGTCGTGGGCCATGTCGGTGAGGTACACCGTCACATCCACCAGGTCTTCCCAGCGTGCACCGCTGGCCTTCAGCACTGCGCGGACGTTGGCGAACACGGCACGGCACTGTGCGTCGATGTCATAGCTGATGAGGCGTCCCTTGGCGTCGTGCACGTTGCCGACGATGGCATTGCTGGCCGGATCGCGCGGGCCGATGCCGGACAGGAACAGCAGGTCGCCCACGCGGCGCGCGTGGGGATACTGGCCGACGGGCTTCGGCGCGGCATCGGCATGGATGACATCACTCATCGCGCTTCCCCTTGCCCGGGACGCCGGCGAGCGCACGCTGGTACGCAGGCTGGAGTTCATCCTGCGCAGTCACGTCCATGCCGAGTTCGCGCACGCGGCCGTCGAACAGGCTGTAGACCCAGCCGTGGACCGCGAGCGGCTGGCCGCGTGCCCATGCATCCTGCACCACGGTGGTCTGGCACACGTTGAACACCTGCTCGATCACGTTGAGTTCGCACAGGCGGGCATGGCGCAGGGATTCGGTATCGACCTGTTCCAGCAGATCGTTGTGCTTGAGTGCGACATCTGCGACATGGCGCAGCCAGTTGTCGGCCAACCCCACGCGCAGGCCGGTCATGGCGGCGTGCACGCCGCCACACCCGTAGTGACCGACCAGCAGGATGTGTTCGACCTTCAGGATGTCGACGGCGAACTGGACGACCGACAGCGCATTGAGGTCGCCGTGCGACATCACGTTGGCGATGTTGCGGTGGACGAAGACCTCGCCGGGATCGAGGCCCAGGATCTGGTTTGCCGGCACGCGCGAATCGGAGCAGCCGATCCACAGGTAGCGCGGTGATTGCTGCTGCGACAACCGCTTGAAGAAGCCGGGATCCTCCTGCTTGATGCGGGCGGCCCAGTCGCGGTTGTTCTGCAGCAGTTTCTCGAGTTCGGTCAGGTCGGACATGGGGTTTGATGGTCCTCAGCGCAACGCCACGCAGACGTTCTTGGGTTCGGTGAAAAAACGCATGGCCTCGTGGCCGCCTTCGCGGCCGAGACCGGATGCGCCCACGCCGCCGAACGGCGTGCGCAGGTCGCGAGTCATCCAGGTATTGATCCAGACGATGCCGGCACGCAGTTGCGACGCCAGCCGATGGGCCCGGTCCAGGTCGCGCGTCCACAGCGTGGCCGCCAGGCCGTAGTCGCCGGCATTGGCCAGCGCGAGCGCATGGGCCTCGTCCTCGAACGGCTGCAGGGTCACGACCGGGCCGAAGATTTCCTCGCAGTTGGTGGCTGCCTGGGGTCCGAGGCCTTCGATGACCGTGGGCGCAATGAACCAGCCGGGCCGCTCCAGCGCATGCCCACCGAGCAGCACGCGGCCGCCCTCGGTTCGCGCCCGTGCGATGCAGGCCAGCACCTTGTCGAAGTGCGCCTGCGACACCATCGCGCCGAGGCGCGTGGCGGGATCGTCCAGTGCCCCCGCCTGCAGCCCCCGCGCGCGTTCGATCAATGCATCGCGGAATTCGTCGTAGATCGCCTGCTGCACCAGCAACCGCGACCCGCACAGGCAGATCTGCCCGGCGTTCTGGAAAGCGGAGCGGAGCAGGGTGTCGAGGTGTGCGCGCCAGTCGCTGTTGGCGAATACCAGCGTGGCGTTCTTGCCACCCAGTTCCAGCGAGACCTTCTTCAGCAGCGGCCCGGCGAGGCCGGCAATGCGACGGCCCACCCCGGTGCTGCCGGTGAAAGACACTGCCCTGATCGCAGGATGCAGCACCAGTGGCTCGCCCACCGCCGGGCCTGTGCCATGCACGATGTTCAGCACGCCGGGCGGAAAGCCGATCTCTGCGGCCAACGCGCCAAGCATCGAGGCCGTGGCGGGCGTGATTTCCGAAGGCTTGGCCACCACCGTATTGCCGGCGGCCAATGCCGGGGCGATCTTCCAGGTGAAGAGGTACAGCGGCAGGTTCCATGGCGAAATCGCGGCCACCACGCCCAGTGGCTGCCGCAGCGTGTAGTTCAGCCCGGCTTCGCCATGATGCGACTCGCTGGCGAACTGGGTTGCCGCGTGGGCGAAGAAGCGCAGGTTGGCAATGGCGCGGGGAATTTCGATGTCGCGCGCCAGCGCCAGCGGTTTGCCGGCATCGCGCGATTCGGCGAGGGCGAATTCCTCAAGGCGGTCCTCGAGCGCATCGGCGAGTTCTTCCAGCCAGCGCGCACGCCCGGTCGTGGTCAAGGCCGCCCACGCGGGAAATGCCGATTCCGCCGCATCGACGGCATGCAGCACATCGCTTTCGGTGCCCTCGGCGACCTCGGCATAGACCTGGGCCGACGCGGGCTCAAACACGAGACGCCATGCGCCGCCGTGGCGCGGCTCGCCCGCGATGAAGTGGCTGAAGCGGTCCATGCCCACTAGCTTAACCCGGCTGGCAAGCCCCCTGTGCCGGCGGATCAGATCGATTGCATGCGCCCGCCATCCACGGCCAGGCTGACGCCGTTGATGTAGCCCGCGGCGGGCGAGGCGAGGAAGGCGATGGCGGCGGCGACCTCGTGCGCGTCGGCGAAACGACCTGCCGGCACGGTGGCCAGCATCGCGCTGCTGACGGTGGTCTCATCCTTGCCGGTGGCCTGCATGCGGTCACGCAGGATCTGCTCCAGCCGCTGCGTGCGCGTGTAGCCGGGCAGCACGTTGTTGACCGTGATGCCATCCATGGCCAGTTCCTTCGACAGCGTCTTGGCCCAGCTGGCGACAGCGCCCCGGATGGTATTGGACACCCCCAGGTTGGCGATGGGTTCCCGCACCGAGGTCGAGACGACATTGACGATGCGGCCCCAGCCGGCTTCGCGCATGCCGGGTACGGTTGCCTGAGCGAGCACCTGGTTGGCGAGCAGGTGCTGCTGGAAGGCGGCCAGGTAGTCATCCGCCACCGCCTCGAAGGCTCGCCCACCGGGTGGGCCGCCGGTGTTGTTGACCAGGATGTGGACCCGGTGTGTGGCGGCCAGCCCGGTGACGTTGTCGCGTAGCGTTGTCGCATCGGTGATGTCGACGGTCAGCGCGTCGTGGCGCTGACCGGTGGCGACGACAGGCAGGGCGTTGGCTACGTCCCGCAGCACGTCGGATCGGCGCGCGAGCACGGTGACATCAGCGCCGAGCAGGGCGAGCTCGTGCGCGGCCGCGCGCCCGATTCCCTCGGACGCGCCGCAGACCAGTGCGTGCCGGCCGGCAAGATTGAGATCCATGCATCGTTCCCGGATGGACAAGGCGTCGAGTGTAGCCTTGTGAGAGCGATGCAAGTCGTGATGCTTTCCCGGCAAACCCGGAGGGCTGAAATCCCCCGTCGCGACTTACGTCGCTCCCGCGCGGTCCTTGCGGCGCTCCAGGCGCTCGCGCATCAGGCTGGCCACCGCCAGATTGTCTTCGCCGCCCAGCTGCTGCAGCGCGGCGGCGGCACCCTCGACGTTGGCGACAGGATGGTTCTGGCTGAGCTTGAACTTCAGTTCGATGCGCTCGACGACGAAACGGAAACCCGCGATGCCGCGCAGCTGCCGCACGTGGTCGGTGCGCTCGTGTTCGAACCGCCAATCGTTGCCGACGGAGGCCTCGTTCACCTGGCTCAGGCGATCCACGATGCCGGCCAGGGCGCTGGTCTCCTCGGTGATGTCCAGTGTGCCGTGCAGGTGCGCAACCGCGTAGTTCCACGTGGGCACGCGCGCGGCTTCCTCCTTGTCCGCATACCAGCCGGGTGACAGGTAGGCGTGCGGGCCATGCACGATCATCAGTGCGCTGCCGGCATGCCGTGCCTGCGGGTTGGGCCTGGCCCAATGGCCTTCGATCAGCACGCGGTCGCCATCCCGGGTGTAGAGCACCGGCAGGTGGCTGACGACAGGCAGGCCGTCGGCGACGGTGACCAGTGTGACGAAGGCGTCGCGTGCGATCAGCCGGTCCAGTCCGGCCAGGTCGGTCTCGGCGAACGCGCGCGGCGTATACATGGCGCGTGCCTCAGGCGCGGGCGCCCAGCGACTGCACCATCATCGGTCGCAGCACGTCGTCGCTGTCCGCATGCGGGGGAGATACGTCGCGCAGCGAGAAGCCGCGCGCAAGCGCGTCATCTTCGTCCAGACCGTCCCAGGCAACGAATTCGGCATCGAACAGCGCAGCGCGCGCGGTGTCTTCGCTGTCGTAGGGCAGGGTATGCCCGTCGCTGTCCAGTACCTCGGCCGTGCCCGCTTCCAGCACCCGCAGGCGTGCCCAGATCAGCGTGCGGCCCAGTGAAGCCAGGTACCAGTGTTCGCTCATGTGGTCGCTCATCCCAGGGCCTCCGCCCACAGCCACAACAGCCCGGCCATGCCCAGCCCGACGAAGATCACGCACAGCGAGATCCGCGCCGGGGTCGCCAGGCCGGACAACGAGCTGTCGGTGATCCGGCGATAGCCACCGCCCAACAGCCAGCGCAGCGCGACCGGCTTGAGGAAGGCGCCCTCGCCCCATTGCGCACCCAGCGCCGCATGGCGGTCGCGGACGTGCACCAGCGTCAGCGGCCAGAAGATCACGAACGCACAGAATCCGGCGATGGCGATGCCGACGAAGCAGAGGGCGAAGAACAGCAGCATCGATCAGAACTCCGCGTTGCCGGGTGCGCGCGGGTAGGGGATGGCGTCGCGGATGTTGCCCAGTCCGCAGACGTACACCACCAGGCGCTCGAAGCCCAGGCCGAAGCCGGCATGCGGCACGGTGCCGTAGCGGCGGAAGTCGCGGTACCAGCCGTAGTGCGCCGGATCCAGGCCGAACTGCGCCATGCGCGCGTCCAGGATGTCCAGGCGCTCCTCGCGCTGGCTGCCGCCGATGATCTCGCCGATGCCCGGGGCCAGCACGTCCATCGCGGCGACCGTCTTGCCGTCGTCGTTCAGGCGCATGTAGAAGGCCTTGATGTGCTCGGGGTAATTGGTCACCACCACCGGGCGACCGACATGTTGCTCGGTCAGCCAGCGCTCGTGCTCGGTCTGCAGGTCCAGGCCCCATTCCACCGGGAACTCGAACTTGTGGCCCGACTTCTGCAGCAGGCCGATGGCATCGGTGTAGTCGATGCGCTCGAACGGCGCGTTGACGAAGGCTTCCAGCCGGGCGATCGCATCGGGCTGCACGCGTTCGGCGATGAAGGCCAGGTCGTCGCCGCGCTCATCCAGCACGGCGCGGAACATGTACTTCAGGAAGTCCTCGGCCAGCTGCGCGTTCGCGGCCAGATCGTTGAACGCGACCTCCGGCTCGATCATCCAGAACTCGGCCAGGTGGCGGGTGGTGTTGCTGTTCTCGGCCCGGAACGTCGGGCCGAAGGTGTAGACCTTGCTCAGGGCCAGCGCATAGGCCTCGGCATTGAGCTGGCCGGACACGGTCAGGAAGGTTTCCTTGCCGAAGAAGTCGCGCGAGAAATCCACCGCGCCGTCCTTGCCGAGGGGCAGGTTGGCCAGGTCCAGCGTGGACACGCGGAACATCTGCCCGGCGCCCTCGGCATCGGACGTGGTCACGATGGGCGTGCTGATCCAGTAGAAGCCGTTCTGGTGGAAGAAGCGGTGCGCGGCCTGGGCCAGGCAGTTGCGGATGCGCGCGACCGCGCCGAACAGGTTGGTGCGCGGACGCAGGTGGGCGAACTCGCGCAGGTACTCCAGCGAGTGCTGCTTGGGCTGCATCGGGTAGGTGAGGGGATCCTCCACCCAGCCGACGACCTCGATGGAAGACGCCTGGATCTCGAAGCTCTGGCCCTGGCCCTGCGAAGCGACGAGGATGCCCGTGGCGATGACCGCGCAACCGGTGGTCAGGTGCTTCACTTCGGATTCGTAGTTGGACAGGGTGTCCGGGGCCACCACCTGGATCGGCGCGAAGCACGAGCCGTCGCTGACGTTGACGAACGACAGGCCTGCCTTGGAGTCGCGCCGCGTACGCACCCAGCCGCGCACCGTGACCTCGCCGCCGGCCGGGAGCTTGCCCGCCAGCGCATGTTCGACGCTCACCACCGTCATGGCTTGAATCCTTCCGTAAACAGACACATTAATGGAACGCGGAGTTTACAAGAGCCGCGCGGCCCACGCTGCGCGGCCACCGCTATAATTCCTTTCCAGATTGTCCCGCAGGAGCACCGCATGGCCATCACCCTCACGCCGGTTGCGCTGGAACGCGTGCAGCGTTTCGTCGAACAGACCCCGGGGGCACTGGGCCTGCGTTTCGGGGTGACCCGCACCGGCTGTTCCGGCTGGGGTCACGTGGCCGACCTGGCCCGCGAGCAGCGCGAGGGCGACACGGTGTTCGACTTCCAGGGCGTGCGGATCTATGTGGATGCCGACAGCCTGGCGCTGGTGGACGGTACCGAGATCGATTTCGCGAAGCAGGGCCTGGGCGAGACCTTCCTGTTCAACAATCCCAACGCGGCCGCCGAATGCGGCTGCGGCGAGAGCTTCACCACCACGGCCGACGCGGCCTGAGTGTACTGGTGGGGCGGCGGGGTTGCTGCCCCGCTGGGGTGTTGATGGCTCCGGCTTGCTCCTAAGTCACTGACCTGACATAATTTCCGGCTCCCGATGGCCTGCTGGCCGCGGGTCCTTGCCCCACCGCACCCCGCCGGCACCATCGCGGAGTGGTCGGGGGGCTGTCCCGCCCGGCGCGCACTCCGCATGCCGGGCCCACATCCGAAAGGTAAATAACGATGCGTCACTATGAAGTCGTGTTCCTGGTCCACCCGGACCAGAGCGAGCAGGTGCCGGCCATGATCGAGCGCTACAAGTCGCTGATCGAGACCGGCAACGGCAAGATCCACCGTCTGGAAGACTGGGGCCGCCGCCAGCTGGCGTACCCGATCCAGAACCTGGTGAAGGCCCACTACGTGCTGCTCAACATCGAAGCCGACCAGGCCGTCCTGAACGAACTGGTCGAGAGCTTCCGCTTCAACGATGCGGTGCTGCGCAACCTGGTCATCAAGCGCGATGGTCCGGATACCGAGCAGTCCCTGATCATGAAGAACAAGGACGAGAAGGGCGACAAGCCCGAGCGTGGCGAGCGCCGCCGCCGTGACGATGACGAAGGCGAGGCCAGCGCCGAGGCTTCGACCGATTCCGACACCGCCGAAGCCGCCTGAGCACGCCATCTAGGAGCGCCATACCCATGTCCAAGTTCTTCCGCCGCCGCAAGTTCTGCAAGTTCACCGCCGAAGGCGTGAAAGAGATCGACTACAAGGATCTCAACACCCTGCGCCAGTACCTGACCGAGAACGGCAAGATCGTGCCGAGCCGCGTCACCG
>Ga0065704_10000709_pt1 | contig 13460 bp, 11 predicted proteins | sample SwiRhicommuniRL2_FD_59091 | JGI IMG/M metagenome (GOLD analysis project Ga0065704, IMG submission 59091) | Switchgrass rhizosphere bacterial communities from Rose Lake, Michigan, USA - RL2 v2 (version 2) | ecosystem: Host-associated > Plants > Roots > Rhizosphere > Soil | place: East Lansing, MI
GCCGGGCGGCCGCGGTGGCCGGCCACGCAGTCCGGCCCGCGCAACAACACGATCGACATGGCGGCGCCCTCAGTTGGCCAGCGCGGCGCGCGCGCCGAGCCGGCGCGTGGCCACGCCCAGCGCGATCGCGTAGCTGTCGGCGAGCGCGCCGTTGGCGATCACCGTCAGCAGCGGCGCGTGGCGCGGGTGCAGCAGCGGTTCCAGCGCCTGCGCGCTGGCATCGTGCACCTCGATGTACGGATGGCCGAGCGCATCCAGCGCCGCGCGCAGGTGCGCGCCGTGCGCGGCCAGATCGGCGGCCGGCAGCTCGCCGGAATCCAGCAGCACCAGTTCGGTCTCGTCGTGCGCGCCCTGTTGCAACCGCGCCACGATCTGCGCGGCATCGGCGCAGGCCACCGGCACCACCTGCGCGGCATGGGCGGCGGCCAGGCACTGCGCCGCGGCGACGGCCGGCGCATCGCGATGCGGGCCTTGGATCAGCAGAATCGACATGGAACACATCCAACGGAAAGGACGTGGCGCAGTCTGCGCGCGGCCCGCGTAAGCGCGCCATGGCGCTGGGTGCCGCTGGCCGTAAAGTCTTCGTAAGGCCGGGATTGGGGATTGGGGATTCGGGATTGGCAAGAGCGCAGCGCCGTCGCCCGCTTTTGCGAATCCCGAATCCCGAATCCCCATTCCCGGCTTTCATGCGATCATCCGCGGTTTCCCGCCGCGACCGCCGCCTGGAACCTGCCATGACCGAACCCGCCCTGCGCCGCGATGTCGGCCCATTCGCCCTGATGCTGACCGGCCTGGGCTCGATCATCGGCTCGGGCTGGCTGTTCGGCGCCTGGCGCGCCGCCGGGCTGGCCGGCCCCGGCGCGATCTGGGCCTGGGTGCTGGGCGCGGCGATCGTCACCACCATCGCCCTGGCCTATGCCGAACTGGGGGCGATGTTCCCCGAATCCGGCGGCATGGTCCGCTACAGCCACTATTCGCACGGCTCGCTGGTCGGCTTCATCGCCGGCTGGGCCAACTGGATCGCGATCGTGTCGGTGATTCCGGTCGAGGCCGAGGCCTCGGTGCAGTACATGGCGTCGTGGCCGTGGCAGTGGGCGCAGAACCTGTACGTGCAGCAACCCGGCGGCGCCGGCGAGCTGTCGGTGCCCGGCCTGTACATCGCCGCGGCGCTGGTGCTGGTGTATTTCCTGCTGAACTTCTGGAGCGTGAAGCTGTTCGCGCGCTCCAACAGCCTGATCACCGTGTTCAAGCTGGTGGTGCCGGCACTGACCGGCATCGCGCTGATCGCCAGCGGCTTCCACGGCGAGAACTTCAGCGTCGGCCTGCACGGCGGCAGCCACACCATCGACTTCGCCGCGGTCCTGACCGCGGTGGCCACCGCCGGCATCGTGTTCAGCTTCAACGGCTTCCAGAGCCCGGTGAACCTGGCCGGCGAGGCGCGCAATCCCGGGCGCAGCATCCCGTTCGCGGTGCTCGGTTCGATCGCGCTGGCCACGGTGATCTACCTGATCCTGCAGGTGGCCTACATCGGCGCGGTGCCGCCGGAGCTGCTGGCCAAGGCCGGCTGGCACGGCATCGATTTCCGCTCGCCGTTCGCGCAGTTGGCGATCATCGTCAACCTGCACTGGCTGGCGATGCTGCTGTACGTGGACGCGTTCGTCAGCCCCAGCGGCACCGGCATCACCTACACCGCCACCACCGCGCGGATGATCTACGGCATGGAGCGCAACGGCACCCTGCCGGCGGTGCTGGGCAAGCTGCATCCGCACTGGGGCGTGCCGCGCCCGGCGATGTTCTTCAACCTGGCGGTGTCCTACCTGTTCCTGTTCTTCTTCCGCGGCTGGGGCACGCTGGCCGCGGTGATCTCGGTGGCCACCATCATCTCCTACCTGACCGGCCCGATCAGCGCGATGGCGCTGCGCAAGCATGCGCCGGACATGCACCGTCCGCTGCGCATCTTCGGCCTGCCGGTGCTGGCCGCGGCGGCGTTCGTGCTCGCCACCGAACTGCTGTACTGGGCGCGCTGGCCGCTGACCGGCGAGATCATCGTGCTGATGCTGGTCGCCCTGCCGGTCTACGCCTACTACCAGCATCGACAGGGCTGGAAGGACCTGCGCAACAACCTGCGCGGCGCCAGTTGGCTGATCGCCTACCTGCCGACCATCGCGCTGCTGTCGTGGGCCGGCAGCACCACCTTCGGCGGACACGGCTACCTGTCCTACGGACCGGACCTGGTCGTGGTCGGCGTGGTCGCGCTGGGCTTCTACTTCTGGGGCGTGCGCGCCGGCTGGCGCACCCCGTCGCTGCAACAGGCCAGCGCCGGCTGAGGCCGGCGGCTCAACTGCCGCGCAGCGCCTGCAGCAGGCGCGAGACCAACACGCCGGCGACCAGGCCGGGCAGGCTGAACAGCAGCAGCGTCGGCACGCTGTCGGCGAAGGAATCGTCGTTGCGCGAGCCCATCAGCGGAAAGGCGATGGCGAAACACAGCAACGACACCACGAACCCGATCGCGCCCATCCGCAGATGCGCACGCCAGCCGCGCAGCCGCGGCCAGGACCATGCGGCGACCAGCCCGGTCAGCAGCGCCGGCACCGCGCCGAACAGGTAGGAAAACAGCGAGAATCCCAGCGCCGCCACCAGCCCGCCGACCAGCGAATCGCCACTGTCCAGCGCGCCGAACAGCATCATCGGCAGCGCCACCACGAAGGTGCCCAGCGGCGGACCGCCGATCAGGAAGGCCATGACCACGCCGGTTCGCACCAGGCCCGGATGCAGCGGATCGATGGCGGTGTCGTCACCGGGTGCCGCGGCGGCGACCGTCGGCAGGTCGGCGGCCGATTGCGCGGAAGCGGCGAGCGCGACTGTCGGATCGGAGGAATCGGAGGAATCAGCGGGATCGGCGGACACGGCTCAGGCCTGTGCGGAAGCGGATACGTTCGCGCCGCGCCGCTGGCGCAGGCCCACGGCCCACTGCAGCAAGCGCGACACCAGGGTGGCGCCGACGAAGCCCGGCAGGCTGCACAGCAGCAGCAGGCTCACGACGGTGGAAATGGACTCGGACAAGCCCCCCATCACGCCGAGGGCGACGGCGAAGCAGATCAGGGACAGCAGCAACCCGGCCATGCCGATGCGCAGATGCGCGTGCCAGTCCCGCTGCGGCCAGCCATGCGCGGCGATGGCGCCGGTCAGCAGCGCCGGCAGCGCACCCGGCACGTAGGACGCGAGCGTCATCATCGACGCCACGCGCAGCGCATCCAATGGCGCCAGGCTGTGCGACCACAGCAGCAGTATCGGCAGCGCCACCGGGAAGGTGCCCAGTGGCGGACCGAAGGCGAGGAACGCCAGCGCCACGCCGACGCGCCTCCAGCGCGCGCGTGGCCGATCGGCCTCCATGCCTCAGTGCCGGCTCATCGCCGCTGCGCCGCGCTGGCGTCGCGGATGGCGCGGAACTCCGAGTCCGCGCTCCAATTCGGCCACTGCGTCGAATCGGCCAGCTCCGATCCCAGCGTGTACAGCACCTGCAGGTCGCGCGCGGCACCGGCGAAGGTCCAGCTCGGCAGCCATTCGTCGCCGGGCTGGTGGTAGCGCTTGGCGGTGTAGTCGTCGGATGCGGCCTTGCCGGCCTTGATCCCGCCGTCCACCCAGTCCTGCCCGGCGGCGAAGGACAGCGCCGGCACGCCGCGCTTGGCGAAGGAGAAATGGTCGGAGCGGAAGAAGTAGCCGGCTTCCGGCTTGGGATCCGGCGTGTAGCGCAGGTCCCAGCGCTTGGCGACGGTCTTCAGGTCCTCCAGCAGGTCGAGCTTGGCGGTGCCGTAGATGCCGAAATCGCGCGACGGACCGAACGGGCTCATGCCGTCCATGTTGATCACCGCCACCGTGCGCGCCAGCGGATACAGCGGCTTGGAGGCGTAGTACTCCGAGCCGAGCAGGCCCTTCTCCTCGGCGGTGACCGCCAGGAACACCACCGAGCGCTGCGGCGCCGGGCCCTTGGGCGAACACCCGCGCCAGTTCCAGCAGCGCGGCGGTGCCGCTGGCGTTGTCCAGCGCGCCGTTGAAGATGCGGTCGCCGTTGGCGTCCGGCGCGCCCACGCCGATGTGGTCCCAGTGCGCGGTGTAGATCATGCTGTCGTCCGGATGCGTGCTGCCCGGCAGCCGCGCGACCACGTTGTGCGAGGTGATGACCTCCGACTTCACCGCGTAGTCGGCGTGCAGGCGTTCGCCCTTCAGTTCCACCGGCTTGAACTCGCGCGACTGCGCTTGCTTCTTCAACGTTTCGAAATCCAGCCCGGCGCGTTTGAACAGGTCCACCGCCAGGTCGCGCTGGATCCAGCCTTCCAGCGCCGGATGCGCGGACTTGGGATCGTCGCGGACCACGTCGAACATGCTGTTGGTGTTGGAACTGGCGACCGTGGCCCAGCCGTAGGAGGCCGGCGCGGTCTCGTGCACGATCAGCACGCCGGCCGCGCCCTGCCGCGCGCCCTCCTCGTACTTGTAGGTCCAGCGCCCGTAGTAGGTCATGCCCTTGCCGTCGAACGCGCCCTTGCCGGTCTCGAAGTCCGGGTCGTTGATCAGCACCACCGCGATCTTGCCCTTCAGGTCCACGCCCTTGAAGTCGTCCCAGCCGCGTTCCGGCGCCTTGACCCCGTAGCCGACGAACACCAGCGGCGCGCCGTCGATGGCGACCTGGCTGCTGCCGTCGAGCGCGGCGCGCAGCGCGATCTGCTGGCCCTGGGTCAGCGCCTGGCGCTGGCCGTCGCGCTCGATCGCGATCTGCGGGCTGCCGACGATGTCGGCGCGGCGCAGCGGCACCGCCTGCGTCCACAGGCGCTTGCCGTCCTTGAGGTCGCCGCCCGGCTGCAGGCCGGCGGCCTGGAACTGCGCGCTGAGGTAGGCCACGGTCTTGTCCTCGCCCGGCGTGGCCGGGGCGCGGCCCTCGTAGGCGTCGGAGGACAGCGTCTTGACGTCGGCGGAAATGCGCTGCGTGTCGAACCGCGGCGCGGACGGCGGCGCCGCCATCAATGCGCCGGAGATCGCCAGGGCCAGCATGCCCATGATCGGTCGCTTCACGCGTACCCCTCGGAGAAATGGAGACGCCCGAGTGTAACCATGCCGGCAGCGGGCGGCTATGCGCGACGGAAGGCATGCCCGGCGCCCGCGCGGGGTTTCCACCACGGCATCGGCGCGGCGCGAGGCGGCCCACGTGGACAGGCGATGCTTCTGTGTCGGCAATCACGACGCACGCCGCGGCAACCGGCCGATCATGGCCGCCCCCGTCCTGCCACGCCGCGCCTCGGGCGGTTACGCTTGGCGCCCCTTTCGGAGAACGCCCCATGTCCACGTCCAGGAATGCCCGCATCCTCCGCTGCCTGCTGGCCGCGGCGTTAGGGGTGGCCAGCGGTTCGGCCTGGAGCTATGCGATCAAGGACGGCAAGGTGGTGGACGACAGCGGCAACGCGGTGCAACTGCGCGGCGTCAACTGGTTCGGCTTCGAGACCAACGTGCACACCGTGCACGGCCTGTGGGCGCGCAACTGGAAGGAGATGATCACGCAGATGCAGGGCCAGGGCTTCAACGCCGTGCGCCTGCCGTTCTGCCCGCAGACCCTGTCCGGCACCGCGCCGAGCAGCATCGACTACAGCCGCAATCCGGACCTGCAGGGCCTGAGCGCGCTGCAGGTGATGGACAAGGTGATCAACGAACTGAGCAGCCGCGGCATGTACGTGCTGCTCGACCACCACACGCCGGACTGCAACGCGATTTCCGAGCTGTGGTACACGGCCTCCTACAGCGAGCAGCAGTGGCTGGACGACCTCGGCTTCGTCGCCAAGCGCTACGCCGGCGTGCCGGGCGTGATCGGCCTGGACCTGAAGAACGAGCCGCACGGCGCCGCCACCTGGGGCAGCGGCAACACCGCCACCGACTGGAACAAGGCCGCCGAACGCGCCGCCGCGGTGGTGCTGAAGGCGGCGCCGAACTGGCTGATCGTGGTCGAAGGCATCGGCGAGAATCCGGCCTGCTCCAGCGGCGGCGGCCACTTCTGGGGCGGCAACCTGGAACCGCTGGCCTGCACCGCGCTCAACATCCCCGCCAACCGCCTGCTGCTGGCGCCGCACGTGTACGGCCCGGACGTGCACATGCAGTCCTACTTCAGCGCGTCCAATTTCCCTTCCAACATGCCCGCGATCTGGGAGCAGCATTTCGGCCAGTTCGTGCAGGCCGGCCACGCGCTGCTGCTCGGCGAGTTCGGCGGCAAGTACGGCCAGGGCAACGCGCTGGACGTGCAATGGCAGAACGCCCTGGTCGACTACCTGATCGGCAAGGGCGTGCGCAGCGGGTTCTACTGGTCGTGGAATCCGAACAGCGGCGATACCGGCGGCATCCTCAACGACGACTGGAGTTCGGTGCGCACCGACAAGGTCGCCTTGCTGAAGAAACTGTGGGGCGATTCCAGCAGCACCACGCCGACGCCTACCCCCACGCCGACACCGACACCGACCCCCACTCCGACGCCGGGCGGCGCCAGCTTCAGCACCAAGACCATCGTCGACAGCGACTGGAACGCCGGCTACTGCCATCGCGTGCAGGTGACCAACACCGGCAGCGCCAGCGGCGACTGGGCGGTCGCCCTGTCGATCAGCGGCAGGGTCAGCAGCCTGTGGAACGCCACCTGGACGCAGTCGGGCAGCACGCTCAATGCCGCCGGCCTGGACTGGAACAAGCGCCTGGCGCCCGGCGCCAGCGCCGAATTCGGCTTCTGCGCCGCGCGCTGAGCGCAGGCCAGCGCCTCGCCGCGACGCCTCGCCCGGGACCGACAGCGATCCGGCAGCGCATCCGGCCACCCCGCCGAGCACCGACCCGGCGCGGGCGGCCGCGGCGGCGATGTCGGCAAGGGGCAGCGCAGCGCGGCGTGCCGTTCGCATTGCAAGCCCGATGGGCGATCGCTCGACGTCACCGCCGCGAAAGATCGCCGCAGGCAGCGCCTGACCTCGCCACGACCACGACGGCAGCGACCGCGGCGCGGTCGCTATCGCTCCCGGCCACCGCTCCGGCTTCACGGCCACCGGCGAACCGGCCACCGGCGGCCCGCGCCGCTGTGCCATCAGTCACCTACCGGCCCCAACACGCGCCCACTATGCTGGGCCATTCTCCCGATCAGGCCTGGCCCATGCTTCGTCCCCTGTCCTTGTTGATCTCCAGCATTCTCGCCGTCGGCGCCGCCGCCACCAGCGCGCCCGTGGCCGCTGCGCCGGCCGCCCTGTCGGCCAAGGCCACCGTGCCGGAGATCGCCTACACCCGCTTCACCCTGCCCAACGGCCTGACCGTGATCGTGCACGAGGACCACAAGGCGCCGGTGGTGGCGGTGAGCATCTGGTACCACATCGGCTCCGGCGACGAGCCGGCCGGCAAGACCGGCTTCGCGCACCTGTTCGAGCACCTGATGTTCTCCGGCTCGGAGAACCACAAGGGCACCTATTTCCAGCCGTTCGAGAAGGTCGGCGCCACCGACATGAACGGCACCACCTGGTTCGACCGCACCAACTACTTCGAGACCGTGCCGACCACCGCGCTGGACCTGGCGCTGTGGATGGAATCGGACCGCATGGGCCACCTGCTCGGCGCGATCGGGCAGAAGGAACTGGATACCCAGCGCGGCGTGGTGCAGAACGAGAAGCGCCAGGGCGAGAACCGCCCCTACGGGCGGGTGGACGAGAACATCCTGGCCAACATCTTCCCGGCCAACCATCCGTACCAGCACGACACCATCGGCTCGATGGCCGACCTCGACGCGGCCTCGCTGGACGACGTCAAGCAGTGGTTCCACGACAACTACGGCGCCGCCAACACCACCCTGGTGCTGGCCGGCGACATCACCGTGGCGCAGGCCAAGGCCAAGGCCGAGCAGTACTTCGGCGACATTCCCGCCGGCAAGCCGGTGCCGCGCCAGCAGCCGTGGATCACCCCGCTGGCCAAGCAGACCCGCGGCGTGCAGCACGACCACGTCTCACAGCCGCGCATCTACCGCACCTGGGTGGCGCCGCAACTGGGCACCGACGACGCGGTGCAACTGGACCTGGCCACCACCGTGCTCGGCGGCGGCAAGACCAGCCGCCTGTACCAGCGCCTGGTGTACCGCGACAACCTGGTGGACGACGTTTCGGCCAGCATCCAGCCGTTCGCGCTGGCCAGCCAGTTGCAGATCAGCGCCGACGTGAAGGACGGCGTGGATCCGGCCAAGGTCGAGGCCGCCATCGCCGACGAACTGCAGAAATTCCTGGCCGAGGGCCCGACCGCCGACGAACTGCAGCGCGCGCAGGTCAGTTACCGCGCCGGCTTCGTGCGCGGCCTGGAGAAGGTCGGCGGCTTCACCGGCAAGGCCGCGATCCTCGCCGAGGGCCAGGTCTACCGCAAGGATCCGGGCGCCTACAAGCAGGATCTGCAGCGCGCCCAGGCCGCCACCGCGTCCAGCGTGCGCAAGGCCGCCGCCACCTGGTTCGGCAAGGGCGACTACCTGCTGACCGTGCTGCCGGCCGGCGAGGGCTTCGATCCGGTCGCCGAGGACAAGGCGGTCAAGCCGCTGCCCGCCGCCGAGGGCAAGCCCGCGCCCACGCTGCCGGCCGCGGCCGACTACCGCGTCGGCAAGAGCCGGATCGATCGCGCCGCCGGCGTGCCGGAGACCACCCAGTTCCCGAGCCTGAGCTTCCCGCAGCTGCAGCGCGGCAAGCTCAAGAACGGCATCGAGGTGGTGCTGGCCGAGCGCCACACCATCCCGGTCACGCAGATCGAACTGCTGTTCGACGCCGGCTACGCGGTGGACCAGGGCGGCAAGCTCGGCACCGCCAACTTCACCGCGGCGCTGATGAACGAAAGCACGCAGAGCCTGGATTCGGTGGAGGTGGCGCAGCGCCGCCAGCGCCTGGGCGCGATCACCAGCGTGTCCTGCGAACTGGACAGCTGCGGCGCCTCGCTGGACGCGCTCAACGACCAACTGACGCCGTCGCTGGCGCTGTTCGCCGACATCGTGCGCAACCCGGCGTTCAAGACCGAGGACATCGAACGCGTGCGCGGCCAGTGGCTGGCCGGCATCGCCCAGGAGAAGACCCAGCCGCAGGGCCTGGCGCTGCGCACCCTGCCGCCGCTGCTGTACGGCCCGCAACATCCGTACGGCGTGCCGCTCACCGGCACCGGCACCGAGGCGGCGATCAAGAGCCTGACCGCGAACGACCTGAGCGCGTTCCAGAACAACTGGCTGCGCCCGGACAACCTGCGCATCCTGGTCGCCGGCGACACCACGCTGGCGCAGATCATCCCGCAGCTGGACGCGGCGTTCGGCGACTGGCAGCCGCCGGCGACCGCGCTGCAGACCAAGACGCTGCCGCAGGCCGTCGCGCAGCCCAAACCGCGGGTGTTCCTGATCAACCGCGCCGACGCGCCGCAGTCGCTGATCCTGGCCGGCTTGCTGGCGCCGTCGACCAAGGCGCCGAACAACCTGGCCATCGGCGTGGCCAATGGCGCGTTCGGCGGCACCTTCACCTCGCGCCTGAACATGAACCTGCGCGAGGACAAGCGCTGGGCCTACGGCGCCAACAGCTTCATGCTCGACGCGCAGGGCCAGCGCCCGTTCCTGTTCTTCGCCCCGGTGCAGACCGACAAGACCGCCGAGTCGGCCGCCGAGATCCTCAAGGAAGCCAAGGCCGTGGTCGGCGACAAGCCGCTGACCGCCGAGGAGATCGCCAACATCAAGAACCAGCGCATCCGCGCCCTGCCCGGCAGCTTCGAGACCACCGGCGCGGTGCTGGGCGCGGTCGAGAGCATCGTCCAGTACGGGCGTCCGGACGACTACGTGCAGACCCTGAAGACGCGGCTGGAAGGCATCGACCAGGCCGCGGCGGAAGCGGCGATCAAGGAGATCGTCGTGCCGCAGGCGATGACCTGGGTGATCGTCGGCGACCTCAAGCAGATCGAGGCGCCGGTGCGCGCCCTGAAGCTGGGCGAGGTGCAGGTGCTGAACAGCGACGGCCAGCCGGTCAAGGCGAAGGCCAAGGCCGCCGGCAAGCAGTAAGGCAACACGCGCATGGCCGGGAATCCCGGCCATGCGTGGATGCGGCGCCGCCGGTGGCGGCCAGCGCCGTCAACAGCGCGAAGTCGGCCCACGACAGCCCGTGGCGAGTATCGAGTCGGTCGTCGAGTACGAGCGCCAGGGCCGCGTGCTCCAGGTGCCGACCCACGCTGGCTTGTAAGGCTTCTTCGCGCATGGCGCAGCGTCGTGCCGCGCACTTCGGCATGAGCCCTTCGGGCGGCCGGGCGGACTCATGGCGCCAGCCCTTGCAGTTCGCGGTGGATCCGCTCCAGCGCTTTCAGCTCGCCCGCGTAGTCGAAACCCGCACCTTCACGTTCCTTCACCAGTTCCAGCACTTCGAAGGCGAGTCCTTGCAGGCCGCTGCGGTTCCACTCGGCCTGCAGCACGCGGTCTGCATGCTTGCCCATGCCCAGTTCAAAGCGAGCGCGATTCAGTGCCGCGTGCACGTTGCGGCTGGCGCCGAGCAGCACGTGGCCGCTCGCGCGGTCGCGGATTGCATAGATGCCCATGGGCGGGAAGGCGTCACGCGCCTGGCGCGCGGCCATCCGCCGCGCCGAGCGCGACGCCTGCTTGGCGGAAGAGTCCATCTTTTTTCTCCTTGTGTCGGTAGTAGAGGCCGTGCAGCGCCAGCATGGTCAGGAACGCGACAGGACAGGCCCAGAACACGCCGGCCAGGCCGAAGCGCGCTTCCAGCACCACGGCAACCGGCAATTCGACGGCAGCGATCGCGGCGATGCTCAGCAGCGCCGGCAGCAGCGCCGCACCGCTCGCGCGCAGCGCACTCACCGCTACGTTGCTCCATCCGAGCAGCACCGCGCTCCAGGCGACGGTGCGCACGATGGCGATCGCCTGCTCCAGCACGGGCCCGGGCTCGAGGAAAACGCGCAGCGCGAACGGCGCGAGCAAGTGCGCAGCGACGACGAACAGCGCGCTGACCACCGCGTTCAAGCGCATCCCCGTCCTCACGATCGCCGGGAGCCTGTCGCGCCGTCCCGCGCCGACGGCATGCGCGCTGAGGATCGCCGCGGCAATGCCCAGGCTCATCGCCGGGAATTGCACCCAGCTCAGGACCTGCGTCGCCGCGCCGTAGGCGGCTGTCGCGGCCGATCCGTGACGGTTCACCAGGCCGAGCAGCACGATCTCGGCGAGTGCCATCGCCAGCATCTGCAACGCGGCCGGCAGGCCGATGCGCAGCATGCGTTTGGCGATGGCCGCACTCGGCTTCCAGTCCTGCCGCCCGGTGCCCAGGGCGAGCGGATGGCCACCCCGACGCCAGCGCCGGAGCAGCACGGCCAGCGCGGCCAGTTGCGCGACGAGCGTCGAGACCGCCACGCCGGCCGCGCCCAAAGACGTGCCCGCAACCAGCAGCGGCGTGCACACCGCCCCCGCCAGCGTCGCGGCCAGCAAGGACCACATTGGCGAGAGCGCGTCGCCGGTGCCGCGGCTCAGGGACAGGCCCGCCCACGCGACGAACACGAAGGGCATGACCAGCAATATGGCGCGCGCGTAGCGGATCGCGTCCGGCAGGATGTCCGGTGGCGTGTCGAGCGCTTGCATCAACCACGGCGCAGACCAAGCGCCTGTCACCGCGACCGCAAGCCCTAGGCCAAGTGCGACCAAGAGGGCCGTCGCTCCCACGTGCCGTACCTGCGTCGCATCGCGCGCGCCCCAGGCCTGGCCCGCAAGGATGGTCGCGCCGGCGCCAAGCCCGATGATCAGCGACAGCAGCAAGAAGAACACGGGAAAGAACGATGTGGCCGTCGCGATGCCGCGCACGCCCAGCAGGCGCCCGAGCCAGAAGCCGTCCAGCAGTCCGCCCGCGCTTTGCAGCGCGTGCGTCAGGATCAAGGGAGTCAGCAGCGCAAGATAGCGGGTGCGCAGCGTCGGGACCGATGCGTCGGGGGGTGTCGGTTCTCGCGCTTTCATCGGGGCTCTCGTGGATTGCGGACATGCGTGTGCCCGCAGCGCGGCGGCTGGAGCCGCGCGCTGGTTGCAAGAATGGAAGGAGGTCCGGCTTAGCCGGATGCAGGTTCGGCGAGTTGCAGCACGTAACCCCGCACGTCGTCTGGCCACGCGGCCATCTGCGCCGCCAACCGCTCGTGGTCGCCGGCGAACAGCGCCCGCGATGCTTCCTCGAAGCCAGCGAAGTCGCCGGCCAATGTGGACATGGCGTGATACGCGCGGTCGCGCGCCTGGCGGGTCCGCTCGCGGTCGCCGCCGCGCCGCCGCGCCTCGTGCACGAGCTTGCGCAAGGCCACCGAAGCGCCGCCTGGTTGCGCGGCGAGCCAATCCCAGTGCTCCGGCAGCAGCGTCACTTCCCGCGCGACCACGCCAAGCTTGGGGCGGCCACGCCCCCTGGACGCCTGGGTCGGCACAGCCTCGGTGTAGCGCGCGGCGACGGCGTCCTCGCCGCCGCGCAGGTCAAGATCGACACACTGCCCGCTGGCGTTGCTGAAGACCAGCAGATTCCCCTCTGGTTGCGTCTGCCGCGCTCGCAGCACGGCCACCGCGACCTCGTGCAGGGAGCCGGTGGCGAGGCGATGCCCATCCAGGAAAGCGGTATAGGTGAGTGGCATGCCTTGGTCCATGCCGTTAATTTTACCCAGGCTAAATTCCCAGGTCAATAACACCCGGGTAAATAAACTGGCGAACGAGCGTCTCGACAGCGCCAGCCCCTGCGTCGCGTCTTGCGCGCGCCACGCAGTGCGGAACCGGTTGCAAGGCTTGGCGCACGCGTCCAGGCCGAACAGGGACGTGGGCCATGAGAGGCGCGAGGAGACCTGGGCGTTTCCCATGCGGGAATCCATCAAACCGCGCAAGGCGAGCAGGCACCGCATCGCCTCTTCACGGCATTTGGCCGCAGCGCTTGCTATCCCCGGCATCCGTCCCCGCCGCGGTGCGCCCGATGCCAACCGCTTCGCCACTCAGCGCCAACGCCCGACCACGCATCCGCGTCGGCTGCGCCGGCTGGTCGATCGCCAGCACGCAGCGCGCGCTGGTCGGCGACGGCGCCAGCCAGTTGCACCGCTACGCCACGCGCTTGGACGCGGTGGAGATCAATTCCACGTTCTACCGCACCCACCGTCCCGCCACCTACCAGCGCTGGGCCGACAGCGTGCCGGCGGACTTCCGGTTCTCGGCCAAGCTGCCGCGCAGCATCACCCACGACGCGCGCCTGTCCCGCACCGGGCCGTTGCTGCAGGCCTTCCTCGGCGAGGTCGGCCATCTCGGCGACAAGCTCGGCTGCCTGCTGGTGCAGTTGCCGCCGAGCCTGGCCTTCGACGCGCGCACCGCCGCCACCTTCTTCGCGATGCTGCGGCGCCGCTGGCAGGGCGGCATCGCCTGCGAGCCGCGCCACGCCAGTTGGTTCTGCGCGCGCGCC
>Ga0065704_10071058_pt1 | contig 13458 bp, 14 predicted proteins | sample SwiRhicommuniRL2_FD_59091 | JGI IMG/M metagenome (GOLD analysis project Ga0065704, IMG submission 59091) | Switchgrass rhizosphere bacterial communities from Rose Lake, Michigan, USA - RL2 v2 (version 2) | ecosystem: Host-associated > Plants > Roots > Rhizosphere > Soil | place: East Lansing, MI
CTCTCCTATTATCTCAATCAAGATGTAATCTTTTTAGCCAAAGACCTTTTGGGAAAAGTGCTTTTTACCCAAATTGATGGAAAGGTAACGGCAGGGATAATCGTAGAAACCGAAGCCTATTTTGGCGTACAGGACAAGGCATCGCATGCCTATGGTGGCCGGCGTACCAATCGAACAGAGACACTCTATAGCGAAGGCGGCGTTTCCTATGTCTATCTGTGTTACGGCATACACCATCTCTTCAATGTCGTGAGTTCTGGTCTGGGAGAGCCCCATGCGGTACTGATAAGAGCTATAGAACCACTCATCGGCATAGAAACCATGGAACTCAGACGGACGATGCCCGCGACAAAAGCCGCTATTTCCTCCGGCCCGGGCTCTGCCGCTAAAGCTTTGGGTATTGATCATTCCTTTAATAAAAAAGAATTAACTGGAGAAGAAATCTGGATTGAAGACCATGGTATTCGCTATACGGCCGATGAAATTGCAGCAGTACCTCGTGTAGGCGTTGCCTATGCACAAGAGCACGCGCTTTTGCCTTGGCGGTTTTTTGTGATAGGCAATAAATATGTGAGCAAGCCGAACAAAGTTCTTTAAACAAGCGCTGTACTCTTAGCTTTATACAAACCCTTATACTAAAAAAGCCCATCTATAATGGGCTTTTTGGCTTGCGGAAAACAGAAAGGTTATCCTTCTACTTGAATAGTGTCGTCCTGATTCGGAAACCTCATGATATAGCCGATTTCTTCTCTTTTCCTACTCGTTGGCCCATAACTAAATTGGATGTTGACGAAACTACCTACTGGCGTGACGTCTAACCTTATATGGCCTAGCGGATTGCCGCCTACACCGACCACCGTAAACTGCATATTGGGTTCTGGCGGCGCTACTGTAGTATCTTGTGGTATCGGAATAGCATACCATACAGCCGATTTAGTCAGTTGCAAGGAACTCGATACCCCATTCGGATTGTAGGTATAGTCTACTACCTCCAAGTCTACAGAAACTAATTTTCTTGCAGTCGGCGGATTCGTCTTTTCGCTATAATTTGCTGTTGCCACAATTTTCAGTCCATTATAAGGGGCTTGGGGATTGTTGCCATCAGGTCGCCAGTCGCCCGTATACCAAGTGCTTTCTTCTATATTTTCCATTGTATGTATTTTTAAGTTCCTTAGTAATTGTGTATCGGTTATGATTGTATCGAAATTATTTGTTGATATTTTCCAATGTAAAGCTAAATGCCGGAGACGATTTGCCAGGACCGCCTCCTGTCATTACGATATCCGCACTTATGATGCCGAACAAGTTGATTTCCGAGTTGATTTGGGAAATAATAGCCGAATTCATCACCTCACCTTCTCGAATCTGAGAAACAACTCCTATATAAATCCTAGGTTGGAATTCAAACACTGCTTTTTGTCCTGGCGCCAAACTTGTTTTGGTAGCCAGCAATTTGCCGTCTTTGTAGCAGTTGGCATTAATAGCGCCTTGTATCAACTGGTTTCTTACTTCAACTTCTGTCGGACTTGTCGCAGGAGTCGAAGACAGTTGGAGGATATCACCTGAAGTGCTTTTTATCATATCAAAAGCCTGTCCATCATAAGCCGTAAGCAGCGGCGTATAATTTCCATAAGAATCGCTTGCCGATACGCTGAAAAGTAACGGGAAGACAAAAGGATGGTTGTCAAGCCGTCCGCAATTTTCGATTACTTTCCACGCTATGGCAAGTTCTCCGAAATCTTCTGCCACATTTTGTTGAAAAATCACGACACTGCTATTATTGGTATCATTTGATCTGTTGATAAAGTTTAATCTAATCCTGTCCATGTGATTATATTTTACTGGTTAAAAAATAGTTGTAAGATTGTTTGTTCTGTTTTGTTTTCAATTTTTCTGTTTTGAAGAAAAGATATTTGGGCATGCTGGATCCTATTCTGTAACGCAATACTACTCTCAAAAATAAAGCAAGAAGAATAGAATGTAACAAAATGCCTATTCCTTGCTATAAGGCCTGCCAAACACAGCATGAATAGCAGGCGCTTTTACAAAATGATTGTCTTCTGCCAAAATACTTTCAATGGATGACTTCCATCATTTTGCTGTTTTGGGTAATTGAATTATAATTTTGGTTCCTATATTCTCTTGGCTTTCTATCAACAACAGCCCGTTATTTTTCTTCACCATTTCCTTGCACAGCTGCAGCCCTAATCCCGTACCTACAATCTCATTTTGCCCTTTTTTCTTGTTGAGCAGTATCGACTCCCGTAGCAGTTCTTCTCGGGTTTCTTCCGGCATGCCTACTCCCAAATCTTCTACGACCAGATGACAAGAATCTGCTACCCCAGTTTCGCAATATACTTTTATTATGCCTTTTTCTTTAGAAAACTTGATGGCATTGTCCAACAAATTCCTCAAGATAATCTTGACCGAATCCAGATCGGCCTGCACATACATACCCTTCGGAATAGCATATTCAAACGCAATGTTTTTATAGGCCATCAACGGCTTATAATTATATGCTACCTGCTGTACGACCGATGGCAGGTGTATAGCCTCTATATTAAAATACAGCTGCTTGGTCTGCAGCATCGACCAGTTCAGCAAGTTATCCAGCAAATTATAGATGCTATTGGTAATCGAGCTGTTGCTTTGCAGCAGTTTATCCAGTTGGGCCCAGCTCTTCGCTTCCAATTGCTCAAACAACTGCTTATTGCTCGTTTTCAGGGCATTTACAGACGACCTCAAATCGTGGCTCACGATCGAAAATAACTTATCCTTCGTCAGGTTCAACTGGTCGAGATCTTTCTTCTGCGATAGTATGATTCGGTTGCTTTTTATCTTTTGCCTAAAGAAATAAGTCCCCGCACCAAACAGCACCATCAAGAAAACAGACGAAAGCAGCAAGGCATTGCGCTCGGCAATCTTCAGTTTGTTCTCCGTTCTCAGCACCTTGATTTCCTTTTCCTTTTCGGTTACCGCATACTCCTTTTCCAGTTCCGCCAGCGCCCATATTTTGTTCTGGTTGTTTAGCGAATCCCTCCAGCTCTCATACTCCTTGCGGTATTCCAATGACCTAGAAAACTGCTTCCGGTTCTCCTCCATCACTGCCATATTCAAGGCCGAGTTCTGTTTTAACTCAAAGTCTTTGGTTTTTTTAGACAGTTGGTAGGCCTTCTCAAAATACGGTATTGCCTCATTGTCCTTATACTGCGCATAATACAAATTCGCAATGTCCATATACGAACTGACCATCCTAACGGTGTCTTTATCCCTTTCCTGCAGTTCCAAGCTGCGGAAGAGGTATTTCTCTGCTTCGGCATACTGCTCGATATGAAAATAAGAAATTCCCAAGTTATGATACAGCGCACTTGCCTTGAAATCATAACGCTCCTTGTTTGGCAATTCCTCTACTTCCTTGAAATAGTCAATCGCCTTAGAATAGTTTTCCTGTTCCAGAAATATTTCTCCCAGATGCGTCTGGACTTTGTAGTAAAACGGAAAGGATTTTGAGATCAGATAGAACTCTTTCTTGGCTCCGTCAAAAAGCTTTTTTTTTTAAAACTCACGCCCCTGAAGAAATGGCAATAATCATCCAATTCGGCCACAGGTGCAGCATCCAGCTGTTTCATAGAATAAAACAAGGTCGAGTCCCATTCTTTCGTAAGAAAAAAAGATTGCGCTTTTCTAAAATTAATCGCGTCCTTATGGGCTTGCGATTTCTTTTTCATCTCTCCGACAAACGTCTTCATTTCTGATTCTTCTTGGGACAGCATAGAAGAACAGAACAGCATAAAAAAGAAGTAGTAAAAAATAGTAGGTTTTAGCATGGGTAGGTTGGTTTTTTCAAAAACCTTAGGCTTCCTGCACGGTCGTCACAGTACCCCTTGATGTTTTTGGGTCAATGTTTCTAAGACGGGTAAGGATATAATCTACAGAAGCCATACCCCTCAGGCTGTATTCTACAACAATACTCCACAGCGTAAATTGCTGTTCGGGCGTGCTGGTAGAATCATCATACTCTATAATAAAGCTGCGAGCCGAGACCGTCTGCCCTCCGGCAATGCTCACCTTGACCGGATTGCCGTCTTCCTCTACCAAAAAAGTAGGGGGCAACGTGATATCAGAAGGAATACAAGCAATAATCCGCAATCGGAAAGTGTCTTGCTCTGCCGTATTTTCGGCAAATACCAACGGCGCGATAGGATAGTCAGAATCTCTAAGGTCAATTTCAAAAGGAACCGTATTCGTTTGGCTCAAGGCCAGTTTCGATATAATAATGCCCATAGTGTATGTTGTTTAGATTTGGTATACCAAATGTAACATTTTTTACATAAAAATCTTACTTAATTATGTTAAAACAACATCATCAAAAAACGCTATACAAAATAATATCAACAAGTTAGCTTCAAAACAACAAAAATACCTATCTTTATGCTTCTTTCCTATACAATTGCCTTCCTACTTGAGGCCAATTCCAACTCCTGTATTACCCCGTCATATACCTCGGCTATTCCGTAGCCATACCGTAGCTATACCGTATCCATACCGTATGTTCTGGCAGTTTTCTCCCAGTTTTCTCCCAGTCTCCTTCCGATCCTCTTTTGGTTTGTATGCCAAAAACAGGGCAAAACCCGAACAAGAGTGCAACGAAACTGCTACATAGCTACTACTTACTAAAACGCTAGGACATATACTACTCCGCTTTCATCCCAAAAATAGGGCGGGTTGGTAGAGAAAATTATAAGGTTGGTATAGAAACTACAAACAAGCCTGCTTTTTTAGTTCCTTTACAAAAAAATAGACTGATGGCAAAAGAACTATCCTACCAGCCGAGCCCGATGGTTAATTTTTTAATAGAAAAGCGCTACCGCATCTACAGACACCTGGTGATATGGCTGTATCTTATCCTGACCGAATTCAGCCAGCCCATGGGACCTATAGAGCTTACGGGCAATTATGCCTTTTATCTCAGGGTAGCAAATACATTGTCGTTTGCACTGCTGGTCTACCTGAACATGTACGTACTGGTACCCAGGCTCCTCTTTAAAGAAAAATACCTACAGTACCTACTGGTACTCATTTTTATGATTATACTGTTTTATGTAGGCATCGAAGGCACCTTGCAGTACAAGTTCGAAGGATACAGAAGTTTCAAAGAACAGGAAAATTCAAGCCTGTTTATGGCTATCATAGACCATACAAACCTGTGGATTATTGTCATGCTAGCTTCCACCAGCATAAAGCTGTTCCAGCGTGGCCGCAGGGATGCCGTGCGCATGAGCGACTTGAAAAAAAGCTCGCTAGAGGCAGAACTGGGCGAGCTAAAAAACCAGCTCAATCCGCACTTCCTATTCAACATGCTCAATAACGTAAATACGCTTGTTTTTACGGAACCTAAAATTGCTTCGGTAATCATCATGAAGCTATCCGGATTCCTGCGTTATCTGCTCTATGACAACAATAAGAACACGGTATCCTTGCAATCGGAGATCAAGTTTCTTACGAATTTCTTGGAACTGGAAAACATCCGAAGGGACGATTTCAGCTTTTCGATTGAAAACCATTCTCCCAAAGAAACCGCCTTGCTGTCGATTCCGCCTAACCTCTTCCTTATTTTTGTAGAAAATGCAGCCAAGCACAGCAAGACAGCGAATGCTCCTTCGAATGTCAGCCTATCGTTTGAATCGAGCAAGGACAAGCTGGTCTTTACTTGCCAGAATACCAAATCCAAAGTCATCTCACCTCGGCCAGAAGCAGGCGGGCTCGGATTAGCCAACATCCGAAGAAGGCTCGACCTATTGTACGAAGGCAGGCATGACCTGGAATTATATGAAACCGAAGAATTGTATAAAGTCACCTTAACCATACCGTTATGAAATGCATCATAGTAGATGATGAGCCTTTGGCACGCCGGGGCCTCCTGCTCCACTTGCAAGCCATTGGAGGCATCGAGATAAGCGAAGTATTCAACAGTGCCGACAAGGCATTGGAATACTTGACAGGCAACCACACCGATCTTATTTTCCTTGACATCGAAATGCCGGGACTGACGGGCTTGGAGTTTGCCGTAAAAGTTCCAAAAGAGACATTGATTATTTTCACGACGGCCTTTCCGCAGTATGCTTTCGACAGCTATTCTGTAGATGCCATCGATTACCTGCTGAAGCCGATATCTCAAGAACGCCTGGAAAAAGCGTTGCAGAAAGCGGCAGCCTATCACCAATTTCTCAACGGCAGCCAGCCGGCTCCCGAAAAGATGGAAAAGGAGTTTATGATTATCAAGGCAGACCGGCGCTACCATAAGATTGCCTATAAGAATATACTCTACCTCGAGGGACTCAAAGACTTTGCCGTGATCCATCTCGAAAACAACAAGATTATTGCCGGAATGAACCTCAAGACCGTGCACGAGCTGATTGCTTCCGACCATTTTATGAGGGTCAGCAAATCGTTTGTGGTCAATACCGAGCACATTACTTCTTTTGATACGCATACCATCTATATCAATACTATCGAAATACCGATTGGCGAAGTCTACAAAAAGGATTTTGTCGAGTCGTATCTAGGCAAGAACCTTCCGCCTATTTAACGAGCAAATATGGCTTTCAATGCCAGTCTTATGTATTGCATAAAAAAAGAAGAACGGGTCTATACAGGCCCGTTCTTCTTTTTTGGATTTATAAGGCAAGACTCCCGAAGCCTTGCGTTAGCTTTCTTATTTTTTTACTTCTTTTGATGCCTTGATGATGACATCAGCAACGGCCTGCGGCTGCGACATAAACACGACGTGGCTGCCTTTTATTTCGGTGATTTTGGCATTTGATCTTTTATACATAGTGCGCTGTATTTCTGGCAATATGCTTTTATCTTGAGTAGCGACTATTCCGTAAGAAGGTTTTGTTTTCCATGCGGCGTCGGTTATCTTGGCAGCAATCGCTTGAGCAAAGAACCTTCCTTGTGAAGCATACATAAAATCGGCTTTCTCTTTAGGAATGTCGGCACAAAAGCCAGCATGGTATTTTGCTTTGTCATAATAAAGCACGCCTTTTTCATCTGGAGGCAAGATTCCGTTTTCTGGCGCAGGCGGCAGTTTTTGTGCCCAATCCAACGCAGACTCTCCATTATCCGGCTGAAAAGCGGCGATATAAACCAATGCGGCTACATTTTTATGAGAACCCGCTTGCGTAATGACCGAGCCGCCATAAGAGTGCCCTGCCAAGATCGTTGGTCCGTCTTGTCTGTCTAATGCGGCAAGCGTAGCCTCAACATCGGCAGCCAGCGAGCTTAGCGGATTTTGCACGACCGTAACGTTATATCCTCTTTTCGTAAGAATATCATACAGCGCATTATAGCCTGAACCGTCTGCAAAAGCCCCATGGACCAATACAACGTTTTTAACCGTTTGTCCTGTCTGTGCCATTGCTTTTGGAGCATAGCCGAACAAGCTCATCATGACAGCCGTAAAAAATACAGCTTTGATTTTTTGGAAGGAAAGTCTTGTTTTCATTTTTTTAAAGATTTAAGATAGATACATTTATTTGTTTGTATTTGAAATACAGGGCAAAATTACCTGCTATCTGCTCATAAGTCAAATTAATAATATTTTACAGTTATAAAAATTATTAATAATGACACTAATATACAATGTTTCTAAAAATGTCATTTAGCTAAGCCATAAGTTTTTGGAGATTTTATTTCGCCCGTCTACATACGATAAAATGAGAGTGATTTCATACGCCAATATTGTTCCATTATACATATTACCTAATTTAAAACAATATCAATATGAAAACTCTTTCAGAACATATCCTAGAAAGTTTTAAGGAAAACAAAGAAGACGTTCAACAGACAAGTAGTAAAAAGTCACGAGAACGAAGAAACAATTGTAGAAAACAATTCTACTGAAGATTAGTAGAAAAATTCGAAACAAAAAATGCTCCAAATTTTGGAGCATTTTTGTCTGATGTCACCTAACTATGGTAACCATAAACACTTCTTTTTAGTACTTTCAATTTAATTTGAGATTTGAGAAATTATTAGATTCTTCCTTAAACTTCTTTTTGTTTTTACTTTCGTAAATTCGTATTTGTTTATATTTGACAAATACGTGCTTTAAAATATAAAATAGCCAATAAGAACCATAAAAGGAGATAATATCCAATGAGCTGCTAAATGGGACTTTAAAAAGTAAATTATGAAAATTAATTGTATCAAAATAGAAAATTTTAGAGGATATAAGCATCTAAATTTAAATTTAGATTCTTCATTCAATTTAATTATCGGTGACAATGGAAGTGGTAAAACGGCACTTTTAGAAGCGTTAACGGTAGCTATGGGGTCTTTCTTTTTGGGCATTCGAAATGTAAGCTCTCGAGGTATTTATAAAAAAGACATACATATCGCAACCCATGATTTCAATGAAGAATATGTTTTCCCCGTAAGAATTGAAGCCTGCGGTTTGATACAGGGAGATGAAATTACTTGGACAAGAGAATTAAATGGATCGAATAATCGAACAATCTATAGAGGTGCTAGAGATTTAATTTTGACAGCCAAGTTAATGGATGGTATGGTAAGAAGCGGAGAGTTAATTGAATTGCCATTGCTAACCTACTATGCAACAGGACGATTATTTGATGAAGCAAGAGATGTGAATGAAAAGGACAAAGAAGAAGCTAATAAAGCCCCTATTTCTTCGCGTTTTCGAGCATATAGTAAATGTTTAGAAGCCAAATCCACCCACAAGCAGTTTCAAAAGTGGTTTAGAGGAAAAGAATTGGCAAGAATTCAAAGAAACCATTATGACGTAAGTTTAGAATTGGTTAAAAGGGCAATTGTTGATAATTTGCCGAATTGTCACAATATTTATTTTGAGTTTGATCCTGATAAACCGCAAGGTCTAAAAATCGAACTAATTGATGGTCGGGTACTTCCCTTTAGTATGTTAAGCGATGGAACACGTAACTTTTTTGCTATTGTGGCTGACATTGCATATAAATGTGTGACACTCAATCCGCATCTTCAAGAATATGCATTAGAAAGAACAGAAGGTATTGTCTTAATTGATGAGCTGGACCTGCATTTGCATCCAGAATGGCAACGCAAAATAGTTCATGTTTTAAAGAATACGTTTCCAAGTATTCAATTCATTGCTTCAACTCATTCACCTTTCTTAATTCAAGAAACTGGTCCTGAACAACTCATTATCCTAAAAAATAGTCAACTTGAAGACATTTCAAGTGCTAACAATTTGAGCATTGAAGACATAGCCGAAGGTATTCAAAATGTGGAAAATCCACAATGGAGCAAATCAAGACAAGAAATGTTTGATATAGCTAGTAGATATTATAAAGCGGTTAAAGAAGGAACCGATACTCCAGAAATGAAAGTTGAATTGGATGAGGCGATGAAACCTTTCGCCCAAGATACTGCCTTTTATGCAATAGTTGAGCAAGAAAAAATTATTCAAGAATACAATAAGAATAAAAAATGAGACCAGTTGATAAAGGGGCAGCACCTAGGATATATACTGCTCATGGCGATGCAAGACATGATTTGGCGGGACAAATAGGTTATTATTGTTCCTATTGTGAAATGGGTGTAAATAATATGATTGAAGTAGAACATGTTCACCCAACTCATAATGGTGGTAATCCATTAGATTGGAATAATTTTCTACTTTCTTGTAAATATTGCAATACAGTTAAAAATGACCATAACCTAAATCGTACGAATTATCTATGGCCTGATATTGACAATACAGACTTGGCCTTTAATTATTCAGAAGTGGATGTTATTCAACCACGAGCAACATTGACAGGCCCCTTAGCAACTTATGCGCAAGCGACAATAAATTTGATGGGGCTTGACAGAAAACCGGGTGGTGTAAATGAGCCAACTAAGGCAGATACTCGCTGGGTATTAAGAGATAGTGTTTGGGCTATCGCAAAACTAAGTTATAATAACTGGATTAAACTTCCTCAGCAAACAATGGCAAGGCAAATTGGAATTACTGCATTAGTTGGTAATTATTCTATTTGGCGTGAAGTTTTTCAAAATGTACCAATAGTTTTAGATGAAATTGACAATGCGTATTTAACCTATGGTTTGTTTAAGCAATATAATCATGGTACAGCAGTAAGAGTTGTTAGAGCTAATGGTAGTATTTAAAATTAAGGTTGGTTTTGTGCCTTGCTTCTAATATGAATACTTTTCTTTAATATCAAAGCCACTTAAATAAGTGGCTTTTCTTTTTCAACTTCTCTAATCTCTGACATATTATTACATCCCCAAAACCCCTTTTGAGGCAAGCAGATTATCCAAGAAGACATCTAACGTGTTTGTCTTGTTCAATAACGTGAACGAATAGTTGTTTTCGTATTTCTCTGTTAGCTTGTATATCTGATTGTGCAGTTTCTGTGCATTTGCAGTAGCCGTTCTCCAGACGTTCAGACTTGTAGTAGGCATCCTATTTCTTTGAATCCTATATTGACTTAAATATTTGTCAAGAGTTTGAGAATGCTGAACCGTCTGCTTCACCAAAGCTGAAATCTTAGCTTGGTCGGCATCAAGATTTGCAATGTAGTTTGGATTTGCTTTCAGCTTTTGGTATGTTTGATTGTCCAATTTGATTTCGCAGGTTTTTGATTTGATGTAAAGGTTCTCATCATATCTATCTGTAGGAGATTTGTATTCTTTGTAACCCAACTTGTGAACCATGTTCAATAACTCCTGTTTGTCCTGTGAACCACTTAAAGCAGACAGATAATTGTCCGACACGATGTAATAGTATTCTTCTGTACCTTCCCTTTTGATTAGGGTATATGGTTCTGTCAGCTTTCCTGTGTTGTAGTATCCTTGTAAATCTGACACAAGTTCATTCTTTACGAAATAACCTTCAATATCAGAAAGTGCTAGCATATACTTTTTTGACATTTCTGTAAACGTTCCTGAAAACTGGTCTATATTTACGGAATTTTCACTAATCACGAACGCTGATTTTTTGGATATCTTGTCAGATAAGACCTTACCCGTTTCTGTCTTTTTCATATCACTACTGCTGTCAAGAAGTTCGACATACTGTTTGTAATTGTATGTCTTTTGAGGTTCTTCAAATTTTATGCTTTGTATCTGTTCTCTATACAGCTTTATGTCTGCCTTGCTTGCATTCTTGTCGCCGTTACGAAGACGAAGCGTTCTTTCGGAAGAACTCGAATTTCCATACTTGGATTCGACATTGTTCGCTAAGCGTTTAAGCAATGAAGTTTCTTTTGTTGTGGATATCTGTATCTCGTTTTCGTCAGCTATCTTTTGGGCATCAATTAGATATTGTTCTTTTACAGCAGTCTTTTCGTCAGAATCAAGAAACTTGTCAACGTTCTTTACGATTTGCTCTATTGCTTTTCTCTTTTCGGAATTTGACTTTTGCTGATTGATGTAGGCATCATAATCAGGCTTGTAGTTCTCCAATGTCTTTAGGACACGCTCATACTCTTTTGTTGGGACTTGTGCCGTATCGTAACCTCGATACTCGATTTCTTTGTAGGATGCAGGAAAGATTCCCAACATCCTTACATTTTTGATGGCTTCTTTAGACAGTTCAGGAATGATCGTGAAGTTGTTGTTCTCTTGCGAGATTGAATTTGTACAGGTCAGGAATAGACATGACAGCGCAACCAATTTTCGATAATTGTTTTTCATTGTGTGGTAATTTGGATTTATAAATGTTTGATGTAAAAAATAAGCGTGGACATTGTACCACACTAAATCCAGGGTTACCACACCCTTAAACAAGCAATGATACAAGCCACGCCATTATGGCGCACCTCATATACATTATTTGCCTGTTAAATCCCGAAACTAATGCTCGGATGTGGTAATTTGGATTTAGCAATAATGCAATTAAGCACGAATATTTTATAGGACAAATATAATAAACGGGTATGACGTGGGACAATTTTTAGTACTAATTATAGTAATAAAATAAAGAAGTATATTAGCTGAAATTTAAGATGTTAAGCTATGAAACATATAAAGAAGAAATTTTTAATGTCATATAATTTGAAAGATGATGCTTACGATTACATTATAAATTCTGAACCAAATCTACAAGCTTTAAAAGAGATAGAGAATAATGGTCTAGAAAATTATGTTGCGCATGCAGTCACAGCAGATAAAAAATTCATACAGACTTTCAAATACAAATTAGACAATAAGCTTTTGCTTATACCGGAACCAAATCCTATCATAATTTATTTTTCAAATGCACAAGGATTTTTAAAGCTTATAGAAGATACGAGAAAGAGTGCCTTAGAGCTTCTGAGTAATATAGATGATACAAAAGATGGAGTAACTAAATTTTATACATTTTTTGGATATGTTGGGAATTTTATAACATCATTATTCAATTCTTTAGAAGCATTCATTAACTTACAAATTCCGAATGATTTCAAATATGAAAGAACTAGTAAAAGAAGCACCGAAATATTCAATAAAGAACAAATTCAGAGACAAATATCATTTGAAGAAAAAATCAAAAAAGTTCTTCCCCAAGCAAAGGGAAAAAGTTTTCATCGAAATCATGGAGATAAGCATGATATAATTATTAGGTTTGAAGCTTTTAGAAACGATATAGTGCATACAAAAGCAGATATTGTAAATATGTCAAACTATTATGAAAGACTTTACACACAATCACTTGATTTTAATTATTCACAGGCAATCAATACAGTTAAAGACTACATTAATTTCTATGATGAAAATTTGATTGAGGCTTGCGATTGTGGAGAAGATTATTAATTATATTTTCGAATAATTTACGATTGTTAACGTATCAAAAGAAAGGACCGATTTAATAAAAATCGGTCCTTTCTTTTGAGATTAGAGTAATTGAAATATTTATCTTTCTTGTGATGTATTATTGAATAGCAAGGGAACCAAATCAACTAATGGGAAGATTTCTTTTTGAATAGGTGTCCCTCTTAATTTTTCAAATAAGATGCCGCGAGTCGTTGCGGTAACAACATTGGCCATGTTCAATATAACTGAATTGTGCAAATCATATTGATTGTCATTGCCTATTTTTTTTGCAACAACATCAAATGGATTAATATCAAAAATACCTTCAACAATGATTTTTGCAAATTCCTCTCCTGTTTCAGAGATTCTTATTTTTGTCGTCATTAAACAACCAGCCTGCTTTTTTTCTGATATTACCCTAAATGCATACTTAGTTAAAAAATCGACTAATGGGTTTCTTTCCCTATCGAATTCCTTTGTTAATTCAAATTGAGAAAACTCTACCACTTTTATATCGGTAATTCTTATACCTACATTTTTTTCTAATCTAGGCTTTTGGTTTTCTATTGATTTTTGTTTTGACATAACTATTTTATAATAATATATAACCTTCTGTCGAAGGAACAAATTTACGTTCACTGTTCACTGAAGAGAATTCTT